>Ga0105237_10000013_pt1 | contig 297699 bp, 258 predicted proteins | sample KBSC24metaG_FD_81520 | JGI IMG/M metagenome (GOLD analysis project Ga0105237, IMG submission 81520) | Corn rhizosphere microbial communities from Kellogg Biological Station, Michigan, USA - KBS C2-4 metaG | ecosystem: Host-associated > Plants > Roots > Rhizosphere > Soil | place: Michigan...
TGCTCTCGTTACCACCGCTGTTGCAAACGGAGACCTCTCTCAGAAGATTACGGTCGATGTCAAAGGCGAAATCCTGGAGCTGAAAAACACGATCAACACGATGGTCGATCAGCTCAGCACCTTCGCCGCAGAAGTTACACGCGTTGCCCGTGAAGTGGGTACGGAAGGAAAGCTGGGAGGCCAGGCTGAAGTCCGCGGCGTTTCCGGTACATGGAAAGACCTGACGGACAACGTCAACTTCATGGCCACCAACCTGACGACCCAGGTGCGAGGCATAGCCCGCGTCGTTACCGCTGTTGCAAACGGAGACCTGACGCAGAAGCTTGTTCTTGAGGCGAAAGGCGAGGTCGCCGCGCTGGCGGATACCATCAACAGCATGACCAGCACACTGAGCACCTTTGCCGAGCAGGTCAACACGGTAGCGCGTGCCGTAGGTACCGACGGTATCCTTGGCGGCCAGGCCCGAGTGCCGAATGTCGCCGGAACGTGGAAAGACCTCACCGACAACGTTAACTTTATGGCGTCGAACCTGACCACTCAGGTGCGAGGCATTGCCCGCGTCGTTACCGCCGTTGCAAACGGAGACCTGACGCAGAAGCTTCTTGTGCAGGCGAAGGGAGAGATTGCAGAACTGTCCGACACGATCAACAGCATGACGGACACTCTGGGGATCTTTGCAGAGCAGGTCACGACGGTTGCGCGAGAGGTCGGCACGGAAGGCATACTGGGCGGTCAGGCCAAGGTTGCCAACGTCGCAGGCACCTGGAAACACCTCACAGACAGCGTCAATTTCATGGCGAACTCGCTGACGACGCAGGTGCGATCGATTTCCGATGTTGCTACCGCTGTTACCAAGGGCGACCTGACGAGAACGATTGAGGTCGATGCCGAGGGCGAAGTTCTTCTCTTGAAGAACAACATCAACCAGATGATCTCCAACCTGCGCGATACGACGCAGCAAAATCAGGAACAGGACTGGCTAAAGAGTAACCTTGCGCGCTTCTCACGCATGATGCAGGGGCAGAAGAACCTGGAATCGGTGTCGCGGCTGATAATGTCGGAACTGACGCCGCTGGTATCGGCGCATCACGGCGTGTTCTTCGTAAACGATCCCTCCGAGGGCGACCTGATCCTGAAGTTGCTCAGCAGTTATGCATATCGCACACGCAAGAACGTATCAAATCGCTTCTATATCGGCGAAGGTCTTGTAGGTCAGTGCGCGTTGGAGAAGAAGTCCATCCTTCTCACCAATGTGCCGGCCGATTATATTCAAATCAACTCCGGGTTGGGGGAGGCGCCGCCTCATAATATTATCGTGCTGCCGGTTCTCTTCGAGGGAGAGATCATGGCAGTGATAGAACTGGCGTCGTTCAATCCGTTCAGCGCTATCCACCTGACATTCCTGGATCAGTTGATGGAGAGCATCGGCGTCGTTCTCAATATGATCGTAGCGAACATGAGAACGGAAGAACTGCTGGAGCAGTCGCAGAACCTCACGCAGGAACTGCAGAGCCAGTCAATGGAGCTTCAGTCTCAGCAGGAGCAGCTGAAGCGCACCAACGGCGAACTCGAAAATCAGGCGAAAGAGCTTGAGGAAAAGGCGACTTTGCTTGCCGAGCAAAATAACAAGGTCGAGCTCAAGAACAAGGAAGTGGAGCTTGCCCGGGCTGCACTGGAAGAGAAGGCCGAACAGCTTTCTCTCAGCTCCAAATACAAGAGCGAGTTCCTGGCTAACATGTCCCACGAGCTGCGAACGCCCCTCAACAGCATGCTCATTCTCGCGAAGCTGCTTTCCGATAATGCGGATGGCAACCTGACCGAGAAGCAGAGGGAGTTTGCCAAGACGATCTACGCGGCCGGTGGTGATCTCCTCAACCTTATCAATGAGATCCTCGATCTCTCGAAGGTTGAGGCCGGCAAGATGGAGATTCATGTAAGCGACATTCGCCTGGATCACATTTCGGAGTATGTCGAGAGGACATTTGCTCAGGTCGCCCATCAGAAGAACCTGAACTTCGGTGTCAAGATCGACAACCGCCTGCCTGCCGCGATCCGGACCGATGAGCAACGCCTGCAGCAAATCATTAGAAACTTGCTGAGTAACGCTTTCAAGTTCACGGACAGCGGGAAAGTCGAGATGACAATCAGTGTTGGAGATCGAGATGTCATCAACGATACCGGCGAGCTTCTGCCGGCCGGTTCCGTAATCGCGTTCTCGGTAACTGACACCGGTATCGGAATTCCGCGAAATAAGCAGGGATTGATCTTCGAGGCATTCCAACAGGCTGATGGAACTACGAGCCGGAAATACGGAGGGACGGGACTTGGACTGTCGATTAGTCGCGAAATCACCCGTCTCCTGGGCGGACGGCTGGTGGTGCAAAGTGAGCCGAATGTCGGCAGCACATTTACTCTCTATCTGCCGTTCGTAATCAACGAGCCGGACGTCATCACCGACGACCAGCCTTCCAAAGGGAATTTCGGCCCTTCACACCTCAATTACCGTTCGACACTGGAAAGCTTGAGGCAGGAAGGCGACGCAGAGGTGCGCACGGCGCCCAGTGACGATCGCGAGGATATTCAGCCGGATGACCGCATTGTGCTCATTGTGGAAGACGACCCGAGTTTCGCCGGCATCCTACTCAGTGTGGCTCATGATCAGGGCTTCAAGGGGATCATTGCGCAGCAGGGCGAGGCCGGTATGGCATACGCGAAGCGCTACAAGCCGCATGCCATTACGCTCGACCTGAAGCTGGTAGGATTGGACGGTTGGACGGTGCTTGACCGGCTCAAACGAGACCCCGAAACCCGGCATATTCCGGTCCATGTCATCTCCGTTATCGATCGTGAGCAGGGCGCGGCCATTGGAGCGATTTCATATCTCGAGAAACCGGTGAGCCGTGAGGCCCTGACAGGCGCATTCCTGCATATGAAGACCTTCATCGATCGCGACGTACGGCGTCTGCTGGTTGTAGAGGATGACGAGGTGCAGCGCTCGAGCATCGTTGAGCTAATGGGCAAGAGCGATATTATGATCGATGCGGTCGGCAGCGCCGAGGAAGCCGTTGCCAGCCTGAACAGCTCGGAATATGACTGCATGGTTCTGGATCTCACTCTGCCGGGTATGAGCGGCCTCGATCTTCTGCGACATATCAAGGAGAACCCGCGATACGCCGACCTTGCGGTCGTAATCTACACAAGTAAGGATCTTTCCAAGCAGGAAGAAGCTCAACTGAAGCGCTATGCGGTGTCGGTTATCACTAAAGATGCGCGTTCGGCAGACCGGCTGCTCGATGAGACTGCATTGTTCCTCCATAGAACCGTGGACCAGATGCCTCAGGCTCAGCAGGACATCGTTCGCCGCCGGCATATGCCTTCATCGCCAGACGAAGGCATTGCTAAAGTGAAGGAACCGGATGCCTCTTCCGGTGGAGCGACTACAGTTAAGCCTCCAAGACGAATTGGCGGGAAACGCAAGGACACAGCTCCTGAAGGCATCAAAGAAGACACAATTTTGATTGTTGACGACGATGTACGAAATATTTTTGCGCTAACAAGCGTACTGGAGTCGCAAGGTTTCCGCGTGAAGTTCGCTGAAAACGGGCATGATGCTATTAGCGAACTTGAGTTGCAGCCCGATATAGATCTCGTGCTCATGGATGTCATGATGCCGGATATGGACGGATATCAGACGACCCGTCTGATACGCGCAAGCGATGGATTTGCAGAATTGCCGATTATCGCCCTTACAGCGAATGCAATGGAAGGAGATCGAGAAAAATGCCTGGAAGCCGGCGCCTCGGATTACCTTTCGAAGCCTGTAGATCCGGAACGCCTTATCGCCAAAATCCGAGACTGGATAGCCGGAAGAACCTCACGCTAGACCCATCGGCGTTCAATATCTTAGGACTCATTCAACAATAAACGCTTCATAAAAGAAGCCGCATTGAGAAGGAAATCCACTCTCGAAAAGAAGTGATAAATGCCGCGGGCGGCCTTAGAACTTGCAATTGAAAATATGCCAGAACGCACGGATGCGAAAATACTGATTGTCGATGACCGCCCAGAGAACTTGATTGCTCTGGAAGCCGTCCTTGAAGACCTTGAATGCCCAATCATAAGGGCAGCATCGGGGGCCGAAGCGCTCAAGAAGTTGCTCGTCGACGATTTTGCAGTCATTCTCCTGGATGTCCAGATGCCGGGAATGGATGGCTTTGAAACGGCGAGCCTGATCAAGGAGCGAGAGCGGTCCAGATATATCCCAATTATATTTGTGACTGCTCTCAGCACCGAGCTCAGGCATCAATACAAAGGCTATTCCACAGGAGCCGTTGATTATATTTCCAAGCCCTTTGACGCAGAGATCCTAAAATCTAAGGTATCCGTATTTATAGATCTGTATCTCAAAGAACAAATGATTCGTGAGCAAGCTGAGTTGATTCGGCAGAACGATCAGCGGGAAGCGGAATATGCGGCTCGTGAGTTGCAGGCGCGTTTGGAAGAACAACATACTCGTGAGTTGGCTCGTCGTGTCCGCGGGTTCTTAAAGGATGTCCTTTCCAGTGTCACTGAGGGGAAATTGGATCTCTGTGAGTCGTTGAAAGATCTTCCCGGCCCTTTAGAGCATTCCCTGGGCAAACTGTCGCTAACTCCTCCGGGAGCGATCCGCGAACTGCGCGTGATTGTTCAGGATGCTTGCACCGAGGCAGGTCTCGATGAGATGCGCGCACTGGATTTCGTCACGGCTTCCAGTGAAGCGGCGATGAACGCTGTCGTTCACGGAGCGGATGGCTCCGCAGAGACAAGCTACGATTCTCGTGGCTGTGTCCAGGTCCGGATAACGGATAATGGTGGCGGCATTGCGGTAGAAGATATTCCCCGGGCGACATTGGAGCGTGGATATACAACTGCAGGCACAATGGGGCACGGTTTCTGGATCATCCTCAAGACGGCGGACAGGATTTCGATGGTAACCGGGCCGGAGGGCACGATCATCGTTGTGGAGCAGGAACGCTCCACGCCACAGGCCCCCTGGCTGCGGGATTAAAAGTATTAACAAAATGAGCGTTCTGCTCCCGATAGCAGAACGCTCATTTTGATGGTAATTCTGCGGCGCCCTCAGCCAGGTTGGCGTGTATAATCTACGGATGTTTTCAATCCGCGTTGTCGCGCTTCTCCTTTCGACCGTTTTCTATGCCTCGGTTGCATGTACCAGTGAAGCGAATATTCTCCCTAAACCCTTTTCGCACACTCCCACAAATTTTCGGACCCATTTAAAGCCTCATCACAAAACGCCTGGCCATACTAGTTACATCGTGATCGATACAGCTCATCCTTCCAAATTGCTTCAAAGCTCAGTGGCGATCGGCGGGGCTTTGGATGGTCTCGATAAGGGTTCGGTCAATCAAGTATATTCGGCGCAGAATATCCGGGCGATGAAATCCGCCGGGTTGGGAAGCATTTCCTACCGTCTGCGCACAGAACTGGGCGGTGAGGCATGGCACTGGAACCCGCAAGGTTTCTGGAGCGACATCTCCCACAAACGTGGCTATTGGACGTCTTCAGCTTCGACCAATTCTCCCATCATGCTCTCGAACGGTTACCGTCTGCCTCGGCGAGGCAGTACCCATGATCAGGCCAACAACGACGGCTACTCCCGCATCGACGACGGCGACCCTGCCACATTTTGGAAGAGCAACCCTTACCTGGATAAGCGCATTGCGGGTGAAAACCACCCGCAATGGGTGATGATCGATCTGGGCAGCCGGAAGCCGGTTGACGCGATTCGCATCCAATGGGGCTCTCTATTCGCGCGAGCGTATCGCATCGATTACTGGCTGCCCGGCCCTGACGGCAAATGGGGCGGTATTGAAAATACCCTATACGAAGATGGAACATGGATTCCGTTCCAGCATGGCAATGTGCGCGATGGACGAGGGGGCGATACGCTCATTGACCTCTCAGATAAAGCCGTTACATGCCAGAACATCCGCGTATGGATGTCCCGAAGCTCGGCTGACGGCAGCATAACTGATGTGTCGGAAACTCATGGCGGCAAGAAAACTGTAGTCGATGTGCGCGACCGGGTAGGGTATTCGATACGAGAATTGGGGATTGGAACTACAGGCCGTTCCGGGCGATTCCTGGATTTTATGCGTCACTCTCATTCCGCGGCTGCGCAAACTCCTATCCAAACCTCTTCCACCGATTCCTGGCACAGGCCGGAGGATCGCGATCCTGATGTTGAACAGCCCGGTTTCGACCGACTGTTTGCCAGCGGACTTACTCGAAACTTACCGGTCTTATTTCCTCTTGGTATCGTGTACGATACGCCGGAAAATGCCGCGGCCGAGGTGAGGTGGCTTCTCGCCAAGAAGACGCCGATCCTTGGCGTTGAACTCGGCGAGGAGCCTGACGGGCAGTACATGACTCCCGAAGACTACGGCGCGTTGTATCTTCAGTTCGCTCATGCAGTACATCGTATCAATCCGAATCTGCAGGTTGGGGGACCGAGCTATCAGACGGTATCCAAGGAAAATCCCTGCTGGCCCGATGCATCCGGCGATAGATCATTTACTCACCGTTTTGTGAAGTATCTGAGACGGCATGGAGCAACGGCAGATCTCCAGTTTTTCTCCTTCGAATCCTACATGTTCGATGATGTATGCGGCAACCCTCTTCGCCATTTAAAGTCGATCCCAATGATCCTTGACGAAGCTCGAGCCCGTTGGCTTTCGGAAGGCGTGCCGGCCGATATTCCGTGGTATATAACGGAACTCGGATATGCGCCCTATGGCGGTGAGCCGGAAGTCGATCTTTCAGGCGCGATCGCAGACGCCGAAATAATTGCCAAGTTTCTAACACAAGGCGGCAGCGCAGCCTACTTCTACGGCTATGAACCAAACATCTTGATGAACGAACGGCCGCAATGCCAAACTTGGGGGAACCTGGCGCTCTTGCAATCGAACGACGATTATAGGATCCTAAGGCCGTTTGCGGCGTTCTACGCCATGCAGATGTTGACGAATCACTGGACAGGTCATGGCGCATTCAATGTCTACCCGGCAAAAATCTTAGACGAGCGCCATCGTGCTTTGGGAAGAGTAACTGTATATGCATGCTCTCATGGTGATGGTCACGTTTCGCTATTGCTACTAAACAAAGACGATTGCCACCCCATTCGTGTCCAACTTCCATCTATAAATGGAGGAGCAAAGCGCCAAATTCAGGTCATAACGTATGGCCAACGACAATATCATTGGCATCCAAGAGGAGAACATGGCTATGCTGATCCGAACTTGCCGCCAGCTACTTCCTCGCAAAGCTCACGTCAGATAATGATTCAGCCTAGTTCCATAACTGTCATTGAGTTGTAGGAAAGGATTTGTGTAATATATAAGATGATATAGTCTACAAATTCAATAGTATTTGTTTATGATATTAACCTTTGTGATAACTTTGAGCCAAGATGTGCCGCTTGTCTCCAAATTACACATCCTATATACTGAGGTCATCGAGTATACTAGTCCGATCTTATAACAGCCAATGCCGGCCAAGCAACCGACCATGAATGAAAACACCATAGCGCGTGAAGATATCACTCCTGATTTTCTGGAGAATATTCACCCTGGCAACATCCTCAAGCTGGATTACCTCCCCCGAATGGGAGTAACTCCTTATCGCTTTGCAAAGATGCTGGGCATAACGCAATCGCATCTCGCGGAACTGCTTGCAGGAAAGCGGGGCGTTACTGCCAACCTGGCGCTTCGGCTTGGCCGCGTCTTCGGCACAACTGCTCAATATTGGCTCTCCCTTCAGGACCACCACGACGTGCTCAAAGCATATGCGGAATATGCGGATGCCATTGACAGCATCCAGCCTTTCATCTGGCCTATGGAAGCTTGAACTCACATAAAGCCGAGAACGGGAAGGTATCGGCGCAGCGCCTGGAGTACATAGAGCAAAATGCAACGCCGGAGCGTTCCACAGGACGCCGGCGTTCCACACTGGAGTGCATGCATGAGCCTCAAAGTACTGTTTATCGGCGGCACCGGCATCATCAGCTCGGCCTGTTCGGAATTGGCCATCGAGCGTGGTATCGACCTCTATCTCCTGAACCGCGGGCAAAGTTCAAGGCCTGTTCCCGAAGGCGCGAAAATCCTGCATGGCGATATCCGCAACCCAGATTCCGTTCGGGCTGCCATTGCAGGCCATACCTTCGATGCCGTGGTTGATTGGATCGCATTTTCCACAGAGAATGTCGAGACGGACATTGAACTGTTCTCCGGCGTTACCAGGCAATACATCTTCATCAGCTCAGCCTCAGCCTATCAAAAGCCCGTTGCCAGTCAGCCAATTACAGAATCCACGCCACTTGCCAATCCCTACTGGGGATACTCGCGCGCTAAGATTGCCTGCGAAGAACGCCTCATGAGGGCATACCGCGAATCGGGATTTCCCGCAACGATCGTACGGCCCTCGCACACATACGACCGGACTGCACTGCCGTTTCTTGGCGGTTACACGATGATCGACCGTATGCGCAAGGGAAAGAAGGTCTTTGTGCAGGGTGACGGCACATCGCTATGGGTGATGACACACCACAAGGATTTTGCGAAGGGGTTTGTTGGTCTGCTGGGAAATCCGCGAACTATTGGCGACGCCTTCCAGATCACCTCGGATGAGGCGCTTACCTGGAACCAGATCTATGAGATCTTTGCGGATGCGGCAGGAGTGAAGGCGGATCTTGTGCATGTGCCGTCACGCGTGATCGGCGCATTCTTCCCCAACTGGGAAGAGTGGTTGTTTGGCGATCGAACACACAGCGTCATTTTTGACAATACCAAGATCAAGCGGATATCTCCGGATTTCGCGGCTACAATTCCGCTCTCGTGGGGCGCGAAAGAAGTGATCGAGTGGTACGACGCTGATCCGGCGCGCCGGGTGGTCGACGAGCAGCTTAACGCGACGATCGACCTCATGATCGCCGCGCAGGAGAGCGTGCGGCCTCAATAAGCGGCTCCCAACTTGCCAAGGGCAACGCGCATTCTGTATAATCACCGGTAATGTCCGATATTGAAACTGCCGAATGGCTCAGTGAAGGCCGCAGGGTGCTTCAGGAAGCCTCGAATGCTCTGGCACAGCTCTCAGGACGGCTGGATCCCCACCAGTGGACGACCGCCGTCAAATTGATCTTATCGACGCAGGGGCGCGTTGTGGTGACGGGAATGGGCAAGAGTGGCGCTGTCGGGAAGAAGATGGCCAGCACCCTTGCCAGCACCGGCACCCACGCGTTGTTTTTGCATCCCGCGGAAGCCGTCCATGGCGACCTTGGGATGCTCGCTCCGGGCGACACAGTCATCGCGCTTTCTTATTCCGGCGAGACGGATGAGCTGCGCGCCATCCTTCCGGGTATTCGCCGGCTGAAAATCCCCATCATTGCCATCACAGGCAATCTCCGCTCCACCCTTGCCGAAGTCTCCGATGCCGTCCTGGATGTGGCGATCGGCAAGGAAGCCTGCCCGATGAACCTGGCGCCCACCACGAGCACAACCGCCATGATCGCCATGGGAGACGCATTGGCCATTGCCGTAATGGGCGCGAGGCGCTTTAACGAAGAAGACTACGCCAAGCTGCATCCGGCCGGCTCTCTTGGCCGGCGGTTGACGCTACGTGTTGCGGATGTCATGCGCACCGGTGAAAATATCGCGATCGTGAAGCGGTCGCAGACGATGTTGGAAACGCTTTTTGCGATGACCGAGGCCCATTACGGGGCCGCCATCGTCGTGAACGAAGATGGCTTGCTTTGCGGCTTGATTACGGACGGCGATATCCGCCGGCACCTCATGGACGATCCCGACCTCTCGTCGCGGCTGGCCGGGGATGTCATGAATGGGACACCTGGCGTCGTGCATCCGGAGATCCTGGCCATAGAAGGGTTGAAGCGTCTGGACGACTTTCATCCCATGGAGGGCAGCAAGGCCGGAGAAGCGCCTGTTGTCGATGCGGACGGCAAGCCGGTTGGCATGCTGACCCTCAAGGAGCTTGTACGAGCGGGGTTGGGTGTCGAATGAAGAATGTCTTGTGGTTTGTCATGGACATCGACGGCACCCTGACCGATGGGACGCTTGAATACAGCAGCGACGGTGTCGATCGAAAGCGATTTCACGCCGCCGACGGCCTGGGTATCGTTATGGCGCGGGCATGCGGCTTTCGGATCGCGGCTATCTCAGGAAGAACCAGCCCGAGCGCCCATAAGCGGCTGACTGATCTGAAAGTTGATCGCATATTCGAAGGGATCGGCGATAAGGCGCTGGTGTTGCGCGTGCTTCTCAACGACGAAGGCCTTGCGCCGGATCAAGTTGCGTATATCGGCGACGATATCAACGATTTGCCTGCGTTCGATGTGGCCGGCGTTCGGTTCGCAGTAGGGGATGCATCGGAAATCTTGAAGCGCAAGGCGGATCATGTGACCGTACGCAACGGTGGACGCGGCGCGGTGCGAGAAGCCATCGAGTCCATCCTTTCAGCGCAGGGACGGCTCGACGAGGCAGTTGAAGCCTATCTGAGCGCCAGTAGAGTGGGACCGCGGCAATGACCGCTGTTCACATCTTCCACACCAATGATTTCCACAACCATCTGTCCGAGGCGCAGGCAGAGAGAATCCGGGCCGCTAGAGCCGGTTACGAAGATTCTCTGCTGCTTGATTCCGGCGATGCTGTGTCGGCCGGCAATGTCGGCGTGCGGCCGGGTGGGGAACCTATTCTGACATTGATGTCGGACCTGGGATACAACTCGATGACGATGGGCAATCGCGAGTTTCACGTCGCGGATACTCTCCTGAGGTACAAAATCGGCTCAGCGCGCTTTCCTATCCTCAGCGCCAATATGAAGTGGAAAGAAGATCGCGGTGAGACGCTGCCGGTCTCCCCATATCTGTTGACGACGATGAAATCCGGCGTCCGCATCGGGATTATCGGCGTTACAGTGCCGATGGTGACGTCGCGGATGGCAGCAAAGGTTCTCAGCGCGTTTCTGTTTGACGATCCGGTGATGACAGTTTCGCGCATTGCCGCGGAGCTTCGCGAACAGGTGGACCTGCTAATTGCCGTAACGCATATCGGGCTGCGGCAGGATGAGCGATTGGCTGCAGCATGTCCCCTGTTGGATCTTATTATCGGCGGCCACTCTCACAACGTTATCGCCGAGCCGATGTATGTGGCCGAAGTGCCCATACTACAGGCAGGCTGGTACGGTCACTATATCGGACATACGACCGTCACTTTAAAGCCGGATAGACGTCCTGAAATCTCCGAAGAATTGATCAGGTTAAAAGATGCATGATGCGATGATGCCGCTCTTATTCCTTCCAATCGCCCTGATTCTCATTGCCGCCGGACGCGCCGCAGCCAGGCTGCTCGGTCTTCCGCAGAGCATAATGATCCTTGAGCGCAATCTCGCGGGATTTGCCGTCGGCCTTGGCATATTGTCCTATGCCATGCTGGTGATCGGTCTGGCCGGTGGTCTGTATCCTGCGGCTCCATGGGCGCTGCTCGCTGTCTTTGCCGCCTTAGGGGCCAAAGAGATAGCGTCCATGGCGCGTGAAGCCAAGGATGCGTTGCAGTCGTGTTTTCATCCCCAGGGAACGGTATGGCTCCTCATCGGCACTCTGGCGCTCTTCGGGGCTCTGGCGCTGGTGGGCGTTTTGGCACCTCCTGTAAAGTTCATGCTCGTTCACGGAGCGCTTCCGCCGGCGTCGTCCGGTATCCCAGGGATGACCTACACGGAGTTCGACAGCCTTTCCTATCACCTCGCCGATCCTAAGATCTTCATTCTCAGCCACCGCATTCACTACATCCCATGGGAGTATCACTCGAACTTCGCCTTCACGGCTGAGATGTGGTACATGTGGGCGATGCTCGCCGTGAAGGGCAGTATACCGCTGGCGAAGATGTTTCACTGGTCCTGCTGGCTAGCTACATCCCTTGCCGTCTATGCATTCGGTTCCCGGCGTTTCTCCGTTCGGACCGGCGTTACCGGCGCGATACTTTTCGCTACGACGCCCATGGCATTCTGGGAAGCCGGCACGGCATATGTCGATTTAAGCACGGCGTTCTTCCTAACGGCGTCCCTGATGGCCGTCGCAGCGGCAGTGCAGGACGACGGCAAGGGGTGGCTGAAGGTTTCCGCCGTGCTGATGGGATTTGCGCTCGGTACGAAGGCGACTGCGGCTGTGAGCCTGGTGCTGATTGTCATCGGGCTGCTGTGGTGGAAGTTTGGTCAGACCCGCAGTGCCGCTGCTGCGCTCAAGACGGCTGCTGCGTGGGCTGCCATTGCCGTGGCGATAGGGTGCCCATGGTATATCAAGACGTTTGCCTATACCGGCAACCCGGTATTTCCTCTGGCAACGAATATTCTTGGCGGCAAATACTGGAACGCGGATTGCGCAAAGACTTTCGAGTCCTGGAACGCCAAGTTCGGCCTGGGGCATAAACCGATCGATCTGCTGCTGGCGCCATGGTCTATGACGATGTTTGTCATGCCCGGCCATCCCGCGGCCTTGACGGGAACGAATAATCAGATTGTGCCTCTGTATCCCTTTCTCGATCCCGGAAATAGCGGAGACAAGCCTTTTAACGATTTCCCATCGGAGTTCGCCACATTAAGCCCTGTTTTGCTGGCCGGGCTATTTGCTCCACTGCTCCTGGGAAAGACACGACGTCTGGTCAAGGCGCTTGCCTTCTATGCGCTTGCCGCATCGCTGCTGAGCTTCATTGCCATGCAGTACGCTCGATACCTGCTGCCAATTGCGCCGGTCTTGTGTCTGTTAACGGGCTATTTGATCGACCAATTGCTCTCCCGCCGTTCTCTGACCGGCAGGACTTTGGCGGCGTTTACAGCTGTTTCTTTTGGATTTTCGGCGGTGATGGCTTCCGAACTCGCCGGTTCTCAGTCGGCCGTCGCATTTGGGCGGCAGGATCAGACGGATTACATCGAGCATGGTCTTGGCGTCTATCCGGCAATTGATTTCGTCAATAAGCAGCTGCCTGCGGATGCAAGTCTCGTTTTCTACGGCAACCCTCTTGGCTTCTACTGTGATAAGCCGTATATGTGGGGCGAGAAGGGATTCAGCGCGTATATCCCCTACGAGAGTATGCATTCGGCTCAGGATCTTCTGGCTGAATTCCATAAAAAGCACATTACTCATATCCTTGTAGACACCACAGCCATTAAGTTGCAGCCGGCCACGGATTGGACTGGATGGCTCTATGAGCTGACGGCTGCACGCTCAAACCCGCTGTTTTCAGCCCATGGAGTGGCAGTTTATGCTCTTCCGGCGACTTAGAGTATGCCAGGGTGGGGAAGGCCGTATAATCCGGTCTTCGGCTGAGGTATACTCTGTCGACCCCGGCCCATTCGTCTAGCTGGCCAAGGACGCTGCGTCTTTCAGCGCAGAAACAGGCGGTTCAAATCCCCTATGGGCTATATGCTCCGTTGACGGTTGTATATGGGTGGGGTTATAATGAGAATAGGGGCAGTGTTGCTTCCATCTCGAAATTCATCGTCGGCGCCTTGGCGCCTCTCCGAATTACAGGCATCACTTCTTCATGCGTCGAACCAAGATCGTCTGCACTATCGGCCCGGCAACCAGTAACCTAGAAGCCCTGCGTCGTCTCGTCGACGCAGGCATGGACGTTGCCCGGCTCAACTTTTCTCACGGCAGCCATGACGAGCATGCGGAGGTCATCAAAAACCTGCGCTCTCTCTCCCAAGAAATGGATCGCCCAATCACCATTCTGCAGGACCTCTCCGGTCCTAAGGTTCGTGTTGGGAAGATTGCCAATGAGGGAGTAAATCTTCAGACCGGCAACGATATCCTTCTTACCATGGATCGCGTTCCCGGCGACGAAACGGCAATCAATTTGCCGGTTCCGGAAATCTTCGAAGTCGTCGGTCCCGGCACGCGGCTCATGCTCGATGATGGGCTGATCGAGTTGCGGGTGAAGCAGCGCCGCAGCGAGAGTCTCCTGTGCGAGGTGATTGTTGGCGGCAAGTTGACGTCCCATAAGGGCGTCAATGTTCCGGGAGTGTCGATTCCGATCGCCTCCGTGACGGACAAAGATCTCGACGATCTCCACTTTGGGATTCAGCAGAAAGTTGACTGGGTTGCCGCGTCTTTTGTGCGATCTGCAACAGATATTGCAGTATTGCGTGGCGTTTGCGAGGCAGCTCGTGTTAAAATCCCTTTAATAGCTAAGATCGAGAAGCACGAAGCGATCAAGAACATCGACGAAATCATGGCATCGGTCGACGGTATCATGGTTGCCCGTGGTGACCTGGGAGTAGAGGTCCCGATCGACGAAGTGCCTGTGCTGCAGAAAATGCTGATCCTTAAGGCGAATGCAGCCGGCAAACCGGTTATCACTGCGACACAGATGCTGGATTCCATGATCCGGAACCCGCGGCCGACACGCGCTGAGGCCAGTGACGTGGCCAATGCGATCCTTGACGGCACGGACGCAGTTATGCTATCCGGGGAAACAGCGGTTGGAAGCTATCCGTTCGATGCGGTACGTATGATGGCGCGTATTGCGTCCCATACGGAAGCCTCGCTTAACTATGCGAAGATTCTTGACGAGAAGACGCGCAGCACGCCGCATGGCAGTTTATCCGTGACAGGAGCTATCAGCGAGGCCACCTGCGATATCGCGCAGGACCTCCAGTGCTCCGCAATTCTTGCAGCGACAGCAACGGGCAGGACGGCCCACATGGTTTCTAAGTATCGGCCTCGCGCGGCGATCATCGCGCCGACGCACATGCTGCCGACATACTACCGTCTCGGCCTCGTATGGGGGGTTGTGCCCGTGCTTGTCGAAGTCGCAGAAGATGCAGACAGCATGATGCAAGTCTGTATCGACGCCGCCACAAAGACCGGTTTAGTCGCACAGGACGACCTTGTTGTGATTAGCGGAGGCGTGCCGGTGGGAAAATCGGGAAGTACGAACTTTATCAAGGTCCATAGGATAGGGCAGCCCTTGCGGCCGCTTTAATCCTGTGACCGGAATATCGCTGCGCGCGCTTGAGGCAATCGCCTCGCCGTTATTGCGCGCAGCAAAAGACAATTGCAACGCATTCGATCCACGACTGAGGTTTTCGTTATGGACAGCCGTACACCAGACGAATTGTTAGATGAAACAGAGGAGTTCCTCGACGAGGTACGCCCGGTTCGCCCTCGCCGCTCGCGGCGGAGCCGAATCCTTGGCCTCTGGGCGCGTCTGGGGCTTCTGGCGCTGTCGTGCGCCATTCTGCTTACGGCGGCGGTGGCTATTATCGCAAAGGTGATACGGCCCTATCAGCAAGGGCGCGAACTCCATGCGCAGGTGGAAGTCCTTAAAACACAGCTCGCCAAAAAACAGTCCGAAAATGCCGGCTACGAGCACAAGCTAGCCTATTTGCGCACTCCGGAGGGAGTGGTCACAGAGGCGCGCAAGCTCGGATATGTGCGGCATGGCGAAATACCGGTCGTGGTAGCAAATTCTCCGCAGAGCCTTGAGGACGTTTCTGTCCCGGCTACTGCTAAGGCGGCTGCGGCTTTAGGCCCAGTTGAGCGCGCTAAGAATTATGTGCGCTCGATCCTAGGAAGGCGGTCGCCGTGATACGAAAAGAATTTACACATGACCAAAGAGATTATTGTCAACGTCGATAACCGCGAGACTCGCATTGCGGTTATCGACGAAAAGCAGCTGGTTGAGCTGCATGTTGAGCGAGAGCAGAGAGTTGTCGGTAACGTCTATAAAGCGAAAGTGGACAATGTCCTGCCCGGCATGGATGCCGCTTTCGTGGAGATCGGCCTGGAGCGCAATGCGTTCCTTTACGTTGCGGACATTCTACCGGAAGACGAAGACGACAACCGATTTAAGGGACGCGATCGCCGCGACCTCCACATTAAAGACCTCGTTTCGCGCGGCGACCAACTCCTTGTACAGGTAGTTAAAGGTCCACGCGGCACGAAGGGTTCGCGCGTCTCCACGCGTATATCCTTGCCCGGGCGCTTTCTTGTGCTCATGCCGGAGGCCAACAACCTAGGCGTGTCTCGCAAGATCGAGGAAGCGAAGGAACGCGACCGGCTAAAAAAGATCGTGCAGAGCTTTCGCGAGCCCGGCTTCGGCGTCATTGTCCGGACAGAAGCCGAAGGACGCGGACTGGCTGAGCTGCGGCTCGACTACGTGATGCTGACTGAGACCTGGCGTGAAATTCAGGCCAAGTCAAAGTCCACGCAGGCTCCTGCGCTTATTCACCAGGACACCGGTCTCGTCTACAAGATCCTGCGCGATGCCTTCGGATCCGATATCGGCCGTCTCGTGATCGATTCCCCGAGCGACTACGCACAGGCGCACGAAATCATTGCGCGTGTCTCACCCGACCTTCAGGACCGCATCGAGCTGTACGACGGCGAGAAGCCCATCTTCGAGCACTTTAAGATCGAAGACGAGATCAGTCGTCTCCTGAAACGCAAGGTGTCGCTCAAGTCCGGCGGCTCGCTGATCATCGATCAGACGGAAGCGCTTGTCTCGATCGATGTCAACAGCGGCAAGTTTACGGGAAGCACGGGCCTTGCCGACACGATTCTGAAGACGAACCTGGAAGCCACCGATGAAATTGCGCGCCAGCTCAGGCTGCGCGATCTTGGCGGCATGGTCATCCTTGACTTCATCGACATGGAGAACAATCGCGACAAGAAAGCGGTCATGGATGCATTTGTGCGGGCGCTGAAAGATGACCGCTCGCGCACCAAGATTTCCAGCATTTCGGCGCTTGGTCTGATCGAAATGACGCGAAAGCGCACCGGCGAAACGGTCGATACGGCGATGACGGAGATCTGTCCATACTGCCAGGGGCTTGGCCGTATTTCGTCTGCGGAAACTGTTTCCCTCCAGATCGAGCGTGATTTGCGTCGTTTGACTGCCAACAGCAACAACGAAGCATTCTATGTTGCCTGCCATCCGCAGGTTGCAGCGCACCTCACGGGGCCGCAGGGCGAGGACATTGAGTCTTTGGAGATCGTGCTGCGCAGGGCCATTTTCGTGCGGCCTTTGCCGTCATGGCACCATGTCGAGAAATACGAGATGGATCAGGGCTCCATTCAAAAGTTTGAGGCTCAGCAGGCGCTGCCCGAGCGTGGACAGATCGTGGAGGCCACAATCTCGCGTGAGGATCCGCACGGCGACCGCGCGCCCTGGGCTCTGGGCTATCTGCTCCCGCAGCGGCAGGTGCAGATCGATATCAGCAACGGCTTCAAGTATCTGGGGCAGACGGTTCGCGTCAAGATTATCGATGCGCGCCGAAGCATTCTGATCGGCGAAGTTGTGCAGCAGAATTCCGGTCGCAGCCCGGGCGGACAAGCGCCGCAGGCAGCGCCCAGGGATAACCGACCGACAGGGGATAAGAAATCCCCGAAAGATAAAGTAAACGCTGGGTTGACATAGACGCATCCCACGTGTTATACTATCTCCCGTTGTCTCATAAATGAGCGAAAGGATACGCAGAATGTACGCAATCGTCCGCGCCGGCGGCAAGCAGTACCGCGTTGAAGAAAACGGCATCGTCACGATCGATAAGCTCGACGGCGCCGCGGGCGACTCGATCACCCTGGGCGATGTGCTCTTCATCGGCGGAAATGACGCGCCTCAATTTGGCGCTCCCACCGTTGCAGGTGCTTCAGTCACCGCCACCATACTTGGTCAGGTGAAGGGTAAGAAGATCAACGCATTCACTTACAAGCCGAAGAAGAATATTCAGAAGCACTGGGGTCATCGCCAGCAGTTGACCCGTGTCCGCATCGAAACCATTGCTGCCGGATAATTGTCCGGTAATGCCGGTATGAACGAGGGGTAGAGCCCATCTCTACCCTTTTGCCATGTTTCCGGGCTCAAGACGAGCGAAACTCGCAATGCCTTCCGGGGCACTGCGGCGAACGGAAGTAAAGCTGCCGGCTGTACGAATCAGGAGAACACTGAACTATGGCACATAAAAAGGGCGTCGGGTCTACCCGCAACGGCCGCGATAGTAATCCCCAGATGCTCGGAGTCAAGGAATTCGCCGGCGAGTACGTTCGCGCAGGCGCTATCCTTGTCCGCCAGCGTGGCACCAAGTTCGATCCCGGCGTCAATGTCGGCATGGGCAAGGACTACACGCTGCATGCTTTGATCGACGGCTATGTGAAGTTTGAGGGCCACAGCAAGGCCAACAAGCGGATCAGCGTCTATCCGACATCACCGAACACTCCCGTTGAAGCCGCCGCCGAATAGTCTGCAGCATCAATATTTAAACACAAGAGGGCAGCCGCAATTGCGGCTGCCCTCTTGTGTTTGTAAGCTATAGGCGCAGGCTCCCATCAATCCGCCAGCGCTCTGTTTTTAGTCTCGATCACGAGTGGCAGGAACAGCAGAGCTACCAGTGGGATGAAGCCCAGGTAGAACATCGTGTGCAGGCTCACATCCAGGAAGTGCTTGCTCTTAAGGGCTGTATTTGCGATCAATATCGGTCCGGCAGCAGTAATCAGGCGGCCCACATTGTAGCAGAACCCTGCGCCCGTGGCGCGCAGACGGGTGGGGAACAGCTCGGGCAGGTAGAATGTAAAGCTGCCGAAAACCCCGAATACGGTGAGGCCGATCGGGAAATACATTAACAGCTGGGTTTCGGCCGGCCACCGATGCCCGAATGCCGTGAGGAGAGCCGCTGCGGACAGTACCCAGTAGATCGCGAACATGGGCTTGCGTCCGAGGATCTTTGCTGCCGGAATAGTCAACAGAGTTCCTATGAGGCCGCCGATGTTGAAAGCATTGGAGCCAATTGTGATCCAATCCTGCTTCAGCCCGTTGATCTGCGTTTTGTCCCATCCAAGCGCCTTGCCGTGTTCCATAGCAAGGTTACCGGCAATTACCTGCAGAAATGCGTTGCAGGTCCACCAGGTCAACAATACAGTAAGCGCGGGGATAAAGCCGCTGATGGTCAACCGGATGTTTTCCGGCTGGAAAAGTTCACTGATTTTTCCGCGAGTTTGCTCGTCGGTCGCCTTCCATCTTTCAGGTTCCTTGATAAAAGACCTTACTCCCATGGCAAAGAATGCCGGGAGCAGACCCGATGCCAGCACCCAACGCCACGCAGCATCAGGATTGTCTTTGAAAATCGTTCCGGAGATCAGGCTGTTTACGAAAACCGCGAGGAATAGTCCTGCCGGCGCGGATGTGTAGAGCAGCGCTCCTGCCTCCACACGGCGCTTCTCGGGCACTACTTCTGCAACGAGCGATGCGCCCGCTGCCCATTCGCCTCCGATTCCCAGACTGGCGATGAACCGGAACAGGATAAGAACCGGCATGTTCGGCGCGAGGGCGCAGGCTGCCGTACCGAGCGCATACACGATCATGGTGAGCATAAGCGTGCGCGATCTTCCGATACGGTCCGCCACACGCCCGAACAGCAATCCTCCCAGAGCCCATCCGACAAGCAAAATCGATGTTCCGATGCCTGTCCAGTAAATGGCGATCTTGCCCGCGTTAGGATCCTTCGCGGAGAGATGCATGAGGTTTGGAACGGCGTTTGTCGATACGAAGTTGAACAGGAGACCGTCGAATACGTCGAAGCCCCAGCCGACCCAGGCGGCGAAAAGCACGGCCCATTGGTAGCGTGTTAATCCTAACGGCCCCGTTTTAGGTGGCAGCGGCTTAGATACACCCGCAGTGGGTATATGATTTGTGTTGGTCATGAAGTGGAAACCTTATCGAAGTACTGGTGGACTGTGCTCGGCTGTATAGGTTTTGCAAACGATACTCAGCAACAATATAACTATATGGCGGCTGAAGCATTCGGCACACGGTCTGATAATTCCTTGTATTTTCTCTTGCAATTGCCGGTAGGGAACTCAAGTATATTCGGTATACGTTTACATAGTGAGAGAACAATATGAGACGTTCTCAATGGAGTTAAGAAGATGAATGCCAATCCGTATTACGTGCAGACGCAGAGCGCGCAGCTGACACTGGTTCAGCGCGTGAGCTTGCTGCTCTGTACGGCGCTTCTGGTGACGGCAGGCGCTGCGACATGGGCAATATCCGTGCAGATGCCAAGCGGGCTGGTCTTTCCGCTGGCGATCGCTGCATTTGTTTGTGTGTTTGCTCTCGGAGCAACGCGCCGTAACGCCGGCCTTGGCCTGGTATTGCTCTACGTGTTGAGCTTATTGGAAGGGCTTGTGATAGGGCCGATGCTTGGCATGATCATGAGCAGCTTCGCTAACGGTCCGATGATTGTCGCCGAATCGGCTGCGCTTTCCGCGATACTCGTCGGCGGTCTCGGCACATATGCCTGGATCAGCAGCAGAGATTTCGGTTCGCTCGGCAAATCGCTGTTCTGGGCGCTGATCGCTTTGATCGTTGTGGGCTTTATCTCAGCGTTTGTGCACCTTGGCGGGTTCATGCAGATGCTGTACGCCCTCGCCGGAACGGCAATATTCTGCGGTTACGTTCTATATGATGTCTCAAACATCAAGCTGCGCTATGGACCGAACGATGCTGTTATCGCGACCGTGCAGCTCTATCTGGACTTCCTGAACATATTTATGTTCATTGTTCAAATATTGACCAACGTGTCCGGCGGATCGCGCCGCAGCGACTAAGCCCCATGCTCTGTGGCATAGGCAAGTCGTCAATAGCGGGCAGGGTTTGGCAGGAAGCCGGCCCCTGCCCGTCGAAACGAAGAGTATGGAACAGAACAGCCGTATTCTCTTGCCCCTTGATTTTCCCACACCGGAACAGGCCGTCTCATGTGTAAACCTGCTGCGCGACGATGTCGCAGGGTTCAAAGTCGGCCTTGAGCTCATTAACTCCGCAGGTTTCGATATCTTCGATCAGATCAGGCAAAACGCCGGCCCCGCAGCCAAGATCTTCTACGACTGCAAATTACACGATATCCCCAACACCGTAGCAGGAGCTTCACGCGCCATTGCCAGGCGTGGATTGTGGATGTTCAACATTCATGCATCCGGCGGCAGCGCGATGATGCAGGCGGCCGTGAAGGCGGCGGAAGAGGGGGCCGAGCAGGGGGGGCACTCCAAGCGTCCCATCGTGATAGCCGTCACTCTTCTCACAAGCATCTCGGCCGAAGTCCTTTCGACGGAATTAGCGGTCGGCAGAACCGTTGCCGGGCATGTGACGGCGCTTGCGCGCGTGGCGCAGGATGCCGGCTGCGACGGAGTTGTAGCGTCTCCGCACGAAATCGCAGCGATACGCGCGGCATGCGGCCCGGAATTCACCCTCGTCATTCCCGGAGTTCGGCCGGCAGGAGCGGATGTCGGCGATCAGAAGCGCGTGATGACCCCTGGCGAAGCGGCTTCGGCAGGCGCGGATTACCTGGTAATCGGCAGGCCGATTACAGCCGCTCCGGATCCTCTTCTGGCTACCCGGACTATCAATCGAGAGGTTGCCGGGAACACCGCGTAGCTCCCCGGCGTAGACGATATGTTGAACTTCAAGCGAGGTAACTGAAAGAGCGACATGGAACGTAAACATCGAGTGGTGGTTTTCGCCGCGGCCGCTGTGACTGCAGCTCTCGGTTTGCCTCAATCCGGCCAGGCCGGACCAGTGACGGGAATGGCAGCCCACGTATCGCCATTCGGACGCGCGGGTATTTGGGTTGATGACGAATACCCGCTTCAGGGCGCCGGCGTGTTTACCCTGGAAGCAACACTCACGAAGGTGGATGTGGAGCGGGATCGACTAAGCCTTACAGCGGACAATGGTCGCAAGTATGTCGCCGACGCCTACGATGTTAAGATCACTTTGCTGGATCGTCCGGGCAAAGGTGAGGTTGGGGACCTGGTTCCGGGGATGCGCGTGCGCATCAGGGGATATCTCTTGTCGGCGGATATCATTGCCGCCGACCGTCTGCGTGTCCTGCCGCTTGCGGCATCGACTGCCGAGAAGAAGCCGCCCGTTGCGAAGGCTCCTCTGGATGAGCGGCCGTCGTCTATCGTCAAGACGCCACAGGACACACGCCCTCCGGCTCAAAAGACCGCCAAGGTTCCTGCTGCCACCGGCCGCTACTACCATCCGGAACCGATCCGGATGCGCGGGACCGTTGACAGTGTTGACGATGCGACAGGCACAATCGTCATTCGCGTAAAAGACCATACTCGCACTGTCCTCGTAAGCTCGACAACCGACCTGACCGACATTACGGATGTCGATGATACTCATATCGGCATTAATCCGGGAGATCGCATTACTGTTCAGGGGACGCTTCAGCAAAACGGCACAGTGAAGGCGACAGGAATCAGCCGGTCACGCAATATCGAAAAAGTGGCGACACGTCCGGTAAAGCAGGCAGATACGGATCACCAGGTCATCGGGCATATAAGCCGAACGAGCAGCAAGCTGTCCGACCGCGACATCAAGATCGTAACTCGACCGGGACAGGAAGTCGAGGTTCAAGTTGGCCGTGGCGTGCCGGTCCTGCGGCATGGAGAGCGGATATCGGTGCATGACCTGACGCGGGACGACATTGTCCGCGTCGAAGGCGACTACGACGGCGACGGCTTCAAAGCAACTCAGGTCGAAGTGCTCGAAGCTTATCCGCCGATGTAAACGCTTATTCGGTCAGCCACTTAGCTCGATCGCCGAAGGGCAGTGAGAACGATTCGGCGACATCATCAAGGAACATCTCTCCGCCCGCGGCGTTGAGGCCCTTAGCAAGGCCGGGATCATCGTTGAGCGCCTTCTTCACGCCTTTGTTCACGATTGCCTGGAGATAGGGGAGAGTGGCATTTGTGAGGGCATAGGTGGATGTTGCCGGAACCGCTCCGGGAATATTGGCGACGCCGTAGTGGATTACCTCGTCGACAGTGAACACCGGGACAGCGTGCGTGGTCGGGTGCATCGTCTCAATGCATCCGCCTTGATCCACGGCGACATCCACGATCACTGATCCGGGCTTCATTCGGCGCAGGTCAGCCTCGCGGATGAGGACCGGCGCGCGCGAGCCACGGATAAGGACTGCGCCGATTATGACGTCGGATACGGCCAGCATTTCCCGGATGTGCAGTGGATTGGAAAAGTATGTGGTTACGTTAGCCGGAAGCACATCGTCGAGATAACGCAAGCGCTCCAGGTTGACGTCCATAATGGTGACGTTTGCGCCCATTCCGGCAGCGATCTTTGCTGCGTTGAGGCCGACGATGCCGCCTCCCAGGATAGTTACTTGAGCCGCCGGTACGCCCGGCACTCCGCCGAGGAGGATACCGCGGCCGCCCTGGGGCTTCTCAAGGTATTTTGCGGCTTCCTGCATCGCCATCTTGCCGGCAATCTCAGACATGGGGGTCAACAGCGGGAGTGTGCCAAGTTTGTCCTCAACGGTCTCATAGGCGACGCAGACCGCTCCGCGGTCTACCATGGCCCTTGAGAGCGATTCCGATGCTGCGAAGTGGAAGTAGGTAAACAGAGTATGCCGGGGCTGGATATGCTCCCATTCCTGCGGCAGGGGTTCCTTCACCTTGCATATCAAGTCCGAGCGCTCCCACGTTTCGGCTGCCGATGCCGTGATGGTGGCTCCCACTGCTCGATAGTCGTCATCCGAAATGCCCGTGCCGATACCGGCCTGTGTTTCCACAAAGACTGTATGGCCCGCCTGAACCAGCGTCTCGACCCCTGATGGGACTATTGCTACGCGGTTTTCGTTATCCTTAATCTCACGCACTGTGCCTATGTTCAACTGTGTTCCTCTTCTGTCGTTGCGGAATAGGGGAGCGCGCTGCGCATAAAGCGGCCTGCCTGCCAAGGCGGCCGTTCACTGCTGGTATAATATACCTGCATCTCCACACTGGGAAGGACCCAAGACAATCGCTCGTCCACTGTCTCCCGTCACGTATTTCCGGCGCAACCTTGGCCGGACACTACCATTGGGCTTTGTCATCGTCCTTTCCGTCTTTCTGATCGCTTCAGTCGTCACAATAGTCGACTCAATCGATCTTACGGTCTTGACGATCTACAGCTATACTCGCGGCTTTACACCGATTATTCCACGCGCCGGGCGATTGCGGGTCGACCGTGATATTGCAACACGAGTCTCAAAACTGCCGCAAACCGAGCGTGTCGTGGAATCCAGCGGCTTCTTCTTTAACGTCAATACCGTATTCGGAAGGCTGCCGTTTGTCTGCTTTGGAGTCCCGGAGGACGATCGCGACTATCTGATACAGCGCTCCGGCGACCGGCTTACGCAGGGCCGAATGCCCCGCAAAGGACTGCCCGAAGCGGTAGCGTCGGAGGGAATCGTCCGAAATCGCAAACTGAAGCTCGGAGATATTATCGCATCGCCGACGGATACCGGGAGTCTTGTCAGCGTTCCTGTGCCGGTTAAACTCGTCGGCATTTTGAGCGGTCCCACCTGGATCGCGTTCACCTCAAAAGAATTTACCGACGAAGCCCTTCCTCTCGTTCCACACTCCATACTGGTTACAACACACAAGGTATCGGATCAGGTGGCGTTTGGCGACACGCTAATGGGTATGTTGGATCGCGTGCGAGTGCAGGTGTTCTCCTTTCACTCACTGGTGAAAGAGCTTCGGAGCACGCTGTCCTCAATGTATCTCATCATGGGGCTCGTTAACGGTACAGTGATCTTTGTGGTAGCGTTGATGTCCGGCATGCTCTCCAATATCTACTTTACTCAGCGCATCAGCGAGTTCGCCGTCCTTTCCGCAATCGGCATTCGCCGCCGTACGTTAATGGTGCATGCCGTCTCCGAGACGGCAATTTTGACGACCATCGGCTGGGTGCTGGGAAGCCTTGTCGACTTGACTTTTATGACGGCGCTTCGGGGAAGACTGTTCGAGCCGCGAGGAATGCTGATCAATCCGTCAGATCCGTTTGCATTTGTGTACACGCTGCCCATTCCACTTTGCATTACGCTCTTTGCGATCGCTACGATAGGTTACCGGCTGTCGCGATTGGATCCGGTTACGATTATTGAAAGGCGTTAGTATGCCGGACAACGGCCTGTTGATTTCAGAGGAAGTATCCCTCATTTATACGGATGGCGAGCGTGAAACATTCGCTCTCAAAGATGTGAGCGTATCGCTGCCGGAACGCAAATTTGTGGGAATAATGGGTCCGTCCGGCTCTGGGAAGTCTTCGCTGCTCTACATCCTCAGTGGGCTCAAACGCCCAACCCGCGGCGACGTGCGTATTGGGGATTATCGCTATGGCAGCCACTCAGATAGCGACCTCATTGATCTTCGCCGAAAGCGCTTTGGTTTTGTCTTCCAACAGCCATACCTTGTAACCTGGCAGACCGCATTCGAGAATGTGCTGATGGGAGCTCCGATTCTGGATCGCGCGGCCGAGCGAAAGGCGACAGAATTCTTCGAACAGCTTGGCATCGGTGGGCTGCAGCACAAGCTTCCGTCCCAGCTGTCCGGAGGTGAAAAGCAGCGCGTATGCGTTGCCCGCGCCATGATGAACGATCCAGAGGTGATATTCGCGGATGAGCCGACTGCATCTCTTGACCACGCCAACGGCCATCTCGTGATCGAATTGCTTTCGGCCTACCGTGATCGCGGTACAGTTATCGTTGTGACGCACGACCCTGAGATGTTGACGGGCGCAGATTCAATCTTGATGATGCGTGACGGCCAGCAGGCCGGATGGACAGTTCCAAGTGAGGTATTAGAAAACGCAGCTAGAAAGACGGTTCATATATGATAAGTGAAGAAGAATTATTATCAATCGTACCCACACCGAGTATTCCTCCCTTTTTCGATGGCTACTGGGAAAGCACGCTGACTGAGCTTGCAGCCACTCCAATCGTGTGGGAACGGGCTGAAGAGCCGGATCTTCCGGCAGACGGGTATGACGGCTACGCGATCAAGATGGACGCGTTTGAAGGAATTAGCATCTATGCGTGGATGGCGGTTCCCAAAGGCGTAACAGATCCGATGCCTGGGTATCTCTGGCTTCCCGGATATTCACTGGGCAATCCTCCGCCGGGACCGGAAAGCCTCTATGAGGGCGTGGTGACGATGGGGGTGAATATCCACGGAAACACCCCGGACACGCCGTATGTGCACCCTTCGAAGCTGCGCCGCGACTATATCACGATCGGGATCGAATCTCAGCGCACTTATATCTTCCGCACCCTCGTGTCGAATTGCGTGCGCGCATTCGAAGTTCTCGCGGAACAGCCCGAAGTGGACGCAAACAAGATGGTCGTCGGCGGAATGAGCCAGGGCGGCGGTCTTGCTCTCATCGTTGCTTCGCTGCTTCAGGATCGCGTAAAGCTCTGCTTTGCGGATATGCCGTGGCTGTGCGACCTTGACAGAGCGCTTTCCCTGATCGACTGGGAGAGATACACCGGAACGAATCTTCCGCAGGATGCCAGGCACTATATCAAGGCGCTTGCGGAGCGGCACCCGGATGAAGCGGAGGCGATCTACAAGACATATCGATACTTCGATCCGCTTTCGCACGCGTCTCGTATCATCTCTCCCACTCAAATGAGCGCCGGCGGCAGAGATCCTTCATGCAAGCCTCAAACGATCTATTCCGTGTATAATGCTCTCACTTGCGATAAGGAAATTCAGTATCTTTCGGATACGGGGCATGAAATCGTGCCTGCAATGCATGAAGCGCATGCGAATTGGCTACTCAGTAGGCTACAATAACGGCAGTTTCGCCTGTTCTAAGTAATTCCCGATTGCCGGGCATGACAAGGGTCGTCACTGTAACACCGGTGTGGCAGTCGATATGTTATGATGGGCTGGACGAAGTTTCCAAGGAGGATGACGTCACTGGACTCGGAAAAGAATGGACTGGATGCGGGAGAGCTCTCCGAGGCAATCGAGCGCATTGTGAAAATGTATGGCCGGAGCGGGTCGGGGCGCGCCTCCGCCTTGAGACTTGTCGGCGCTTATGTGATATTCCAGACCGAAGGGCCGGCAGGATTCCGTAAGCGCGGCTTTAGCCGTATGAGCATACAACTCTATCGGGATAAACTCAACGACGCCGGCGTACGTATCAAATAGACGCGTCAACCCGGCGCAGTGTGAGACACTGCTTGATTAAGTCGCGCCTCTCCTGGGAACCTATAGATGGGAACCATAAACAGGAGGGCGCTTCTTATGCCTGAAGAACAAATACTTGTAACTGATCCTGAACACGCGTTTGTGGATCAAACCGACGGCACTGTCGTAACAGGACAGCATATCGTCATCGACGGGGCTTCCGACAAGGAAGCCGTTACCCTCAGTCCCTGGGCGGGAGCGAGCAGCACTGCAGCCCCCAACAGCGGCGTGCCTAGCGCGCAGACACAACAGGGCATTAAAAATATCAGCCGTGGCGACAAAGATTCCACACCGATTGCCGGCCGGTTTAACCCGGACGGAATCGATCCGCAGACATAACTGCTCAAACACAGGGCGCCATCTCAATATGGTGAGCTTGTGAGCTTCTATATCGGACTTGATATCGGCGGCACGAAATGTGCCGCCGTCATCGGCAGCCTGGATGGTCAGGTGTTGTCTCGCGCATTTGCCTCCACTCCGCAATCATCTTCCGGTTGGAATACAGTGCTGATCGATCTTGTTCGGCGCGCTGCAGGCGCTGCCGGTATACGTCCGGAGTTTGCCGGCGCAATCGGGGTCTCTTACGGGGGACCTGTATCAGCGGCCGGTGTTCCATTGCCTTCTCCCAATTTGAGAGGTTGGGACGGCTTCGATCTTCATGCCTCACTTGCGCAAACTTTCAATGTCCCCGTGCGAATACTCAACGACGCCAACGCTACTGCCCTGGCGGAGTATTGGTGGGGCGCAGGACAAGGTTGCCACAATCTGGTATTTCTCACAGTAGGAACCGGAATTGGCGCCGGCTTGCTGCTTGATGGAAAGCTGTATGTCGGACGGGATGGATTGGCGGGTGAGATAGGGCATATCGTCCTTGAGCCGGCCGGACCGCAGTGCGCCTGCGGCAAGCGCGGATGCCTGCAGGCGCTGGCGTCCGGCTATGCCGTGGGCCAAGCCGGCAAAGCGCGCTATGGAGACGAGTCGATCACCGGAGTCGATGTCGTGCAACGCGCCCGCCTGGGCGATTCGATCGCGCTCTCGATCTTGCGCGATGCAGGCCGTTGGATGGGGACCGGGATTGCCATAGTCCTTCAAATGCTCAATCCCGATCGAATTATTCTGGGGACGCTGGCCGTGGAAGCATTTGAATTCATTGTGCCGGCGATGCGAGAAACCATTGCGGCGAATGCGTGGCCTGAAATCGCAGAGGGTGTGCAGATCGTCCCTGCGGGGTTGGGGCATGAGAGCCAGGACCGCGCCGCGCTTGCCGCTGCCATGTACGGCATTCGGTAGGGAGCTTACTCATAGATGCAATATGAAGTATGAGTTACGGTTTATCAGCAATATGTTTACGTCTATTGACAGGTCTCAATGCGAGTGTTATAATCTAATCAACTTCCGGACAATCTCCGGATGCGCCCAGGAAGACACTGTCATCCAAGCGCTTAACGAAAGCCGTCCCTAGTCGGATTAAATTCCGGCAGGCACGGCTTTTTCCACGTTTAGGGCTACTCCGTTTCCTCGTCATCCTCTTTGATCGGCGCAGCTTGTTTCGCTGTGGACCTGAGCAACCTCCGCCTGCGGTTTGCAAGTCTCCGCGCATTTCCGCGCGCTATCTCTTCAGCCTCGTCTATGAGATTCCGAAGCTCCTGCATTTCGATGGCGGTCAGTTTACGCTCTTCACCGTTGTGGCGCGCCATCAACTCATCCATGCGCGTCTGTTTCGAACGAGCCAGCTCTTCGATAATGGTCGGCTCGTCGAATGTGAGAATGTCTCCAATGCCGACGCTCAATGCCTGGCAAACTGCCCCGACGACCCGCATATCCACTTTCTCAAGGGGTTCCTCGGGATCGGATAGCCGGTAGACGCTCTTTGCGTTAACCCGGTCGCCTTGCTGCGCAATTCGGCGGACGAGATCGGCAGGCGACATTCCACGGTCTGTGAGCAAACTCTTGAGGCGAGAAAAAGCCTCCTGCATAACAAATGTCCTCCGCAGGTATTCTACCGTTAAGACGGCAAAATCCGCCGCAGTGGAAATTATAACATTCTAATGAATGTATTAAGATACGGCTTTAACCCATATGGGTGGCACGGGAACATTATGGGTAGAAGGGAGCGTCTACAGCTTAACGGTCCTGAAATAACTAAAGACTCGCGGTAAGAAGCGCCATGGTATAATCGTGGTATTCGAAACCGTAAAGTGTGAGAAGAATGCGATACTCCTTGAACATATCGACGATAACGGCATGGCGAGCGGCTGGTCTTGCCGTGGCGGGAGCGGCTCTGCTGGCGGCTCCTGGCTGTAAGCTCTTTCACCGAACCGCCTCTGCGGAGCCGACTACCAAGACGGCCGTAAAGAAACCGGCGCCCATGCTCGCCGTGGATTTGACCAAGGTTAAGCCAAACGAGGCAGGCGTGATCCCAATTCTCATGTATCACGACCTCATTACACACGGTAAGCCGGCAGAGATGAAGTATCCGGCTGCACAGTTCCGCACGGATATGGAATGGCTTTATAATCACGACTACCGGCCGGTCAGCTTCACGCAGTTCGTCTTGGGGAAGGTAGATTGCCCGGCCGGCAAGAAGCCGGTGATCCTTACCTTCGACGATGCATTGCGCGGCCAATTCTATTACAATGCTGATGGCACGATCGATCCCGACAGCGCCGTCGGTATTCTTGATTCCATGCACAAGGAGCATCCCGATTGGCAGACACGGGGCACATTCTTTGTGCTGACGAACGAGGACCCCAAGCTTCCGCCGCCGTTCTATCAGGAAGAATATGCGGAAGGCAAACTTGCCTACCTTGTTAAAGAAGGCTATGATATCGGCAATCATACGGTTCACCACCGCAATATGCGGCATATGAACCAGGCGCAGGTGCAGTATGAGATTGCAAAGGCCATCGACGGCATCCACAAATACCTGCCGAACTACGACGTGAATACCTTTGCCATTCCGTACGGCAAATGGCCGAAAACGGAATCGTGGATGATATCAGGCACAAGCGGCGGTTCGAGCTATCACAACATTGCGGTAGTGCGGGCAGCCTGGCGGCCCAGCCCATCATCGATCTCCAAACAGTTCAAGCCTTATGAGATCGAGCGCATCACGCCCGGCAAGGGATTGCAGCAATCCTACTGGTGGTTCAACTACCTTGACCATCATCCGGCCGAGCAGTACATCAGCGACGGCGATCCGAACACGATCACTGTGAATCAAATGGCGATCGGTCAGGTCGATAAGGCGCGTATCGCCAAGGCGGGGCTTCACCTCCGCACATACACCGGCACTCAATTGCTGGCAAGTAACTAAATAAGCGGTCTCCAATGCTTGTGAGCCAAGGGGCCCGGCGCGGAGTCCCGCCGTCCCTGGCGGGATTTTTGGCTCACAATGACTTTTGTCCCTTATTTATTTAACCTACTCGCGGCCCTGATGTTGTAGATCTAACGATCAACGATATCGGGGCTGTCACGCGACAGGCGCTTACCGGCGCTCCTTCAATCATTTCCAGCAACTTTTGGGTCGCCGCATGACCGATACTCCAAAACGGCTGCCGAATGGTCGTCAAACCGTATCGCTCGGCATCCAGAATGTCGTTAAACCCCGTCACAGATAGATCTCTTGGGATATTCAAGCCCCTCTGCCTTGCGCTTTCACATATGCCCGCCGCAATGCCGTCGTCTCCGGCGACGATTGCCGTAGGAGGTATTTCCATGGAAAGCCAGCGCCCCAACGCGCTATCCCACAGTGAGCGCGTCCATAGTTCCGGTGTAATCGCCTCATAGTTGCGATCATACGGCAACCCGAAGGTTTTAAGAGCCTGGCGGTAGCCTTCCAGGCGATCGATGAAGTTTGACACATGACTGGGGCCGATATAAGCAATTCGCCGGTGCCCAAGATCTATCAGGTGCTTAACGAGAGCATGCATGGCGCCGACATTATCGGCGTTGACGTAACCGACAACATTCGGAACATGGCGGCTCAACAAGGCAACGGTCGGAAGGCCCGCGCTTGCGACCCGGTCCATGATCGGATCATCCATTTCCGGCGCCACCCAGAGCAATCCGTCGATGTGTCCGTTCAAGAAATTGTGCCCGCTATGGCGCTGCTGGTTATTCGGCCATCCCGTATACAGGAGCAGTTCATGCTCGGCGGCATCGGCAGCGCTGCTGATGCCGGAAAGCAAGGGTGGGGTGAGGGACGTGCCGAGGGATTCATGCAGGCTCCCAAGACCGAAGAGTAGAACACCCAGGATGCCGGTGCGCTGGTGTTTGATCGCTCGAATCAGGGCGTTTGGAGTGTAGTGCAACTCATCCATTGCCGATTGGATCCTCTTGCGCGTGTCCTCGCCCATACGGCCCTTATTGTTGCAGAAGCTCGATACGGTTGCGGTGGAGACGCCAGCGAGTTTCGCCACATCGCGGATTGTCGCTCTGCGTTTACCGGTGGAAATTGGAGGAGACGCCGGCTCACGATTACCTGAGGGCGGGCCGGGCATGTCCGATGACTCTACTCGCGGCGATTGTTCTTCCGATGCGGTGTCCTGCTGCTTGCTTTCCCGTATCCAATTTGCCGCAGTTTGGTGATTAATCTCCAGCCTTCTGGCGATCTCTCGAATCTTCAATCCCTGCGCCGACAGCTCAAGCGCTGCCTGGCGGGTTTCCATGGTGTATCCGCGAAGCTGCTGCTCCGGAGTGTGCCGCCGTCCGCAGCCGAGGCACCGATAGCGCTGGCGGCCCTCATTTAGCCCTGCCTTTACCTGCCGGGCGTCGGTCTTACAGTAGGGGCATTGGATAGTTATATCGTAAGTTGAATCCATATCGATAGACATTATACCAAGTTACATCCAGATACATAGAACCTTGAAAGCGTGAGGGGTTAGTTTAACGATAATTCACGGAAAATTCAGCATGAATTAGCCCTAAATCATGTTGACAGCAGTCTTCGTCTGTGATATACTTGTCTCGGTTGTGGTGAACATGGTACACCATTTCAATATGAATGTTGGACTCGGCGATACTATTGCGATTTATCGCTATGATGGCTGCAATCTCGGCGATAGTTGTTAAACCGTACTTTTAGTTGCGATCATCGCAGACTTGCTCCGCTATCGGGGCTGTCGCAGACCGTAAATCATGGTTATAGTCGCGTCAAGCGACTACCATCAAAGATGCACTGATGAATACGAAAAGGACACACAGAATGGACCGATCACACAAGTTCGCTGGCCGCAAATCATCCAATAACACTAATACAGGTTTCACGCTTATTGAATTGCTGGTTGTTATAGCTATAATAGCGATTCTTGCGGCAATTCTATTCCCGGTATTTGCCAAGGTCAGGGAGAAGGCGCGGCAGACGGCATGTACAAGCAATCTCAAGCAGATTGGCCTGGCGATAATGCAGTACACGCAGGACAATGACGAGACATATCCGATGGGAACGTGGGCAAACCCCAATGGATCGCTTCCCCATATCACCTGGCAGGTCGCTGTCCAGCCATATATTAAGAACGGTACGGCAGGACATGCAGGCTCAACTGGGTTTCCCAATGCATACGGTGATGATGAAACCTATGTCGGTGGGGTCTTTAGCTGCCCCTCCCATGCCGGCGGCGCCAATGTCCAGGCACAATATGTCGTGCGAGAAGATGTATTTCCGTATTTCTACGTAGGTGGATATTCCGCTCCAGTTAGAACGCTCGCTGCGATCGATTCACCGGCAAGTAAGATTGGTCTTTGGGAAGTCGGGGCGCCTGCATCGGGTAAATTGGCGCAAAATGCAAGCACGGAGATCCCCGGTGACGAGTGGTATTGGTGGAATGGAAACAAAGCCAGCCATACCAACTATGACCTGATGTTTGGAGACTGCGACGGCACCGGCGAAAGCGGGTGGGGTGTCTGCACGGATTACCCGCGCTATCGGCATACGGGAACCGCGAATTTCCTTTTCCTGGACGGTCATGTCAAGTCAATGCATAAAGGTCAGTTAGACTGGGAGCGCGATATCTTTATTCCCGGCGTATGCGACACTTGGGGCGATCCGAATGCGTCGTGCGCGCAGACTCCCTATTAAGTCGTCTTCTTCGATTGCGGAGCTGGCAATCACAGTTGGAAGTGGGCAAGGAGCAGCTTCCGATGCTTCCTTGCCCTGAATCGCGATGGCGATGAAACCTGATCGGCAGGTACTTTTACAATGGCAAGAACTAAAACGAACAGAGTGCTGCGCCGAATCCCGGCTGTCGGTTTACTATTGACGGCAACGTTGACAGGATGCACCTTCCCAGGGGATACATCTGCGCCCAGGCCACAAACACACTACTCTTCCACACAGATTGACCAGATGATCGCCAAGATTCAAAATGACCCCAATATTCCTCAAGGTATGAAGGCTACTCAGATCGGCGCTCTTGAGGGAATGAAGAAGCGCATGAGCCAATCTAAGGATCAGTAAGCAAGCGAATAAACCAATAAATCGAAAAAGCAGGTTGACAAGCGCTGCAGAGCCCAGGTAAACTACCCGGCACAAGTGAATTAGAATGCGTTGACGAGGATAATGTTATCGCGTGGAGACTTCCAGAGAGCCGTCGCTTGGTGCGAGACGGCAGCGAAGCGCGATGAAACTCCCCTCTGAGCAGGACGGCTGAACACCGGCGGTCGATGAATAATCGACAACTGGCCACTAAGACGTTTCGGGTTCGCCCGTTATAGCGAACCGAGTGCGGATTTCCGGCAGTTTAGGCTGTTTGGGTTTCCGAATGAGGGTGGTACCACGTGAGGAAGCTTTAGAGCCTCTCGTCCCTTACCGTAGTGGACGAGGGGCTCTTGTGTTTTAACTGGGAGCTACAAAAGGAAATTATCAATGAAGATGAAGGGCAGCCGCGTGCTTTTGGAGTCGCTGAAGCGCGAAGGGGTGAAAACCATCTTCGGCTATCCGGGCGGCGCAGTCATACCGATCTATGACATGATCTATCAGTTCCCGGACATCCAGCATATCCTTGTTCGCCATGAACAGGGCGCAGGACATATGGCCGAGGGATTTGCGCTGGCAACAGGCCAGGTCGGTGTTTGTCTTGCGACATCCGGACCTGGCGCAACGAACCTTGTCACACCCATTGCCGACGCAATGATGGACTCGGTTCCGCTGGTCGCAATCACGGGGCAGGTTCGCACAAACCTGATCGGAACCGACGCCTTCCAGGAAGCTGACATTACCGGCATCACCATGCCGATTACAAAGCACAACTGGCTTGTTAAGGACGCCAACCAGCTCTCCGAAGTGCTGGCCGAAGCATTCTATGTGGCTCGGTCGGGACGGCCTGGCCCGGTTCTCGTCGACATCCCCCGTGATGTATCCGACGCTGAGGTCGAGTACGTTCCGGTAGACAGTGTCGAGCTTCCTACATACAAGCCGACCACGCGCGGCCATTCCATGCAGATCAAGCGCGCAGCCGAGCTGATTGCCGAAGCGAAGCGTCCGCTGTTATATGTCGGCGGCGGCGCGATCTATTCCGGCGGTTACAAGGAAGTCCTGGAACTGGCTGAGAAGATCAACACGCCGGTAACCACGACACTTAAGGGGCTGGGAGCCTTCCCGGAAGTCCATCCGCTTTCGCTGGGAATGCTGGGAATGCACGGAACGGCTTACGCCAACTACGCGACCAACGAGACGGACCTGCTGATTGCAGTGGGCGCTCGCTTCGACGACCGCGTTACCGGCAAGGTCAACGCCTGGATTCCCAAGGCCAAGATCATCCACATCGACATTGATCCCGCTGAGATCGGCAAGGTCCGCATTCCGGACGTCCCGATTGTAGGCGATGTGCGGACAATCCTTATCGAGCTAATCAAGGCTGTTGAGGCAAAGAAGCACAACGAGTGGATTGCTGAAGTCAACAAATTGAAGCAGGACTTCCCGCTGCACTATCCCGATGATGGCGTGCTGCACGGTCAGCAGGTCATTGAAATGATCGGCGAGGTATCCAACCACGACGGCATTGTTGTAACGGATGTCGGCCAGCATCAGATGTGGGCTGCTCAGTTCTACAAGTGCCGCCGGCCCCGCCAGTTCATCACATCGGGCGGTCTTGGAACGATGGGCTTCGGTCTGCCCGCGGCAATCGGCGCGCAGTTCGGCGCGCCCGACAAGCCTGTCTTCTGTGTCTCAGGTGACGGCTCGATCCAGATGTGCATCCAGGAGCTGATGGTCGCCACGGTTTACAAGCTGCCGATCAAGATCTGCATTCTGAATAATGAGTACCTAGGCATGGTGCGCCAGTGGCAGGAAATGTTCCATGAAACCCGCTACTCGCATGTGAACCTGGAAGCGTCGCCGGACTTCGTTAAGCTCGCGGAAGCCTATGGAGCGCACGCAATTCGCGTTCGCAAGCCAGGGGATGTTCGCGCAGCCCTCGAAGAGGCCATGTCCATCACGGATCGTCCTACAGTAATCGATTTCCGGATCGTAAAGGAAGAGAATGTCTTCCCAATGATCCCATCTGGTGGAACGATCTCTCAGATGGTTGTGCAGCGTCCGCCGAACATGGTGCCGCTGGACAGCTACATGGCGAGCGAAACTTATATGCCGGAGACACCGGGCGTGGAAGAAGCCGTGCCGGTCTCTGTTGAGACCGAATAGGGCGATTCGTCGCATTGATTGCTTAATGGCGGACGGATCTCAAGGGACGTCCGTCATCGCAAAGCTTTTATTTTGAGGCATTGCCTGAGGATACGGCCAAATTGACTAACGTGGAAGGTGCGGCGTCGCACTTGCAGCAACAACATACAATCACAGTGCTCGTAGACAATAAGCCGGGAGTTCTCTCCCGTGTGTCCGGGCTCTTTTCCCGCCGCGGCTATAACATTGAGAGCCTCGCGGTCAGTATTACCGAGAACCCTGCGATTTCACGCATGACGCTTGTCGTTAACGGCGATGAGCGCGAAGTGGAGCAGATCACCAAACAACTGCATAAGCTGATCGACGTCTCCAAGGTTCAGGACTATCTCGGCATCCCGATCATTGCGCGCGAGCTGGCTTTGATCAAGGTAAACGCCGAGGTGCATAACCGAACTGCGCTTCTGCAGCTTATCGAAGTTTTCCGAGGCCGTGTCATCGACATGTCCGAGAAGACCTTCGTAATCGAACTGACGGGCAGCGGCGACAAGATCGACGCATTCGAGAAGCTGCTTGAGCCGTATGGCATCCGTGAGCTGGTTCGCACCGGACGAATCGCGATGGCGAGAGGCCCGCGGGGGATATAGGGCGGCCTAACCCCTCCCGTCGCCGTGGCCGGCGGTTAAAACCGCGCCTAGTTGAAGATCACCTTTGGTGATAAGTCCGCCTGCGCGGACTCCTGCAGGTATAGCTGCGCGATGGTAATAGATGAAAGAGCTCATCACAATCGAGCAGGCTAATCGCTTGATGCTGGCGTTGATCGTCATTGCGCCGATCCTTGGCGCGCTTTGCGGACTTATTGTTCGTAAAGTGCGGCTGGGAGCGTTGGCGGGACTGGCGATCGGCATCGGCAACTTTGCGATGTGGCATGTCTATAATGCGATTACGAACAGCCTCGGGTTGGATACGGTAAAGAACCTGGTGGTCAACATTGCCATGTTCGTATGCCTCGGCGTTCTGGTTGGAAGCTGCGTGGCCTGGTACATGATCCGCAAGCAGGAAACAGCCAAATGAGCGTTACGGCTTTTCAGCGGGCCGATGTGGCCCGCGAATTTGTGGATAAACGCCGCAGCGCCATACCGTTTGCGCAGGAGCAGCTATCGATCATGGCGCGAGTTGCACGGCACTATGTGGGGCATGCCGAGCGGGTGGTGGACCTTGGTTGTGGCGACGGTCTGCTGGCGCGGGTGATTTTGAATAAGTATCCGGAAGCTTCGGCTGTACTCGTTGATCATTCGACCCCCATGCTGGCGCTTGCGGAAGAGAGCATGGCTGCGTATTCAGGGCGCTATCGGACTCTGGAGTTCGATCTATCCGATCCTTTATCGCAGCTGATTGAGGGCGATGTGGATATTGTGGTCTCGGGATATGCAATTCACCACTTGCCGGATACGCTCAAACAGAACCTTTATCGTGAGATTTATGCCCTGCTGCGGCCGGGCGGGATCTTCATCAATGTAGAACATGTCGCTTCGGCGACACAGCGGCAGGAAGACCTGTTCGATGATGTGCTCATCGACAACCTGGTAAACTCGTCCGGCCGTGGCCGCGATGAGGTTGCTGCAAGCTATCATAACCGGCCCGATAAGGGCGACAATATTCTTGCGCCGGTGGGCGATCAGCTGACATGGCTGCAGGATATCGGTTTCGAGAATGTCGACTGCCATTTTAAATTTCTAGAGCTTGCCGTGTTTGGCGGCACGAAACCGGAAAATTGACGGAATACTAGCGATGAGTCGCTAACAGGAGAACCTATTAACATGCCAGCGAAGGTGTATTACGACAACGATGCCGACCTGACACTGCTTCAGGACAAGAAGATCGCCGTTATCGGCTACGGCTCCCAGGGTCATGCCCATGCTCTTAACCTCAAGGACAGCGGCCTTGACGTTCGTGTCGGTCTGCGGACCGGTTCCAAGCGATGGTCTCGCGCCGAAGAGGCCGGTCTTTCTGTAAAGACCGTAGCCGAAGCCGCCAAGGAAGCCGATATCGTCATGATCCTGATCAACGACGAGTTCCAGGGCGACCTCTACCGCGAAGATATCGCGCCGCATCTTGTGGACGGCAACGCCGTTGTATTCGGCCATGGCTTCAACATCCACTTCGGCCAGGTCAAGCCGGCCGCCGGAATCGACGTCTTCATGGTCGCTCCCAAGGGACCGGGACACCTCGTTCGCCGCCAGTACCAGGAAGGCAAGGGGGTTCCCTGCCTGATCGCCGTCCATCAGGATGCCAGCGGCAAGGCCCGTGACCTCGCGCTTGCATGGGCCAAGGGTATCGGCGGCGCTCGCGCCGGCGTCCTTGAGACCACCTTCAAGGAAGAGACCGAGACCGACCTCTTCGGCGAGCAGGCCGTACTTTGCGGCGGCACCGTCGCTCTGGTGAAGGCCGGTTTCGAGACCCTCACCAATGCCGGATATCAGCCGGAGATCGCGTACTTCGAGTGCCTGCATGAGCTGAAGCTGATCGTCGATCTGCTGTACGAGGCCGGCATATCGGGAATGCGCTACTCCATCTCCGACACCGCTCAGTTCGGCGATATGACCCGCGGACCGCGTGTCATCACCGACGAGACCAAGAAGGAAATGGTCAAGATTCTCAAGGAGATCCAGAATGGCCAGTTCGCCAAGGAATGGATCCTCGAGAACAAGGCAAACCGCCCACAGTTCAATGCGCTGACGGCTGCCGACAACGATACGCAGCTTGAGAAGGTCGGCAAGGAACTGCGTGGCCTGATGTCCTGGGTCGCCAAGAGCGGCGGCGTCGAGGCAACCGAGAGCGGTAAGTAACCCACTCACAGGCTCTCGCCGTTTCAGACCCCTCCTCGCGTCCTCCCCGAAGGGGAGGGGCGTTCGCCTATGCAAAAAGCTTGCTTTTCTTGGCGCAATGTCAAGAAAAGCAAGCCCCTTGATTTCGAGAACGCGCCCTCCCTTCGGGAGGGAATAAGGGTGGGTCCTGACGTGGAAGCGCCTTCGTGAATTGATAGGATATACAGCGGCGTTGACGCCGCAGAATGACAGCCATGGCAAATAGACAAATCGCAATATTCGACACGACGCTTCGTGACGGCGAGCAGTCGCCGGGCGCGTCACTAAACATCGACGAGAAAATCGAGATCGCGCGGCAGCTTGAACGGCTTGGCGTTGATGTGATTGAGGCCGGTTTCCCGATTTCAAGCCCGGGCGACTTTGAGGCCGTACGCCGCATCGCTCAGCTTGCAGGAGAGCAGACCACGGTTTGCGGACTGACACGGGCCGTTAAGAAGGATATCGAAGTATGCTGGGACGCCGTTAAAGGCGCCAAGCGTCCGCGTATCCACACAGGTCTTGGAGTCAGCGAGAGCCATCTTCAGCACAAGCTCAAGAAAACTCGCGACGAAGCCCTGGAGATCGGAGTTGCGGCGGTTCGTCACTGCCGCGCACTGGGCTGCCAGGACATTGAATATTTTTGTGAGGATAGCGGCCGCGCCGAGCCGGATTACCTGTATCGCGTGATCGAGGCTGTCATTAAGGCCGGCGCGACAGTCATCAATATTCCTGATACAACGGGCTATATGACGCCTGAGGAATACGGCGCGATTTTCCGCGGCGTTCTGGAGCATGTGCCCGGATCGGAGAATGTGACGCTCTCTGCGCATTGCCACAATGACCTTGGCATGGCTACGGCGAACTCGCTGGCTGCCGTGCAGGCAGGCGCTACTCAGGTTGAATGCACAATCAACGGCATTGGTGAGCGCGCCGGGAATACGTCCCTTGAAGAGGTCGTGATGGCGCTGCATACCCGCGCCGACGTCCTTAAGGCAGGCACTCGCATACAGACGCGCGAGATCTACAAGACCTCGCGTATGGTGACAATGCTCACCGGCATTCTCGTACAGCCCAACAAGGCGATCGTGGGCGCAAATGCCTTCGCGCACTCATCGGGCATTCACCAGGATGGCGTGCTCAAAGAGCGCACGACATACGAGATCATCGATCCGGAATTGGTCGGTATTACCGAGAGCAAGATCATTCTCTCTGCCCGGTCGGGGCGAGCCGGTGTCCGGCATCGTCTGTCTGAACTCGGTCACCAGTTTGCAACGGAAGAAGAATTCGAGCGGGTCTATCACCGGTTCCTGACCGTGGCAGACAGCAAGAAGGTTGTCTACGACGAAGACCTCGACGCCATCGTCTCCGATGAAGTTACGAATGTGCCTCAGACGTACGAGCTGGTGAACGTTCAGGTCGCGGCAGGCGACCACGCCATACCGACTGCCACCGTGCAACTGCGCCACCATGAGAAGGGTCTTCTGCTTGATGCCGATACCGGCAATGGGCCGGTGGATGCTGTCTACCGGGCAATCAACCGGATCGTTGGCGTCCCGAACGAGTTGATCGAGTTCACTGTTCAGAGCGTCACCGAAGGGATTGACGCCATGGCGGACGTGACAATCCGTATCAAGGCGGACGGCGATATCATTTATACCGGACGCGCGGCGCACACGGATATCTTCGTGGCTTCGACAAAAGCGTATCTGCAGGCGCTTAACAAGCAGATCGCCCGAATGTCCGGCCGGCGGACCACGGAACGTGAACTTTCGCATGTGTAGAAACGTGGACGTCCCCGCGTTAGGACCCACCCTTATTCCCTCCCGAAGGGAGGGCGCGTTCGCCCTTGTGACAGGCTTTCACTTCTTGGCAAAAACGCCAAGAAGCGAAACGCACTGCAAACTGGGACGCGCCCTCCTTTCGGGAGCCGGGTACCCGCGAAGTGGGTGGCGGGTGGGATTCCGGAGCCAACGATGACAGACATCGATATTCGCAAGGCAAGAGCGGCAGACGTGCCTGGGATTGTAAAGTTGTGGGCCGAGCTTCAGGCTGCGAATGCCGAAGCCGAGCCTCGGTTGCGTCCGCATCGTCGTGGCACGGAGTGGTACGGCGATTATATGGAGATGCAGCTCGAAGACAGCGCGACGGCCGTTTATGTGGCTGTTGCGCAGGGCGAAGTCGTCGGGTTTACGTTCGGTCAGATCATGCAGCGGCCAACTCTTAAGGATGGCCGCTGCGGTTTTGTGGCGGACCTTTGCGTTCGCAGCGCGGAGCGCAGGCAAGGTATTGGGCGGCGTCTCTACAATGAGCTGAAGGACTGGTTCGACCGCCGCGACATCACGTCGCTGGAAGTGCAGGTCGTGAGCCGGAACGAAGACGCAGCCGGTTTTTGGAATACAATGGGTTTCGGAGATTTTATGAGGACGCTGCGCGTCGACGCGTAATGTCCCGGGCAGGATAATTTTATGGCAAAAATCGCAGTTCTCGCCGGAGACGGCATCGGTCCCGAGATTATCGGGGAAGGCATCAAGGTCGTCACGGCCGCCGCCAAGCGGCATGATATCACGTTAGAGTTTACCGAGGCGCTCGTGGGCGGCGTGGCGTACGATGCTACCGGACATCCGCTGCCTCCGGAGACGCTGGAACTGGTTCAGAACTCCGATGCCATCTACTTTGGCGCTGTGGGCGGTCCGAAGTACGATGCGATCCCGGATCCCAACCTCCGCCCGGAGCGTGGCGCCCTTCTGCCCCTCCGTCAGAAGCTTGGCCTCTATGCCAACCTGCGCCCGTGCGTTCTCTATCCGGCGCTGGCATCGGCATGCCCGCTGCGTCATGACCTGGTTGACGGCGGTTTCGATATCCTCGTCGTCCGTGAGTTGACCGGCGGCCTGTATTTCGGCCAGCCCAAGAGCTGGGTCGGCGACAATGCTGTCGATACCTGCCTTTACAGCAAAGCCGAAGTCGAGCGTATCGCCCATGTCGCATTTAAGGCCGCGCAAGGCCGTGGTGGCCGGCTGGTGAGTGTCGATAAGGCTAACGTTATGGAGACATCGCGGCTTTGGCGCGATACCGTGACCAAGATCGCTCCCGAGTACCCTGATGTTGAGCTTTCGTACCAGCTTGTCGATGCGACGGCCATGGAGCTTGTGCGCCGGCCGAAGTCGTTCGATGTTATCGTGACCGAGAACCTGTTCGGCGACATCCTCAGTGATGAAGCCGCACAGCTCACCGGATCGCTTGGAATGCTGCCGTCGGCATCGCTGGGGCAGGGCACATTCGGCCTCTACGAACCGAGCCACGGAAGCGCCCCTGACATTGCAGGCACCGGCAAAGCCAATCCGCTCGCCACGATCCTCTCCGGCGCACTCCTTCTTCGCTATTCGCTCGGCGCGGAAGAGGCGGCTCGCGAGATTGAAAAGGCAGTGGAAGCCGTTCTCAATGCTGGGCATCGCACAGCGGACATCGCTGAAGGCCCGCATGTTACGCCAGTAAGCTGTATCGAGATGGGTAACCTGGTTCTTGAGGCGCTTGGTTAATCGCCTCAACTGTGCTCGCTCGGTGGAAACATGATCAAAATAGAGGCGGTTATTCGGCCGACGAGGCTTGATCAGGTCAAGGAAGCGTTGGAGGACATCGGTGTGTCAGGGATGACCGTCACCGATGTCCGCGGCTACGGCCACCAGCGCGGCCACACGGAGAAGTATCGCGGCAACACGTATGTCGTGAACCTGCTGCCGAAGATCAAGATTGAGGTCGTCGTGTCGGATGCGCTGGCCGACAGCGCGATCTCCGCGATCGAAGAAGCTGCCCAGACCGGCGAAATCGGCGACGGCAAGATTTTCACGGCCAATGTCGAACGCGCAATCAGGATCCGCACCGGTGAAGAGGGCGACGCGGCGCTATGAAGACGCATCCAGAAACGTCGGCTTGCCCAGGCGACTGAAGTCACGGGCTGGCAAGTTCACAAAGTGTCCCTTCGGACACTGAAGATGACGCCTTTGACGTCTTCTCTGAGTCGGCGCAGGCCGGCTTCGTGATTTTGCCAGCCCGTGATTTTAATCGCCAGGACAGCATCGGGTATAATTGCTGAGCAGCGTTAACATTTACCACCGTGAACAACCTCATCCTCATCGGAAGCGGCATTGCCGAGGGCATTATTACCGCGGGCATCATGATTATGAGCCCGGCCGGGTGACACGACTGCGCGTGCCGCCCCGGCCGGGCGACGGCATGGGCATCGCGCACTTTGGCATACCGACAGCGTCATGGAGAGCATTGAAGCTTCCCATCGCCGCAATTCCGAGGAGACCCTTTTGACACATCCCGAAAACCGTAAGGTTGACATCTACGATACGACTCTGCGTGATGGATCGCAGGGCGAAGGCATCTCATTCAGCGTTGAAGATAAAGTCCGGATCGCAAAGCGCCTCGACGCATTCGGCGTCGATTACATCGAGGGCGGCTGGCCCGGAAGCAATCCCAAAGACATCGAGTTCTTCGACCGCATGAAGTCGGTCAAGCTGACCACGGCAAAGCTTGCCGCATTCGGCAGCACCCGCCGCCCGAACCGCAAGCCCGAAGACGACCCCATGCTTGCGCAGCTTCTCGACGCGCAGACCCCTGTGATCACTTTTGTTGGCAAGAGCTGGGACTTTCAGGTGACCGAAGCTCTTCGCCTGCCCCTCGAAGAGAACCTCGCGATGATCTCCGATACCACTCGCTATTTCAAGGCGAACGGCAAAGAGGTTATCTACGATGCCGAGCACTTCTTCGACGGCTACAAGCGCAATCCCGATTATACGTCCGCCTGTGTGCGCTCGGCAGTCGAAGCCGGTATTGATGTCGTGGCGCTCTGCGATACCAATGGCGGCACACTGCCGGATGAGATCGAGCGCATCGTGACCGAAGTGCAGGGGCGTTTCCCAAAGACACGCTTTGCCATCCATACCCACAACGACGCCGAGTGCGGCGTTGCGAACAGCCTTGCGGCTGTCCGCGCCGGCGCAATCCAGGTCCAGGGCACAATCAATGGTCTCGGCGAGCGTACGGGGAATGCGAACCTTACGAGCATCATGCCGAGCCTTGCTCTGAAGATGAAGTACTCTTTGACCTGCAGCGGCCGCCTCGACGAACTAACCGAGATGTCGAATTACATCGACGAGATTGCCAACGTCCCGCCCAAATCCTATGCGGCATATGTCGGCAAGTCGGCATTTGCCCATAAGGCCGGGCTTCATGTCGACGCCATGCGCAAGAACCCGGAGACTTACGAGCATATCGATCCGACACTCGTCGGCAACGAGCGCAGAATTCTCGTCAGCGAGCACAGCGGTTCTTCCACCATACTTGAGAAGGCGCACAAGGACAACCCGGAGCTTCGCAAGGACAGCCCGGAGATCAAGCAGCTTCTACGCAATGTTGCTGAGCTGGAACATCAGGGATATAGCTTTGAAGGCGCGGAGGCTAGCTTCGATCTCCTTCTTAAGAAGGCCACCGGGGGCTATCGCGAGCTGTTCCAGCTGGTCGGCTATCGCGTGATCGTAGAGAAGCGCGGCGGCGATCTGGAGGCGATCACAGAAGCCACACTGAAGCTTCGTGTCTGCGGTGAGGAAGTGTTGACTGTGGCTGAGGGTGACGGCCCGGTAAATGCGCTCGACAATGCGCTCCGCAAGGCTCTGGTGGAACACTATCCGGAACTGAATGACATTAGATTGACCGACTTCAAGGTGCGTGTTATTAACGTCAAAGCAGGCACCGCCGCGAAGGTGCGAACCATTGTCGACAGCGCCGACGCGACGGACTCTTGGAGCACGGTCGGAGTGTCGACAAACATGATCGACGCCAGCTGGCATGCTGTCGTCGATAGTATCGAATACGGTCTGCTGCGCGCAAACGCCGGCACATCCGTCTGAGATTAGACCTACCAAGGCGGCCCCGAACGACATTGTCGTTCGGGGCCGTTGTTATTTGTTGGCAGGATTGAGATCAGGCAAGGATATGGCGGGCCAAAGGCCGAATCCCATAACGGAATTATTAATAGCGAGGAATGCACATGTTATCTGAAGCAGTGATCGAAGCGCAGCCGGTTAGTTCGGGCGGAGCGGAGCTAGGCGAAGGACCGATCTGGGACCATCGTGTTGGGTTGCTTTACTGGGTCAATATCACAGTCGGCGATATCCACGTTCACGATCCGGCGACCGGCGCTAATACGCATGTGTCCACTGGCAATGAGATGGTAGGGTCTTACTTTCTAACCGAGACGCCGCATGTACTCGTGCTGGCGCGGGAGAGCGGTTTCTATCGGTTCGATACGCGATCCGGCGACATTACACTCATTGCCAATCCGATAGACAACGCACCGACCCACCGGTTCAACGATGGCCGCGCCGATGCATATGGCCGAATCTGGATCGGAACGATGGGCAAGTCCGGCGGGATAGGGGCTCTGTTCTCGGTGAACGCAAATGAGTGGAGCACACCCTCAGATGTGCCTGCAGAGACGTCGGTTATGGAGGTCGCCGGTCCGTTCAACTGTCCGAATGGTATTGTGTGGAATGAAGACCGCAGTTACATGTACCACATAGATACCAGTAGACATCTCATCAACAAGTTTGCGTTCTCCGAAGCAAAGCCTGACCTTGGGCCGGCTGTTCAGACACTCGATCTAAGCCATTACTCTGGCGCTCCCGACGGCATGGAGATCGACCGTGAAGGCAAGTTGTGGGTGGCATTCTGGGGAGGAAGCTGCGTTCGCCGGATCGATCCCGATACGGGCGACCTCTTGCAGACCGTATCACTCCCATGCTCATGCGTGACGTCCTGCGCGTTCGGCGGACCTGACCTGACTGATCTCTATATCACCAGTGCGGGTGGGGGACGAGAGAACTCTGAGCCGCTGGCAGGCGCATTGTTCAAGGTTGACGTAGGCCAGAGCGGCTACGAAGAGCATCTGCTCTCGATTGCTTAGAGTGACTACCGGCTTTAGTACACAGAACGTTCTGTTCGATATGGTAATCACGCCTATCGATGCGACATTTGCTGAAACTGATTGCACGTGTACCATGTATCGGTACAGGCGTCGTGCGGCTGCGAAGCATCCTTCGCATGCCGCTCGATTTGTGTCGCGGATGCAACGCCGCTAAGCGAGACAGGTTAGGATTCGGCCATATGGCACTGCCGCAAAAAGTAAAGTACATGTTTTCATTGGGCTTAGCCGCAGCCGCAGAGGTTACGGCTAAGCTCGAAAGTCATAGGGCATGGGTATACGTGATGCCTGTGATGTCTTCCGGTCTTACGTACCGGTTGGAGCTCCTTTCCTTTGACTGTTTCTCACCTAAACGACCTTTATGCCGGATTAGCCGCAGCCGGATGGACTATCGTTGCCCAGCATCCAGGAGATGACTACAAGATCTCCGGATCTTGGGAAGTGCAGCGCAGTACGCGGTATCCACCCGTCTTCATCGACTTCGAAGGCTTCGATGACATGATCTGTCGGCCGATTGAAGAGGCCTATGGATGCCACTTGCGGAATGAACAGAAGATAGGCGTATACTTTGGTAAGATGGGAGGGCGTTGGAAGGATTCGCTTCTGCGTTTCATATCAGCTCTTGATTTCAATCAAGGAGAGTTTGTTCCCGACCGAAGACTATCGGACTTTAACAGAGGCGATTGTCGAATATAGGCAGAGCAAATAGATAAGAATGTAACAGGTGAGCCGGCGAATTGCGAAAGCATTCGCCGGCAGCCATTCACTACTTCGCTTCGCCGCGAACGGTCTTCGCGTAGGCTTTGTCGGCCAATACTTCCTGCAAGAATGCTGACGGCTTGGCGGCATCCGCTATTATGTGCACCCGTTTCCTTGCCCTTGTAAGCGCCACATAGAACAATCGCCTTTCCTCCGCGAACTCAAACGCCTCCATTTCAGGCAGCGCCATGGCCAGCACGGGATCATCTGCGCACTTCGATGGGAGGCCTCGCTCCGTTTGGTCCAGGCCGAGAATAATGGTATAGTCGGCCTCCAATCCTTTGACATCGTGTATCGAATGGAAACCGATTTGCATTCGCCGAAAGCGGCTGGATATGATGTTAGCGTCGTCCGGCAAAGAATCTGAATATCGTCCCAGGACAAATACGGATGCGCTGGGATTGATCTGATTGATATCGTCAAGGATATCAGAGAGCGGACTGCTGTCGGCGCGAGAAAGCCAGATCGTAATTCCGGGAAGATCGGAAGAGTAGGGTGTCGTAAGAACCTTGCGGATCTGGCCCGGATTTGCCTGAACGAACTTAGAGCCGAAATCTGCAATCCTATCGTAAAAGCGGAATGTGGTATCAAGCGCCGTTGTGCGTGTAAAGCCGAAGGTTGCCGACATGTCAGTGATTAGCGAAATATCGGCGCCGGTGGCTCGGGATATCGACTGCCAATCGTCGCCTGTCGCGAATACCTTGCACCCCTTCACCTGGTTCCGCAGCGCGATTATGAGGTCTGCGCTTCCACGGGAGATGCCTTCAAACTCATCCACCAGAATGTAGCAATAAGGAGATTGAAAGCGGCCTGAATTGACGTGATCTTTCGCCAGGGTAATCAGGTCATCCAGATCAACCTTGCTGTCCTGGTGGATATGCGCCTCATATTTCGGGAAGATCTCTGCAAAGAGTTCCAGAAACAGAGTAGACCGGCGTAAGTCGCCTCCTGATGCCGCCCGTGCTTGAGCATCGGCGATCGATCGGCCTGCTGATTTCAACTGACTGATAAAGGTTCCGGCGACAGTGGCAAAGGCTTCGATGCGTCCTGCCTTGTTTAACGTCGCGAGCGTCGCGTCGGCAGTGATAGGTTGGGGAGTAATTCCGTACTCACGGAGCCTGGCCTCAAGCTTTTGGAGCAGCACGCCTTCCTGGCGTTCGTGCGAGAAGGTCTCCACAAGCTTAGTGTTGTTTGTCTTGTGAATATTTCGCTTCCATGCCATGCCTTCCAGATATTTTGCCTTATTGACATAGTTCGGAGTTTCCTCTGCCTGTCCGACTGCCCAATGTTCAATGTACACACCTTGGCTTGGAATGTGGAAATTCGGCTTATACTGGCGGAATTCCGGTGAATCGATCTTAATTTCGTATGGTTGATCGTATTTGTAGTCGATGCCGTTTACGAACAGCCAGTTGGCGATTTCGCATTCTTCGTAAGATCTGACGAAGTGCCCTTTGAGAGCTCTCAGGTCTGCGGCTGGTATATATTTGGCATATTCCGCCTGCGATTTGAATTCCCACTCAGGCCTGTATGGGCGGCGAAGCATCGATTGGAATTCCAAGAACTTTTTCCGGAAATCCGTCTGCCACATTAAGACCGTTATGATGTTGCAGAGCATTGATGTCTTAATTGTAAGGTCCTCGGCCTCTGCGCAAACATCCGGTTGTTTTCCTGACGCCCTGGATACAATCTCCTTGCTCAGCGTTTCGATGGCCTGTACGTTGATGTTGACACCAAGTCTGACCCTCACGCGCGCGCTCATTTCGTCTGCTGCTCTCTGTGTGGAAACCAGCATCAGGATTTCTTCGGGCTTTGCCCATGCCTCCCTTAATATAAAACCCGCCTTGCCCACCAGAGTGGTAGTTTTCCCGGTGCCTGCTCCGGCAATGACAAGCGTGTTGTCCTCATCGTGGACGATTGCTGCGCACTGCAAGTCCGTGAGAGGATAGCTTTCAACGGTATTGAAGAACTCCTCGTGTTCCGCAAGCAGCTCATTTACATACTCGGTGTTGCGCCGGTCGGCAGCACGCCGCGGGTCAACGCGCAGCAGATCCAGAGCGCGCCGTTTCTTTTGTTCTCCATCCGGAAACTTCGTCAGCAGATCGGCGTCATCTTCGGAGAGTGTCGCAATCAAATCTGCATCGGTCTTCCACTTATCGACTTGTGTTGCCGTGATGTAGGATTTCTGTGACGCAATGGCATTCCATGATCGTCTCAAGGCCTCGACTTGCCCCGCCTCGGATGCCATTCTTTCGACAAGCGATGCTCGGCGGGCAGCCTCGCCGATGGCGTGCTCAATGCTCTGGATCGCGGTCGCCGGCAGCCCGCTCAAGGTAAATGTGCCCTGGTTGGTTTCAAGCTGCAGTTTTGAGAATGCCAGTGCCTTGGAAGCCACAAGTTTTGCGGTAGACAGCCCCACACGAACGTCGCCGTTGTTTGTTCGCACCACGGCTTCATCACGCTGTATCTCGATCGCCTGGACGGCCTGCTTCACGAAAAAGCGATGTGCGGCGGATGGTTGAATTGATGTTGGAGAATTTTTCATGTTTGTGTTGTGGCTGGGTGACGTGACACTGCTGGGCTTACAAGCGCGTTACGGGAATAATATCACGAAATCGATTTAAAGTGAATAAGGCTTTAGCAAACAGAAGATTCTGAGCGATATAGTCGTGGAAGATATCAATCCGCGAGCAGCCGGGGCCGAAGGCTATAGATGCCGCGTTCGACTGCCCGTATGGCGGAGTTGTTTTCCGCCATCCCCGAATACACACCTGGAGGTGAGGCACATGAAAATCACATTGATCGACCGTCTATTGAATGCGCCTTGTCGCGGGCTTTTCCAAACTCTCTAACCTGAACGTTTTCCAAGCTGCGACCGGCCATAAATAGCGGTTTTCGTTTGCCTGCAGAGCAGGCACTAGGAGACCCATATGGCTACGTATCACAATTCGGACGAAGATAACTTCGATCCCGAAGAGTATCCCGAACTCGCGTCATTCTACTACGACGGCTGGGTACGCGGTTACCCATACCTGGTGAAATCGGGTAAAGAGGCAACTGTCTATCGCTGCGAGGCGACCGGCCGAACGGATCATCAATTCCTCGCAGTGAAAGTGTACCGTCCCAGAAGCGAGCGAAATTTCAAGAACGACGCAATTTATCAAGAGGGCCGGGTAATCGTGAATGCACGCGACCGGCGCGCCGTCAAAGGCAAGTCAGAGTGGGGGCGTGGTGTCCAATTCGGGCAATGGATTGGACACGAGTTCGATGTGTTGCAGCGTCTCTATGCGTTGGGAGCCGATGTGCCGCAGGCATACAGCGCGACCTCTGAGGCAATTTTGATGGAGTACCTCGGAGATGAGCACAGCCCAGCGCAGCAGCTAAAGTCCGTTACGCTAAACAGTGCCGAGGCCGTGCGGATTTTCGACCGGCTTTACCAAAATATCGAGATCTTTCTGGCATCGAATGTCGTTCACGGCGACCTATCGCCTTACAATATCCTCTTCTCGAATGGTTGCGCCGTGATCATCGATTTACCTCAGGCGATCGATCCCAGGCAAAACCGATTGGCCCTTGAGCTGTTGGAGCGGGACATTAGAAATGTTTACGATTTCTTCGCTCGCTACGGAGTGAGAGCCGATCCCAGGCGAATGGCGCACTCGCTCTGGACGAGATATCAACGCGGTGATCTGTAATCAAGCTGTATTCAAGCAGCGGTGGCGATTATACGCCATCGCTGCTTTTATCTTGAGAGGGCAAAACAAAAATGCCTATTGGCCAACACGCCTGGCGCATTCTTCGCGATCATTTGGCAAACCTGCCTTCTTGAACCACTTCCACGAGTTGCCGAATTTTGCATCCCAGAGTTCGGATTTTGCAACTAACGCGCTAAGAAATCGGCGCTGGGACTGATTTTCGATGAGGCCATTACCGTCCGGGAATGCGGCCGCAAGCAATGGACCCCATTCGTGGTCAACGCGCGTCTTCTCCGTGGTTTCAACCAGCGATAGCCCTGCATTGACCAGACGGTCAAAATCTGTAACGTGTTGAACGAGATGCGAAACTATCGCGAAACGCGGGCGCAGCACGAACTGAGGAGGCTTTTCAGTAAACCAACCGTCGATACTTGCGGCGTTTCGTTCAAGCGCGTTGATTAACTCGTCGATTGCCGCATCATTATCTGCCAGTCTCGGCGCGAGAGCCGCGCACATTCGCACCGCAGGTGAAGAGTCTACTAGAAACATAGTTGGCGTAAAACCAATATCTCCCAGGGCTAACACGAGTGCGCTGCGTTCATCAGTGTTGTTTGCGAATTCGGCCAAAGCCACCAATCGTCCCTCAAGCTCTCTGGAATAGTGGCGCAGACACGGTGTCTTGACTAATATGGCGGCGCCCATCGCCGCATGTGACCGGACAAGTGAATTCGTGTGTTCCAATGAATCCATCATCACTTGCATGAGCACTGGTGACGCTTGCACACAACCAAGTAGTGAACGGGCATAGAGCGCCTCGGCAGCCTCTTCATCTTCGTAAAGCGCCTCGTCATCTTCCGACTCAAGGAAGGGTTCGATATCGAACCGGGCCAGGCGCTCAAGCTCATTATAGTCTGTGCCTGCTTGTTCGGCGGCTTCCGCAACGCTAACTAAGAATGAGATGAGGGGAACGCGAACAGACTCGCCGCGATCGATTCGTTCATCGGACAATAGCCCGGCGACTACGAGAGATACGGGACCTGTGGCTGTCCAGGAGGTGCCTTGGTGAATGATTGCGCTCCACAAATGCTGCATGGCTTTTCGCCGCAATTCAGGATCTTCCTGCAGGAATGCGCGGAGATGGTCTGGTGTATCACTAGCGCGACCGTAAGCATGGTGCAGCTTCGACCAGTTTGTGCTTTCCAGCGCCAATAGTCCTGTGAGCATAGGGACTCCATAAGAAAGTAGGGGGTGATATTACTATGCAAAAACAAAAATGCCTTAAGCGATATTTCTAAAGCTTAAGGCATTTTTGTTCTATGTGGTGCCCCCACAGGGACTCGAACCCCGGACACCCTGATTAAGAGTCAGGTGCTCTAACCAACTGAGCTATGGAGGCATAACGTTAACGCCGCAGTGCGTCGCAACGAAGATATAATACCCTGGGGCCGGGCGAATGTCAATACTGTCGGGCATGATTTTTACGCTTCGATGGTTCGTTTTTTTGTTTCAGCCCATCTATCTCCCTGACTTAGCGATTGCTCCGCCGATCATGATCGTTATCCAGCCGGCGAGCGGAAAGGTAGGAAAGAAGCCGAGGATGTTGCCGAGGAACAAGAAGATACCGACTGCGACAATAATGCCACCGATGATTTTCATGAGGATTGTCTCCAAGAATGAGTTCGTCACACATGGGTAACCAGGAACGAATCGCCGAAACACAATCTGCACAAAGCAGTTACATCGAGGAAGATGATACGAGGGACATACATGAAAGGGTTATGTATGAGAGAGGGCGCAAAATTAATGAGGCAGTGGTGGGCCCGGAGGGATTCGAACCCCCGACACCCAGTTCCGAAGACTGGTGCTCTATCCACTGAGCTACGAACCCACGATGTGAAGACGAAATTCTGTTGGGTGGAATCTCGTACAGGAGGCATTATACTGGCTTTAAGTTCACTATGTCAAGCCCACATGGCCATCGGACTATATGGCAGACCTTCTATGTCGAATTGCCCTTTACTGTTCTTCAGCTGTTGTCGCTGAAATCGCTTCCTGACCAATCACTTGTTGCGCTGTCGCCCGATCCGGATGCGTCGCCGTTATAATTGCCGTCGCTCGCTGAGCCCGATTCCAGGGATGACTCGATTGCCTGAGCGTCCGCGTATGATCCGCTTTCGCGCATCTGTTCTGCGGCGGCATGCATTGCCTCGGCTCGGGCTGTGTCGCCGGCATTCTCATAGCGGTCCGCTACCCGATCCAATCGAGACGCCATCTCATCGATCCGGTAAGAATCGCTGGATGGGACCGGAATCGGGTTATTTTCGCCGCTTCCTGAGTTGACATACTGAGATGACTGATCCCAGTCCGTGTCATCTGAGAAGGAGTTTGAGGTATTCCGCGAGCCGGATTGCCATGAGGATGAGGTTCCTTGATTGTTTGGGAATCCCATCATTCTGCGAAGTCGCTGCCACAAGGAGAGTGGGGGGCCACCATAACCGTTCGACATGCTAACCGTCCTCTTTTCGTCCTGCATAGTAATCGCGCGCCCATTGGTGCAGGTCAGGGCGGTCGCTGGCCCATTCCCAGCAGCCCGATTGGGAAATTCGAATGTCGCGCTCCGGATCAAAGCCAAAACGGGCGAGTTCTTGATTTCTGAGAACGTACCTGCGATTGACATGGTCGCCATGCCAGACATGCAGTAGTCTGCCGGGCACGGTACCGATCTTTGCCCTGATTTCCGGGTATATAGCGCGGGCCCATCTGGCGAAGTGTGCCCGGTGAGCATTGTTTGCGCCGAGGATCCGGTCGATGCATGGCGATTCCCAATCCCCGGCGAACGCATGAGCCATCATATGGTCGCCGCTTCCGGAAATGCAGGCATCGTAGAAACCATGCTTCTCAAGCACACTTCGGTTCGCTGCCCAGGCGAAGCCGGTATGCCCATGATTGCTGAAATCGCCCTTCAAAAGCGAATCGGGATCAATAACCATTGCATCCGCAAAGCTCTGCCATTCCTCGCCGTCACCATGATACGCAATATGTCCTTCAGGCAGCCGAACGACGCGATCGAAAGGCTGAACAACCGCTTTCGAATTCAGTAGAGATGCGGTCTGCTCTGCCCATGATGGATTCTCGAAGAGGACGTCCGCATCGAGCCAGAGCACTTTACTGCAAGACGGGGGCAGATGCGAGAGGGCAATATTGAGCAGCCTTTCCTTCTGCCAAAGGACATCCTGAGCTCGCACTTTTATAACATAGTCGCCATCGGGAAGATTGTACTGGTCGTCGCCAAATGCGCATTCGACGGTCAGCAGTGGAACCCCTGAGTGCTCCAGAGCCTCTTTGAAAATCTTGTAGTTCTTGAGCTTGGTATTGTATCCATTCGGATTGAAATAGCACGTAACACCCCAGAGCTTCTGCAAAACGTCCTTCATCAGGTCTTTATCCCGGATCATGCATGGAGAGATTGCAAGAAACGCCGGCCGTGCAAGCAATCTCGAAACAACAGGTCTCGCTATGCCAAGTTCGATCCTCATACCTGTGTTTCCTGCGGTCGCAGTTGATGAAGGTTTCACTGGATTAGATTGATACGAAATCACGGCTTTAAAACTGTGAAATAATTGCAGAAATTAAACAGAAATAATTTCTGGAAATGTTGACAGATTGTTTACCCTGTGATATGATAGGTCCGTCAGAGATAGTAAGTGTTGTTTGTTCTGTTTGATATTTTTGCGATGAAAGGAGAGGAGACGGCAAATAATTTTGACGATGCGTCTGATGGCACAGTGATAATCAAAATTGTGTATTGTGTAAAGTCTTAATGCAATATTTGCATTATAGTTACCGTAGCAACCTCGGCGTTTTGCGAAAGCATCTATTCCAAGAATTAGATTGCATTAGTATTTTAAACACACTTCAGGAGAAACCAGGATATGATTTGCCTTAGAACTTTGAAAGTCCTCTCGCTTCCCATAGTCTCGGCACTTTGGGTGGCCTCTTTGAGCACACCGGCAACGGCAAACGTTATCAGCCCCAACAGCTTCAACTTATGGGGCACGTGTGGCAGTCCGTATCTGGGCAGTGGGGGCGTTATCGTTCCCGAGGGTGGATCAAACTGCAGCGTCAACATGTATGGGGCAGTCCAAAACTATGCTCAGCAGGCTGGAGGTTTTAACTATTATGGATGCTTCAAGGGAGGATCAAACGCTCCAAGCTCTTCCAATGAAGAAGCGGTGTTTCTTACAGACGATGTGAACAACTGGACGGGGCACGAGTTTGGCTTCGTCAAGACTTTGAACGATAACTCCTTGAAGGCATATCTTCAAGGTGGCGGCAACTATATCACCCGAGTTCTTTCTAACGGTGATAATGGATATCACACGTTCCAGTGCCAGTGTCAATCGGGGGATCATAGCAAGGTTGATTTTTATGTCGACGGCGTCTACAAGTTCACCCTGCAAAATCCCGGTTCAAGCTACTGGTATAACTGGGACTATTTCGTCGGCACCACGCACAGGACGTCAGGCGGTTGGAGCTCTACGGGACAGCAGATAGAAATGTACAGCATGAATGTCTGGTAACAGTTCGTCAATGCTCAGCCTGAACGGCCTCATCATTGAGCAATAGTGGTGAGGCCGTGGGTATCAGGCGGCTGAGGATTCCAATTGCGCATGACTGTTGGATAATATATGAATAATTGCAGAAATAAAAGCAGAAATAATTGCAATAAATTTAAGGAATTATGTTGACAGATAGATAAGCCCATGCTAGAATGGTGACATGAGTGGGCTGAACATTACCAATTTTGTTCAGATCATCATTCTAAATTCAGTCATACTATACAGGAGCACAGCAATGAAAGCGAAATCAGGATTTACTCTTATTGAATTACTAGTTGTTATCGCTATAATAGCGATTCTTGCTGCAATTCTCTTCCCCGTATTTGCGCAGGTCCGTGAAAAGGCCCGTCAGACAACATGCCTTAGCAACGAAAAGCAGATTGGACTGGGCATCACACAGTACGTGCAGGATTATGACGAGACCTTTCCGCATCAGAAATTCTACGACGGCGCCAATGCTTCTACATGGGCGACTTGGCAGACAGTGATCAACCCTTATATGAAGAGCCATGACGTTTATCGCTGTCCCGACAATCCCTACAACAAGGTGTTTGTTGCGGGGGGCGCAGGAACGATCGATTATCCGATCAGCTATGCTCCTAACTCGGCCATGATGCCTGACTGGGGAGCGAAGTGGGATACGAAACTTTCTGCAATCGATGCGCCGGCAGATTCCGTGCTCGTTGTAGAATCTCGCTCTCCATGGTCGGCTCTGTCCGCGAACAGCATCATCTGGGATTCCGCTCTCTCGGAATGGAACTCCGGCTACTATCCTGCGGGAGCGCCAAAGCCTGGCGCGGACGATGGCGATGCCTTCCAACACAATCATCTGATCAACGTTCTCTACGCAGACGGCCATGCAAAGTCGACCAAGTTCGCGCGAACAATCTCTCCGAAAGATATGTGGATGACAGCATATGAGTGCCAGCAAGAGGGCGGCTCCGGCTGGTATTGCGGCTGGGGCGACAATCAGGGCTTCTTCGACTGGGCTGCAGGCAACTCTATCAAGGCTGAATATCGGTAATGCAACGTGAAAACAGATATTGGTAGAAAGGCGATCGTTGCCGGTTTGGTGATCGTAATAGGACTAACGAGCTCCGGATGCTCGCAGCGGGCTGAGACGCCGGCTGCCGCAAAGGCAGCGCCGCCAGGGCAAGTCGGGGAGACGCCGTCGGGAATAGGATCAAAACCACCTACGGATTCTGCCGCTCTTGAGGAAGCTAAAAGACGCTTTGGGCATTAGCGCTTACGGTATAACTGCCGCCGGAGATTCGTCTTCGGCGGCAGTTATGTATTATAATCCTCGTAAATCGACTTCAAATACATCTATCTGCGAGCCTGAAAAAGAAATTATAATCTTTTTAAAAATTGTTGTGAACATTTCGATCGAATGTGGAAGAAGATACATTGATCCCTTGTCACTTCAGACATGTTGGCCGCCAGAGTTTTCTGGCGGTCCTTTTTTATGTGCCGGGCATACGACACAAGCTTTATTGTGTCGTATGCCTTCTCCTTTTGTCGTCAGAGCTTCTGCAGCATAACTGCTAAAATCTCCTTGGTAATGCTTTCCAAATTCGCATGATAGCCATGTTACTGTCTCGTGTCCTCTTGACACAGTAGCCAGACTGTCATTTTTATCTTATAGCTGACAAACATCGTAAAAATTACGATTAAGCATACAATAACACCCTATATCGAAACATTACTCACAATTTTTCTCAATTCATATACATGAGGTTTGGCTCATCATGGAGCGGGGTAGAGTCCCGTAAACGTTTACGTTATTGGTGGATATCACTCTTTTTCGGCCTGGCAATGAACGCTTAGTCGAATATATGCAACCAAAAGATTGCAAAGGAAGGATCTAAAGTAAATGGGATTTAAGAATCTTGCAGCGTTTGTAACGCTTGCAGCATGTTTTGGCGCCGTAGCCCCTGATGCCCACGCGAATGGGATGATCATTCCGGCTTACCTGCCGCTGACGGACAGCACTTCATGGCAGATCCTGGAGGAAGACGCGGCGATTATACGCGACGGATCCAATGCCAATTACAAAGATTACTGGGTTACGGTCAACAGCAGCAACAACGGCCCGTTTTCCACACCGTCTGACTGGACCACGGCAGCGACCCGTTTCAATCCGATCCGCGCAAATTCCGGCAAGATCTTCGGCTATGTGCATACGCTCACAACGCCGACCAGCATCACTTACCGCTCATTGGCCTCCGTCGAGGCTGACATCACGGCATGGGTGAGCGGATATCCGAACATCGATGGGATCTGGATTGACGAGTTCTATCCACGATATGAAATCGCGACGGATACCGATAATGGCGCAACATTCCCGAACGGAGAAGCCCTTGCGCCCACTAACCGCAGCTTCCTGAACCCTGACGGCACATTTAACGCCAATCAAGTCAACCCCGCAGGCGGTTATTACTCGCAGCTCACCGGCTGGATCCACTCGACCTATCCGAATCTGATATTGATCGGCAATTCAGGCGGCAAGTTTTACTCAAACCAGCTCAACTATGGAAACCTTGTCGACGTGACATGCAGCTTTGAGCAGACCTATGATTACGCTTCGGCGAATGGATGGTTGAATCTGGAACGCCAGATTGTAAGCCCATCATCGAAGCAGCTTGCGCTGATCCACACCAACAGCACCGATCTGAACGGCGCTATCGATCAGTCCATCAGCCATGGCTACACCCACTTCTATACGACCAACGGAGTACTGACGAATAATATCTGGGGCGCTCTGCCGCCATACTTCACAACGGAAGTTCAGTACATCGCCAATCATAGCTAGGCTTAATGCAGGTTACATAAGAGGAGATAGTCTGACCGCCGGGTACCAGGTGCTTGGCGGTCGCTCCGCCGAATGAAGCCACAGCTTAGCTGGACTCTCTATGTATGGCTATACGACCAATCCGATTTTTACGCAGCATAGGGTACAAAATATCCTTCGGAATTGTTGGAGTAGCCAAAATGAAGATTCTCATCGTCATGAGACATGCACGCACGGAACCGGATTCGCCTGACGGGGATTTCGCACGAAAGTTAACGGCCAAAGGCGCCGCCGATGCCGCCGCCGCCGCCGAGAGTGTAGCAGGGCTGAAGCTGAGTCCGGATCGGATCGTGACGTCTGGCGCAGCGCGCGCTTTTGCCACCGCCTGTATCGTCGCCGGCCGTTTACAGCCCGGCAAGGAACCCATTATCGACAGTCGTCTTTACGATGCGGAGGTCCCTGCATTACTTCATGTGCTGCAGGAACTTCCCAACGAGTGCCGCACGGTGTTGATGGTTGCGCACAATCCCGGGGTGGAGGACTTCGTAGATCAGCTTGCGGCCGGGCACGCCAATGTTGCGTTCACCCCGGCAGCATTTGCCGTGATGGATTTCGATGCTGAAGCCTGGAGTGACTTAAGACCGGCAAGCGGCATACTGCGGGACACCTGGCGTCCGGTATAGCGGACTGGGTAAGTTTGATCACTCAGTCTTTATGTACCGGATTCGCTTATTGATGTCGGTATTCGGCGAGTGGTACGGGTGGGTCAGGTTGCCCGGCGCAAATGCTGTACGCCGCACAAATTCCAAGTCCGACTCGGCCAGGGCGTTTGTGAAGATCGGCAGCAGATACTCGATGCCTGTGCGGGATGGCCGAAGGTGTTCGGCATCGAAGAACGAAGAGTGCATCGATCTGGGATGAATCAATCCGTATCGGTCGCGGAACTGTGTCGCATCGAAGCTGTCTACCTGGAAGCCCTTGTTGTTGCACCATTGCAGGGTCGCAACCCGGTTCGTGTGTCCTTCTATAACCAGTTCTGTCGCTTTGCCGCCCAGCTGAGTAGCGTAGAACCTGTCGAAATAGATGGGGCGGCCACCTCGCTGCGTATGACCGGCTTTGCGCGTGAAGATCGCCTCGCGCGCCGTTTCACCGCGCCGGTATGACGAGAAATAATTGTCGCCGATCGCATCGATGAGCATTGAGCGCAGCGTTTCCGCAGCACCGCCGAGCAATTTGTTGCCTGCCGGATCTGTGTAGCCTTGATCCCCCAGAACTTTCCCTTCCTTGTCCGTGATGCCCTCAGCACAGACGATCACCACGCACTTTTGCAGGTCGTAGAGTTCCTTCGTCCGTTCCACAATCAGATCGAGATCGATCGGAACCTCGGGAACGAGAATGAGGTCCGGGTTACCATATGCGGTGCCGAGAGCCAGATAGCCGGATCCACGCCCCATGACTTCGATGATGGCAATACGCCGGTGGCTTTCCGCTGTCGTTCGGACGCGGTTAATATCCTGTGAAGAGACAAATACGGAAGTCGCATAGCCCGGCGTTACGTAACTCACCATGTTCTCAAGGTGGAACGGCACGCGGCTCACACTTCGGGTGTATCTGTATCCCGCCGGCTCCGCCGGATCGGGAACACGAACCCACTCGTTGGGATCGTTCTCATAGTTGAGTCCCAAGTCGTTGTCGATCGTTTTAGGAGCCAGAACGGTGGGGAGGCGGGCTGCAAGAGGCTGCAAACCATTGAGAGTGCCGTCGCCGCCGACACAGATCAGCCCTTCGATACCCAGCCGTTCGAGACGTTCCGTCACCAGGTCCAGAGAGGCCGTATTGTCCGCATCCACAAAATCGCGTGAGGAGCCGATCAGTGTGCCGCCGTAGGAGGCATCCAGCTCCGGGATGGCCTGGAACAGCGGATTTAGGTGTACGTGGGGCACACGTGGGTTGAAAAGGCTGTTGAAGCCTTTAATCAGACCGAAAACTTCGACACGCAGTTGGTTGGCCCGTGCAACCGCGCCGTAAATCGTTGCGTTTAGAGCCGGGGTATCGCCTCCGGCTGTCAGAATGCCTATTCGCTTCATGCTAATCCATCATTCTTGTGTCAAGCTATTTATTGTGTTATACCTCAAGCAAGAGGGCGCCGGAAGTTATCTTAAGGATGAGCTCAAAATGCTAAGCATAGATCTGCCAGGATGTGGCGTCACATCTAGATTTGTTTATATAATCACAACATGGGGTATCCCTTGAGCGTCCATATTCCACGTTTCAACCGCAAGCGCCGGCGCATCTCACTGTGTAAAATTGCCGGGCTCTCTATACAGAAAAGGGCAATGTTCGCGGTAACGTCCGGTTCGACTTCGTTACCTCAGACAAAAATCGTATGAACTCAGAACTTCGAGACACTGTAGCGTATGTCGGCACATTCCCGCCGACCGAATGTGGTCTTGCCACATTCATGCTGGACCTGGTGAATTCCACTGACCTTGGGGGCGCACGCAGTATCTTGCTTCCCGTTGCCGATGACGTGACAGACTACAACGACCAGAAAGTCGTTTTTCCACTCATCAAAGAACGGGTGGAAGACTATAGCGCGGCTGCTAAAGTCATCAATGATCGGGCAACGCTGTTGTGCCTGCAGCATGAGTATGGGATTTTCGGCGGCCATGACGGCCGCTATGTTCTAGATTTGGTCGACAATGTGACGGTTCCCATTGTTGTGACACTGCACACGATCCTTCCAAATCCGAGCGAAAGCCAGCGCGAAATCCTGGTGGCCATCGCAGACCGCGCCGACGCACTTGTGGTCATGGCCGATAAGGGCGTTGAGTTGCTCGTAAATTACGGCGTGCCGCGCGAGAAGATCCGCATGATCCACCACGGCGCGCCGAATGTAATCCCCGGAACGGAAGCACAGGTAAAAGAAGAACTGGGTTTGACCGGAAAACGCGTAATCTCCACCTTCGGGTTGATCTCGCCAAGTAAAGGAATTGAGGACGCCATCGCGGCCATGCCGGCCGTTGTGGCACAGGAGCCTACGGCTGTCTACTATATCCTGGGGCAGACACATCCGCAGGTAAAGAAGCATGCCGGAGAGGCCTACCGTGACACTCTGAAGGCCCAGATCGCCGAGTTGGGACTTGGAGATCACGTACGCTTTGTGGATCGTTACCTGAGCACTCAAGAGCTGGTCAACTGGCTTATGGCAACGGATATTTACATTACGCCTTATTACAGCAATCCGCATCAGATCACATCCGGCACTCTTGCCTATGCAATGGCGGCGGCTAAGGTAATCGTATCAACGCCATATACTTATGCGCAGGAGCTTCTCGACGGAGATCGCGGATTTCTCTACCCGTTCAGAGATACGGAAGTATTGTCCGAAACCGTGGTGCGACTGTGCGAAGATCGTGAGTTATTCGAGAGTACCAAGGCGAGTGCCTTCCTCTTCGGCCGCAATATGACATGGCCGAGGGTGGGACTGCAGTACCTTGAGTTGTTTGCGCATGTACATAGCAAAGTATGGTCGGTTCCGCAGTCGATCACAGACTCATTACGGCTAATGGAAGACCCGCTCGACGGCGAAGTGCCCGTCGCCCGTGAATGATGAAAAACGGCTGTTATCGGCCGTTTTTAGCTCACTGATAGCAATGTAAACGTAGCGCATTCCCGGGAATGCGCTATTTTTCTTGAATCTCCAAGCCGTTCAGATTACCCCTAATTGAGACTGCCAATCCAAATCTTAGTATGATGCCTTACTATGGGCAGCATACTATCAATGAACGCTTGCATCAGCGCATAATTTGTGTTATTCTGTCTCAGAATTCGGCAATTAATGTTGGTTTTACTCCATGTCTGGACTATGTTGTTCACAGATTGGGAGCGGTTTCGATAAGGGGTGGACCTTTGCAGTGTTCGGAATGTGGCCAAAGCTATGCAGATAACCTTGCGCGTTGTCCGCTTTGTGGTACGACAAATGTAGGTCCCGCGCCGGCCGTCATTCGGGGATCCGGCCAAAACCGCGATGCGGGCCGAAACCAGTCTCGGCAGGCGGTTACTACGATTCCATCGAAATCGATGAATGCCCTTGATGCCATCTACACGCAATGCGCCTGGCAGCGTCCCGACGGCAGGTGGCTTAACTCTAAAGAGATGGCTGAGATGGAACAGCTTGCACGGCAATATTCGAGCATAAAAACCGGTAAGGGTTCGTGGCTCACCGGACTTTTCAAAGGCTCGGGCGCATCCGAACAACGGATCGCTTCCATTCGCGCAAAGGTCGACGCCTTGGGGATTCCCTTCGGCGTATTCCAGGCCTATGCGAACTCCTTGGATCGCTAGCGCCCTGTCCGGCTCCGGGGCGCTATATATTTCTCACTCGTTAATCCCCGTAATTGTTGTTATTGTGTGTTCTTCCTGCGTGTTGTCAAATGTCTCATCGTATGCTATAATGTGCGCATATTACGAACATTTGTTGCCGAACGTCTGTACCTTGGAGGTGATCGATCGCGATGGCAAAAACGCTCTCGAACCGTCAGAAGCAAATACTTGCCTACATCCAGCAGCATGTGGATGCACATGGCTACCCGCCGACTGTCCGTGAAATCGGCACGGCCGTCAATTTGTCTTCTTCCTCGACTGTTCATGCCCATCTGAAGACTCTGGAAGAACAGGGCCTCATCCTGCGTGACGCAGTCTTGACGCGGGCTATTAAGCTCACGTCGGCCGGCAGCGAGCATCGGCCCATTGAAAAGGCGACTGTCAATATCCCCATTGTGGGCACTGTAGCTGCAGGGAAGCCGCGTCTGGCTGTCGAAGATATCGAGGATGTGTTTCCGCTGCCCCAGGACTTTGTCGGCGGGGAAGGCTTCATGCTTGAAGTTCGCGGGGACAGCATGGTTGAAGACGGCATTCATGACGGCGACTACGTTGTCGTTCGCCGCCAGCCCACGGCCAACAACGGTGAAACTGTTGTCGCCATGATTGAGAACGAAGCCACCGTGAAGCGCTTCTATAAAGAGAAGCAGCGGATTCGGCTTCAGCCCGCAAACCGGCTGATGAAGCCCATGTATTTTGAAGATATTCAGATTGCGGGCAAGGTTGTCGGCTTAATCCGGCGCATGAACTAATGCGCCGTTCCGCTATTTCTTAAATAGCTAATTCTTAACAAGTTCGGTAGGCGGGATTGGCTGGCATTGCGTTCCCGCGTAATAGTGTTCCAGGATCTCATGGTAGTTGTGATTGTAGGGCTCTGACGCCATCGCGATCGCTCCTACCTGAGACATGCCCAGACCATGACCGCTTCCCTTGCCATGAAAGAAGTATTCGCCTCCCGAACGAACGGTTAAGGAGACGAGAGTGCTCTTTAGCTGCCCGTATCCAAGCACCTGCCGCAGCACGGATCCCGGCACCGTTTTCATTGTGCCATCCATGTCCGATATCGTTGCGGTGGTGATTCTGCCGGAAGCGTCTGCGCCGTCCAGCGTAAGGCAGACAAAGTGGCTCACGCGCGTGCGAGGATCCTTGTTAAGCTGGGTTTCAAGCTCACGAAACGGCAAAATATAGTCCCACTCGTGAGATGCCGTAGCGGCCGCATAATCCGGTAAGCCGGGACCGGGCGAATCGATCACGGACTGCAAGTACGGGCATTTGCCCGATGTGTCGCAAGCCGTCACTCCGCCACTGTCCGTGGAATAGGAAGCCTCTATTAACTCTCCCTGGTATGTTACGACCTCACCGCGTGTGGCATCAACTGCGGCATTCGTTGCCGTCGTTTCACCGTCCAACCCCGAGTATCCCTGACATCGTGTTGTATCGTCCACATCGAAGCCATAGGCTCGAAAGCGCCCGCGGTTCTTCAAGGCATATGTGCGCGCCGCAACCGCTTGCGCCTTAACTGCTTCCACCGGCGCGGATGAGCCTATTTCAGCGACAACCACGCCGTATATATATTCCTCAACCCCTACGTTATTTATGACCGTTAGGCCGGAACCAGTCGCAAGTGCTGTAAGCGCGCCGCGGTACTTGCTCCAAGAGCCGGATGTGGACCTGCGGGAGATTTCAAGTGTACCATTTTCTTCCGGCAGGATATCGATCGATGAAACAGATCCTGAGGCGATACCATCCGCGGAATAGCTGACAGCGCTGCGTGAGGAAATCAAGCTCACCGGGCTTCCGGTTACAACTCCCAGCACCCTGCCGGATAATTTATCCTTGAGTGTGAGTTTGCCGTCAGACCGCACTGTGATGCGGGAAGCGTTCGCGAAGTTCTTTGTGAGACCAACATGAATGATGGGATCGGGCGAATCTGCTTGAATCGCGGGGGAATGTAATGCGAAGAGCGCCAGTGTGAGCGCCAGGGCAACACGAGCCATGGTTTCCTCCTGGACTACATTATAACAGCAGCATCAACCTGGCGGACATGGCCTGACGACAAAAAGACCGCAGAAATCATCTTCTGCGGTCTTTTGATCTTGGTCGGGGTGAGAGGATTTGAACCTCCGACCTCACGGACCCGAACCGTGCGCTCTACCAAGCTGAGCCACACCCCGATTATCTTGCGCTTGCCTCTCAGCCAGCGACTTAGATAATATACCTTCGAAGCTCCTCAGAAGTCAAGCGCTGGGACAAGCAATTCGTCTTTCTAATTCGAACTATTGTGCTGTTCTTCTGTTTCGCGATCCGAAACGCCCGCTTGCTCGAATGTTGCGACATCACGGAGAACATCGCGAGAGGCGCGAACGATGGGAATGGCAAGCGCTGCTCCGCTTGCTTCACCCAGTCGCAAGTCAAGGTCCAACAGGGGAGCAAGGCCCAGATGCTCAAGAAGTAAGGAATGACCGCGCTCCTGCGACCTGTGGCTTGCTATGAGATAGTCACGGATGCCGGGCGCGAGCCTTACCACCACGAGGGCGGCGCAGGTTGAAATAAAGCCGTCTAGAATGACCGGAATACGGCGCGATACAGCCGCCAGGATTGCGCCCGACATTGCGGCGATCTCTAGCCCGCCAAGCTCAATCAGCAGCTCATAGGGATCAGTTACGTCCTTTACGCGCTCCACGCCTTCAGCCACGACCTTACGTTTATTGGCGAGGCCGGCATCATCTACTCCGGTGCCGCGCCCCACGAGGTCGTCCGAAGGTGTGCCGGTCAAAGCTGAGGCGAGAGCCGCGGCGGTTGCCGTGTTTCCGATGCCCATCTCGCCTACGGCAAACAGCCCGATATTCGGATGATGGCGGATGATGTCCGCGCCGATCGTCATGGCCTGCCTTGTCTCCTGATCCGTCATGGCAGCCTCTACAGACCAGTCGCGCGTGCCTCGTCGTATCTTTCGATGAATAACTGGCAGATCCGCAGGAAGATCTCCGGCAACGCCTGCGTCCACGACGACGAGATCTGCGCCAACAGAGCGCGCCAGCGCATTGATAACCGCGCCTCCCGCAGCGTAATTCAACACCATCTGCGTCGTGACTTCGGTTGGATAGGCGCTGACGCCCTTTGCCGCAACGCCGTGATCAGCTGCAAACACCGCGATGAGGGCCGGGTGAAGGGCAGGGGACATGCTTCCTGTGATACCGGCAAGCTGAACCGAAAGGGCTTCCAAACGGCCAAGGCTTCCGGTGGGTTTGGTCAGTCTACTCTGACGTTGCGTCGCAGCCTCGGCCGCAGCAATATCGTATGCGGGAATGACGGGGAATGCAGGCGCCTGCATGCTGTTTTTATCCATAAGGTGGTATCCCTTTACAGGTGAAGATCATGTGGCATCAATCGCGATGCTAGCAGAAGCAAGCCGGTTTCGACCACCTGGTTTGCGGCCCCGAGGCAATCGCCGGTGACGCCGCCAAAGCGTCTGCGAAAGAATAGGCCGCAAAGCACGGTCAGAGAAATAGCGACACCCAGAGCGGTCAGTGTGCTGAATTGGAAGACAGCCATCACTATTGCCAGCATCAGAAGTGTAGACAGGAGAATCTCCCGCCGTCCTACGAGCTGCGCAATGCCGCCGCCCAGTCCGCTTGTTTCCTGAACATAAGGCAGAAATCGAGCTAAAGGCAGCGGCGACCAGCGTGCGGCGGCATGAGCCGCGACCATGACCAGCAAGACGCTGTGGGAAGCTATTGACGTGAGCGCCACAACCTTGAGCGACAGCAGAGCCCAGAGAGCCATCGACCCGAAAGAGCCGATGCGGCTGTCCCGCATTGCCCGGAATGCCGCTTCACGCGAATGAGGTCCCAGGCCGTCTGCCGTGTCTGCAAAGCCGTCTTCATGAAAACATCCTGTCGTCGAGGCTGTGGCGGCAACCGCGCCGATTGCCGCTGCAGCGGCCGGCAGTCCAATCCACGAAATTGCATCGAATATGCTGCCGCCGATTGCGCCGACTACGATTCCGACAAGTGGAAAAAAGACGAGAGCGGCTCGCCGTCCTCCCCATTCGTCGAAGGCATCGTCGGGAACGAAATTGATTGGGATGCGCGTGAGGAACTGAAACGCAATCGCCGGGGCATATGCCCAGCCACGCAATGTGGTCACTGTTTGACCTGCAATGGAATACCGGCGACCATAAGGATGACTTGATCCGCCTGTGCCGCTGCCGTTTGATTTGCGCGGCCGGCTGTGTCGCGGAAAGCGCGGCCGAGAGGTGTTTCCGGCACAAGACCAAAGCCGACTTCGTTTGTCACGATGATGATGTCGCCCTTATGTGCTGCTGCGGCTTCCATAAGGCTGATCACAGCGGTTTCCGCGCCCGGACCGTCCCAGGTTTCAGTCTCGCATGTTGCCGCGTCACCGCTTTTCAACATGTGATTTACGACAAAGAACGTAAGACAGTCCAGAAGCACAACGGCTGCGGCCGTTTCGTTGAGCACGCGAGATACTTCAAGGGGCTCTTCGATCGTGCGCCAATGGTCAGGACGATCTTCCTTGTGGCGGGCAATCCGCTCACGCATCTCGTCGTCTCCTGCCTGGGCTGTCGCGATGTAAAGAACATCTCCGCCTCCCGAGCGCCGTTCCGCAAGGTCCTGCGCATGCCGGCTCTTGCCGCTGCGCGCTCCGCCGATGACCAGAGTTATATGAGACATAGAATTCACCGAAATGCCCGAGCTGAAAACTGCTTATTTTCGGCTTGCCGCGTGACTGCCGGCGACATAGCCGGTGCTCCACGCAGCCTGGAGATTATAGCCGCCGACCGGTCCTGCAATGTCCAGCACTTCACCGCAGAGATATAGATTCTCGATTTTTCGAGAGAGCATCGTTCGTGGATCGACTTCAGCGAGAGCAACCCCGCCGGCTACAACTTCGCCGCGCTCCAGAGGGACATGCTGCACTTCCCCGAGGTTCCACGCTTTGAGGGTATTAACGATCCGATTCAATGTCTTGGTCGGCAAATGCGCGCCGCGGAGTTCGGGATCTGCATCAGCGGACAGCATGAAACCGTCCAACAAACGCGCCGGAATGTAGGGCGCTACCAGACTGACAGTCGTTTTACGCGGATTATATTTCATCTGGTCGCGGAAATCCGTCTGCAGCATTTCAAATGGCTGATCAGGAACGCAGTCCACTTCAACCTTCACCGGCTCCCGAACGGCATATTCTGCCACGGCGCGCGAAATCGCAAGTGTAGATGGCCCTGAAATGCCGCGATGCGTGAACAGGAGATCGTCCTTCCAGCGTGCGATTTCCTTTCCGTTAACGCGGGCGCGAACAACAGGGCCGCGCAAGGCGACACCAGACCATTCCGGTTTGGGAGTTTTCAGATAGAGTGGGGCGAGCGCTGCTCGCAAAGGCTCGATCGTATGTCCTGCCGCCGCCAGCCAGCGCCAGCCGTCGCCGGTTGCGCCCGTTGCCGGGTACGAGGAGCCACCCGTGCTGATGATCGTGGCATCAGCGCGGAACTCCCTATCGTCAACGCGAGCGCCCTTAATACGTCCATCCGAGATGATCAGGTCCGTCACGGCATGGTTGTACTTCACCTGCACGCCGGCTTCGGTGACATAGCGAGTCAAAACCGCTACGACATCTTTTGCCGTCCCGGGATCGACAGGGAAGATACGACCGTCTGGCCGAGTATAGTCCGCCATTCCGCGGCTGCGAAGGATTTTTAGAAAATCTTCGTTGCTAAATGCGTGGAACGCCGGGTTCAGGAATACACCTTCGTTTGTGCGGAAGGCCTTGCGGACGGAATCCATCGTGCCGGAGTGTGTGAGGTTGCACTTACCGCCGCCGGAGATCAGGATCTTCGTTCCAAGACGCTCGTTCTTTTCGAGGATGGTGACGTCCGCGCCGAGGTCAGCGGCGCGGCGGGCAGCAATAATGCCTGCCGCGCCGCCGCCAATAACAAGAATGTGAGGCATATTTAGCGCTTTGCCTCGGCCTGATCCACCACTGCCGGCGCGACAGGCATTTCGCGTCTGTTGAAAATCAGACGTTTTATGCGGCGTCCTGCGATTTCGGAGACTGTGACGTCATATCCGTCGAGAGAGGCGCTTGCGCCTACACGTGGGGCGAGTTGAAGCTGGTGCAATACGTATCCGCCGATCGTTTCATAGTCCGCAGGGTTATCGATGGGAACCGTGAGCTTTTCCGCCACTTCTTCGATCGTAACAGTCGCCGCCACGGAGAACCGCATTCCGTCTGAATCGAGCTGCTGCAAAGGGGGCGGCTCATCGTGCTCGTCCTGGATCTCTCCAATCAGTTCTTCGATGATATCTTCAAGTGTTATCAGACCTGCAGTGCCGCCGTATTCGTCCATGACGATCGCTTGATGGGCATGGCTCTTTTGCAGCTCCTTCAACAACTCGTCGATCGGCTTGTTCTCCGGCACGGCCAGGATTGGCCGCAATGCGCGTTTAATGTCCGCATTTGGATCTCCGGCAATCGCCAGGAGATCCTTGATATGGATCATACCGAGCACATGGTCACGATCGCCTTCGCACAGTGGGTAACGTGTGAATCCGTTCTCAACGGCGACCTCGACATTTTTGCCGATCGTCCAGGTGGTGGACAGGTAGACGATATCGACGCGCGGCACCATGATCTCACGCGCCGATGTATGCGCGAAGTCAAAGACGTTCTCCGCAATCTCTACTTCGGACGGCCGCAGGGTTCCGTGCTCGTGCGAATGCGCCATGATCGCCAGAATTTCGTCTTCTGAGTGAGCCTGGCCATGTTCCGATCCTGGTTCGATCTTTAGCCAGCGGGCAAAGATCTTGGCCATCCCTTCCAGCATCTTAATGAGCGGATAACCAACACGCAGAAACAGACGCATTGGCGCGGCGACGCTGAGGGCGGTGCGTTCGGCATGCGCGATCACCCACCATTTGGGCAACAGTTCGCCAAAAACGATGTGAAAACTCGTGATGAACAGGAAGCCTACGACGAAGGAGATCGTCGTAATGCGCGCCGCTGAGAGCGGTATGTGAAGTTTGAGGAGCAGGGGAGCCAGGACATCCGCCAGGGCAGATTCGCCGATATATCCCAGGGCGAGACTCGCCACGGTGACGCCGAGCTGCGTGGCGGAGAGGAACGTATCCAGTCTGCCCTGCAGGACCTGGACCTGTTTGGCGCGCGAATTGCCTTCGGAGGCCAGCTCCATTATACGAGTTTGGCGAACGCGTATCAGGGCGAATTCGGCCGCAACAAAGAAACCATTGAGGGCAATCAGCAGAAATGTGACTGCCAACCTGATGTAAGCTTGTAAATGTGTGTCCATGGGTTTGCCCGCATTCCAGCAATGCGGGCGGGTCCGCTCCTCGATCTCTATACGCCGCCGCCAAAGAACACGGATGCTGGATCGTCTTTTAGACGGTGTGCTCTACAGCTTGCGGATTTCTCATGTTCATACCCAATTGGCGCGAAATCGCACTGGTTTATGAACTCATTGGCGAGAGCTTTACAGATTGAGCGCCTTTCGGACGATCGTCATTGTTTCTGAAGCTGCTGCCCTGGCGCGTTCGGCGCCGTTTTTCAGGACGCTATCAACATACCCGGGATCCGCCTCCAGCTCCGCCCTCCGGGCGCGAACCGGCGCGAGATTCGCGTTGATAATCTCCGCCACTTCTTTCTTTGACTGTCCGCAGCCACGCTCGCCGGCGCGGCATTCGTCCCACTGGCAGAGATAATTCTCCGGATCGTAAACCCGCCGCAGTTTGCAGACGACGCAGCCTTCGGGGACGCCGGGATCGGTGATGTGCACCTTTGTCGGCGTTGTAAAGGCGCTGTTGATGCGCTTCTGCGTTTCCTTAGGCGTATCGCCGATATAGATCGCGTTGCCGTAGGACTTGCTCATCTTTCGGCCGTCCATACCCGGCAGCTCGCCTGTAAACTCGCTGATCTTTGCCTGCGGCTCCGGAAATACCTTGGAGCCTACAATCGTATTGAAGCGCCTTGCGATTTCCCGGGAAATTTCGATATGCGCGGCCTGATCGCGTCCGACCGGAACAAGGTCTGCCCGGTAAACGATAATGTCCGCCGTTTGGAGGACAGGATAACCCATCAAGCCATAAGAGACTTGCAGATCGTTCTCCGCCACAAGAGCGCGCTTTTCCTTGTATGTCGGGACACGCTCCAGCCAGCCCACCGGAGTGACCATCGACAGAAGCAGATGCAATTCAGCATGTTCTTTCACATCTGACTGCCGGAATATGGCGCACTTCTCAGGATCGAGGCCGGCGGCAATGTAGTCGATCGCCGTCTGTCGCGCAGCCGCAGCGATATCGATGCGCTTTTCCGCGATCGTGGTCAACGAGTGCCAGTCTGCGATGAAGCAGAACATCTCGTACTCGTCCTGCAGCTTGATCCATGGGCGCAGAGCGCCTTCAAGATTGCCGATATGAAGCTTGCCGCCGCCAGTGGGCTGCATGCCGGAAAGTATGCGTTTCTTCGTTGACATACACTTGTTCCAAATGAAAGTCAGGATCCTCTCCCCCGTCGCTGTCGCGCTTGAAGGAGAGGCTTGCCTTAAGCCTTCGCCAGCCGTTCCGGAATGATATCGAGCCGGACTACATCGTCGAGGGTCTCGCGGCGTGACACGAGATCCGCCTGGCCATCCTTAACGAATACACAGGCCGGTTTGCGGAACCTATTGTAGTTGGACGCCATCACATAATTGTATGCGCCTGTGCTCTGCACTGCCAGGATATCCCCAGGATCGACGTCGCCGATGGTCACTTCAGGGATCAGAATGTCTGTCTCACAGTGCTTGCCTGCGACACGGACTTTCTGGTTCTTGGGCTCGCCCATCTTGTTGGCGACAAGAGCTTCGTACAATGCATCGTAGAGCTGCGGGCGCGGATTATCGGACATGCCGCCGTCAATGGCGACATAAGTGCGTTTGCCCGGCGCTTCCGGTATCGTAACATGCTTGATCGGGCCGACAGTATAGAGCGTCGTTCCGGCTTCGCCGACGAGGGCGCGGCCGGGCTCCTGCAGCAGCCGGGGCGCAGCCACACCATGCTTCTCAAGTGAAGCCTTCAATGCGCCGATCAGCTGGTCGGCGAACTGCTCGTAGCTGGGAGGGTTCTGCGTATGCAGGTACCGGATGCCCAGGCCGCCGCCGATATCCAGGTCTTCGGGCGTCCAGCCTGTCGTGTCGGCGATCAGTCGCATAAATGCGACCATGATGTCGATAGCCTGCTCATGCGTTCCGGCATCGAGAAGCTGCGAGCCGATATGGCAATGGATGCCCGTCAAATGAATATGCGGCGCCATTCCCAGGGCTTCCGTGATCGCGTCGAGGGCATCGCCGTTTGCCACGCTCAGGCCGAACTTCGTGTCTTCCTGTCCGACACTGATGCGCCGGTGCGTGTGCGGGTCGATGCCGGGAGTGACGCGGATCAGGATGCGCTGCTCTTTTCCTTGCGCTTTTGCCATGCTGGCAAGCTGGCGCAATTCGAACCGGTTGTCTACGACGACGATGCCGACACCATATTCGAGAGCCATCTCAAGCTCTTCCTGGGACTTGTAGTTGCCATGGAAGAGTACTCGCTCCATCGGGAAACCGGCCTGGATCGCGGTGTAGAGTTCGCCGGCGGACGCCACATCGAGCCCAACTCCCTCGTCTTCCACAACACGGCAGATGGCGGTGTTGAGGAATGCCTTGGATGCGAAGGAGATATCATTATTCGGATAGCGCGCCTCGAAAACCTGGCGATAGCGGCGGCAATTCTCCCGAATTGTCTCTTCGTCCATAATATAGAGCGGTGTGCCGAATTCGCGCGCAAGCTCGACCGTATCGCATCCGCCAATTTCAAGATGTCCGTTCGCGTTGACGCGCTGCGTACCTAGCAGCATTCTTTTCAATCTCCTCTTAGACCATGTCTACACAGAAAAAAATCCCGCACCTTTCCGGGCGGGAAATTAGCCTGTGATTCTAGCAGATTTAAGGCCGCTTAGTCAATTGGGGGAGGGGCGGAACGTTCGCTCGTTGTGGCCCTTTGCCCTGGCGGCTAAAGCCACGGGCTAGAGAATACACATGTCCGCCTTCGCGGACTAGGAAATACAGCCTATTGGCTGCTCTTTGTGCCCGGAGGGGCACTGCTGTACTCTCTAGGCGCGGTTTTAACCGCCTGCCTCGCTTGGGCTCGACGGGGGCCTGCGGGACCTATCGCGCCGAGAACTTATAGATCGTTGTCTGATGGTAGACCTGGCCGGGCTTGAGTTCCGCCGTTGGGAACTTGGGCTGGTTGGGCGTATCTGGGAAGTGCTGCGCTTCCAGGCAGAAGCCGCTGCGCCGCGGGTACGCTTTGCCGTCATGGCCGATGTTCTTGCCGTTCAGGAAGTTGCCCGTATATAGCTGTACGCCGGGCTCCGTGGTGTACTCTTCCAGCACGCGGCCGGTGGTGGGGGAATACACTCTGGCGGACATTCGCATGCCGCGTCCATTGACTACGAAGTTGTGGTCGTAGCCGCTGCCGTTCTTGAGCTGCGTATCTGTCTTGTTAATTCGCTCGCCGATGGCATGGGGACGGCGGAAGTCGAATGGTGTGCCTGCCACGGGCTGCAATACGCCTGTCGGGATCGATGTCGGATCGATCGGCGTAAAGCGATTCGCGTTGAGGGTTACCAGGTGGTTGAGGATCGTCCCGTTGCCCGCGCCGTTCAGGTTGAAGTAAGTATGGTTGGTGAAATTGACGACGGTGTCCTTGGTCGTCACAGCTCGATAAGTTATCTTCAACGATCCGTCGTTGGCGAGCGTGTAGGCGACGTTCAGGGTGACCTTGCCGGGATAATTCTCTTCGCCGTCGGCGCTGACATATGCAAGCTTCACACCCACACCGGCTCCGGTTTTGAAAGGCTGAGCGGACCAGACCTTCTTGTCAAAGCCCTTCTTGCCGCCATGCAGGGTGTTCGGCGGATTGTTGATGGCGATATGGTAAGTTTTGCCGTCAAGCGTGAAAGCGCCTTTGGCTATGCGGTTTGCATAGCGGCCGATCAATGCGCCGAAGTATGTGCCGTTGGGGTCATTGACGTAGCCATCTACATCGTCGAAGCCCAGAACTACTTCACCTAGTTTGCCTTTTCGGTCCGGCGCCAGAACCGACGTTACAATGCCGCCGTAGTTGGTGATCTTGACGGTAAGGCCGTGCGAGTTGGTGAGTGTGTACAACTGGACCTGTTTGCCGTCTACGCTGCCGAAAGGCTGCGTTTTGATGCTGCTCGGCGCAGCATGCGCAGCGCCCGCAACGACCGACAGCGCCGCCGCGCTGCACAGCCACTGGTTTAATGACTTCATAGTCGACTAATGTCCTCCACATGGATTGATTTGAAAATTCGGCCACTTAGCTGGCTCGTTGGAGATTGTTCGGGAGATTGCAATTCCTCCTTAGCAATTCTGGCAATGAGGCGTGTATTTCCTTCTCGTAGTCGGAATTTTCCTGTAAATCGCTTTAATTGTCCTCATTTCTGCCCTTTAAACATCGGGAACAATGTCCGAATACGCGCCGTCTGAATTGTAGAGCCGCTCGCGAGGATACTCATCATGATCGCGATGGCATTGAAAGGTGACCACAATGAACCGAGTTTCTCGCATCGCGAACGGAACGATGCTTTCTCTTATAGCTCTTACAGCGATAACAACAATCCCTGCTCACGCCGACGGCTGGCCCTGGTCGCACGGCGGGCGTTCACATAACTCTCGCTCCGAGGATGCTAATCGTCAGGACAGCAAGAATAACTGGCGAAATCTTGCCCTCGGGTCCGGCGCGGCCGCAGTGGCTGGTCTGCTGACACATAACAAAACACTTACCATTATCGGCACTGCGGGAGCTGCTTACTCTGCAAGCCGATATGAGAAAGACCGGAAGAACCAGTCAGAGGACAGCGGGTGGGGAAGTGATCGCCGCCGGTATCATCGTGATGAAAATCGCGGCGACAATCGGAATTACGATGATAATCGAACATATGACTACCAGCCGCAATACGATTACCGCGACGGCAACTACGATCGCAGAACCACCGGCGACGGCTGCGAACAGCGCTAAAAGCGCATAACCATTCTGCAAAATGACGGGACGGCCGGATAAAGTATCCGGCCGTCCCATTTTCGTTATTAGCCACACAGATTACTGACTTATTGCGGACCATTTCGGATGGCATAGGAAGCGAAAATCTTTTAGTGCTTGGCCAGGGCATGCGCATCAGGTTGGGAGGTAACGGGTGACGTGGAGGCTGACGGCTTCCTTTCGATTATGCCTGTTGATTCCGTGTCATCGTAAGAAGGCGGATCAACAACGACAACATCATTTGGATCAGCCGGAGGAGCGTCAGTAACATCGGGAGGGGCTACCGGGACTTTCGCCACCGGGACTTTAGGAACTCGCGCAGGTTTTGCGGCCGGCAGATGCGATGGCTGAGCAGCGATCTCCTGCGGCGCTGCATGTGGCGTCGGATGAATCGGCTTGCGCTTTGCAACAACGATATGATGTTCTACGGCGCTTGCAGAAGGTAAATCGGGAATGTCAGCAGGTTGAAAATAGGACTGCGTTGCCTGTTGGTCATCAAGTTCCGGATGCTTTTGCGTCTGTGAATGTGCAGCAGCATCAATAGCTGTCCATGCATTTTTGCTGTGATTTGAAAATATCGAATCCGATCCTGCTTTGCCTGAACCTGAAAACGAGCCTGCCAGCGAACCACTGGAATTTATTCCTGACGGCATGCCTTGGCCTTCAGTATCTGGATGCCCGTCGACAATCGTATCGCTATCTGAGCGGAAATTCGGTTGGCCGCTTGCGCCAAAGAACTTCGCGATAGGAGATGTAAGGTAATTGAACTGTTTGTTGGTGCGGAGCTCATTTGCGGCGAACACCGATACATAGACTGACAGGGCCGGCAGCAGAGCGATAGGCAGGGCGTAAAATGCAGTGGGAAGCCGCCGTGGGTGCAATGCAAAGCTTGATCGCGTCTGTGGCTTTCGCCGTCCCTCTTGAACTTTCGCCGTTAACTCCTGGAGTTTGGGGAACTCCGGGTCAAGGAAACTAAGGCGCCGCACAACCCGGTAAGCATCGGAAAATTGCTTTTGCCAGATCAATCGTGATGCAAGCTGCCGCAGGAGAGCGCGCTGCGAATGGCCGCGGCGCAGGCCGCCGGCAATGTTTCTTACCATCGCTTTGGGAGTCCAGATCAAACCCGGAAACGACCACCATCCGCAAAGCATGGACATTGCGAGCCATTTAGTTCCGAGAGCAGAACGGCAGCCGGAGCAATATACGCCGGGCTGCTCAACCGATTGCTTGGCAAAAGAAATCAGGCTGACCACCATGAAAAACTCGGAATGGCGCAGTGTATCGTCACAGCGGGAGCATCGCGCGCAACGTATCGCCTCCGGCGCGGCCGGATCGGTTCGCTGCATCGTAACGGTTTTGCGCTTGCTGTTTCGATTTGGCGACGCATCGAGCTGCTTATCATATTCAGCCCGTTTTGCTGAATTGGAAAGCGTTGCGTAGGCCTCGTATAGCAGAATCGTCGATTCTGCCGATTGGGGATTGTTGCCGTTGCGGTCGGGATGATGCGTGAGAACTAATTGGCGAAAAGCCTTGCGGATTTCACCTAAGGACGCCGATCGTTCCACTTGTAGAACTGAATAATAGTCGGTTCTCATGTTTTGGGATCAAACTGTCCAGTTTCACTTGCAACATTATAGCCGTTACGGCTCCATTCCGCGTATATTTGTCAGAAATGACCCGAATGTTCGCCTTTTGAAACCATTAACTCTCATATTGCCGGACGAATCCTAGCCAAGCAGTGTCTGCCCCGCCGTTGAGCTATCCGATCATGCAATGTAACCAATCGCCATCTTGAAGGATTTTTACGGCAATTGGATCACACTCCGCATATAGGCATGAAGAGAGGACATCAGAAATGCGTAGATTTGTTTTTAGCCGACACGCATCTTTGCTTTGCATGATCTTCCTTTGCGTAAACGCCGTCGGTGTTTCTGCTAAGTCCGGCGAGCTTGCTGGCGGTTCGCCTGCCGCCCCGGCCTGGCTCATTATCTCAAAGATCGCTCCCACGGAACGCAACTCAGACGTACCGAGGCCCATGGCAGCGAGTGGTTTCCTCACGCATCAGGTTCGAAGGCTAACCCTGTGGTGGCCCAGCGTTACAGGCGCCACGACATACAGTATCTATCGTGGGATGGCATCAAACCATGAAGGTACGACTCCAATTATCACAAAGATTACAGGAACATCTTATACGGATATCGGGCTCAAAGACGGAAGCGCTTACTTCTATCAGGTGACGGCGAGCAACTCTGCGGGAGAAAGTCCGAGATCCGTGGAAGCTTCGGGCGTTACCAAAATGCCGCCGGTATTGAGCTCCATATCCGCCGAGCCCTATCCCTGGGTGGGAGATTCCATAATCAAAACAGGAGCGTGGTTAAGGGTTGAAGCGGCATCGGAGGACGATAAATTAATCTGCTCGTGGACCAGTGTGGGCACTCCGCCGGCCAAGGTCATCATCGACGGAAAAAACGTTACGGGCAGCCCCTGGATGAGCCGTACAAAAGCGCAGTTCTTAAAGGCCGGTGTTTACAATTTTGCAGTTACGGTAACAGACAGCGATGGTCTGGCAGGCACTTCTTCTCTTAAGGTTGCCGTCAATCCCGTCGTCACGTCAATCATCGTCAACCCGGCGGCTGCATCACTGCACTTCACCCAAACCGGAAGCTTCAAGGCGAAGACCCTCGATCAGTTCGGCAATCCGATTGCATCGCCAATTCGGGTTCTGTGGTCCGCTCCTCTCGGGGATGCAAGCATAGATCCTGAAACCGGCGTGCTGACGGCCCCCAAATCCAGGCCAGGACCGGCCGAGTATGCAACTGCTGTTATCGCTACTGATCCCGATACCGGAGTTAGCGGTACGGCCGCGGTCACAATTCGCGACCGCGGCCCATTGCTTGTGACACCGGCAACCATCATCCAATGTCCTGCAAACGATCCACCGCTTACGACACAAACCGACCTTACGATAGATAGTATACGGGCGCTTGAGCGCATCAGGGCGCAGACAGCGCGCCTTTCTGCTCTTGCAAAACATGACTCAGGTGACGAAGCTCTTCACTACCAATGGGCAATCGTCAAAGGACCTGAAGGGGCTAACCAGAACATCGGTCCGTGGGGGCCATCGATTACGTATTGGTTTACGAAAGACGGAAACTATACGTTTGGCGTTACGGTGACGGATCAAAACGGACAGAACATTACCAGCACGGTCGATGCGGTAGTTCGTGGTGGCGTGCTCGTCCCGACGAAAGCTATACATGCGCCGGAGAAAGCTGTGAGGATCATACGAAAAAGAGTGCCGAGCGCTCATGCGCCACGAACTCATACAAAGCCATAAAGCACGACTTGGTAAGACAACTTTAAGTTAAGTAAAGAAAAAGCCCGTTGGTATCGAAGAATCCCGATACCAACGGGCTTGAATTTTTCCTGCGGCTATTCGCCCTGCTGCTCCATGGCTCGCCAGCAAGAATACAGTCCAATCGCAATGCAGATCCAATGCATCGGACTGAACATGCTTGGAATCATCGGAATAACATCCATCAAGGATATCCCTGCGAGAGTGGGATCGGAAGCAATCTCCTTTTGCAGCACATCATTTGCAAAGACGAGATGACCTACCAGGAGAGCGATCATCATAATTACTACGGACAGGGCAGCCAGCGCGGTGCCTCCTCGCCCTGTAAACTTGTGTATGCCGAAGCCGACTCCGTAGCCGACTCCAATGTAAAGGTAAGCCAACCCAAAACCCGTTAAGAAGAGAATCTTCATAACGATAATCGAGCCCACGATACCGATTCCAAGGCCTGCAAGCATGCCCAGTGCTATATTACCGCCATGTTCCGGCGCAGTTTGATAGGATGGCGCCGTGTATCCGCTTCCTTGAGGATAGGATGGTGGAGCTCCATAGCCACCGTTCTGCGGTGGAGCGCCCTGGGGAGGATATGCGCCCTGCTGCACTGGCGCGCCTTGCGGAGGATACGCGCCCTGCTGCATCGGCGCTCCGGTATTTGCGCCCGAGGCAACCATTTGCTGCTGGCGGGCATGCAGCGCCGGAGCACAGTTCCGGCAAGCCGGAACAGGTCCTACTAACTGAATGCAATTGTTGCAGATTGGGACACCGCACTGGGCGCAGCTGTTTGCTGCTTCTGTGGTTTGGTGATAATAACACATCCGTGCCATCGGAGGGCTCCTTTCATGACACGACCGATACAACATGATAATACAACGGTCTTATGCCTGCGGCGCGCGGGCAATGTATCCTAAGACACGTTAGGGCCGCATCGCCTTCACATTCTTTTGTCGGTTTGAGAAATACTGCTGATAAAGATAGGGCTCAAAATATTTATCGGACGCATGGAACGGCATACAAGCACAACGAGTATGCTTGCTGGCTCAATTATAACATAATAGGCGTGCAAGCGCCGATTATTCAGCAATTCCGATATCAAAGTTTGTATCCGGGCGAGAAGATTCAACATCTGCTATTAAGCTCCGGTAAACACAGGAAAAATGCCTGAGCGCGTCCAATATGAGAAGCACTATGGAAATCGACCTACCCGAATCATGGCGGGCTGCACTCGCCGCAGAGATTGATAAGCCGTACTTCGCCAAGCTTGCAGAGTTCGTCGACGGTGAACGCGCGCAGCATGAGGTTTATCCGCCCCAGGCGGATGTCTTCAATGCATTTCGCTTCTCCGACTTCGACACGACTCGCGTCTTGCTGCTCGGCCAGGATCCGTATCATGATACGGGACAGGCGCATGGGCTGTGTTTTTCAGTCCAACCAGGCATTACGCCGCCGCCGTCACTGCGGAACATGTTTGTGGAGCGAAAGTCGGATCTCGGTCTGCCCATTCCCCAAACCGGCTATCTGGCGCCGTGGGCCAATCAGGGGATTTTGATGTTGAATGCCGTTCTCACAGTGAGAGCGCATGAGGCCAATTCTCACAAGGGCAAAGGCTGGGAGAAGTTCACGGATCAGGCAATACGAGAACTCAGCGCCCGCGAGAAACCGTTGGTTTTCGTGCTCTGGGGTGGATATGCGCAGAAAAAGCGCGACCTCATTGATGCTTCCAGACACGTCGTCATCGAATCTGCGCATCCGTCTCCACTGTCAGCGCGCAACGGCTTCTTTGGCAGCCGTCCATATTCCCGTATAAACGAAGCGCTGAAAAGCTTTGGCCAGCCGGAAATCGACTGGAGCCTGCCCGAGAGCGCTTAGGTTGGGCTATTCAAGTTGGTCAATCGATATGCAGGCGGCGCTGTAAATGAACCGCAAGCCTTCCGCGCCGCCTGCTCACCGGTTCCTGGGACACATTCCTGATCTGCGCGATGATGTCCTGGGGTTTCTCCTCACTTGCGCCCGTGATTATGGGCCAATCGTACCATTGCAACTGCCGTTTGTCCGTGCCGCTCTGCTCTTAGATCCCGTCGATATCGAACGAGTCCTGGTTACCGAGCATAAGAATTTTGTAAAGCCGGTTTGGCTGCGCACAGCGGCCGTGCGCCGCCTTCTTGGAGACGGCCTCGTGACCAGCGACGGAGAGATCTGGCGGCGGCAGCGTCGCGAGTGCCACCGCGCATTTCACCCCAATCTTTTGCCGGGATATGCGGACACCTTTACCGTTCTTGCAGGACGAATGCTGGATGGATGGGAACATGGGCAGGAGCGGGATGTGCTGCGCGATATGGCGCGCTTAACGCTGCAGATCGTCGTCCGGACGATGCTTGGAACAGATGCCGGAGAAGCAGCGGATGAAATCAGCGAGTCGATGGACACGATCATGGCTCACTTCAGCGCTCCGTATCGTCTGTTTGGGCTTGCGCCAATACCGCCCGCAATAGCTGAAATCGCTGCCGTACGAAAATTGGATTGCCTCGTTGAAAGGCTGATCGAGGATGCCGGCGCTATTAACCAATTCGGCGACGAAACATTATTGAAATCCCTGATGGCTGCCGAAGGTCATCCCGATCGCAAAAGATATCTACGCGAGCAGATTAAGACATTCCTGGCCGCAGGGCACGAGAGTTCAGCCCTTACGCTCACATGGGCCTTTGCCCTTCTGGCGCAACATCCTAATGTAGGTACCAGGCTGTCCAAGGAGCTTGAGACAGTTCTAGGCGATCGGACGCCGAAGTTTTCAGATTTGCCGGACTTACCCTACACTCTTGCGATTATCAAGGAAACGCTGCGTCTGTTTCCGCCGCTCTGGATGACCGGCCGCAGAGCCGTAACCGATTGTGATATCGGCGGTCAAAAGGTACCAGGCGGGACTCTCGTCTTGACCAGTCAGTGGGCCGTTCAGCGATCTCCACGCTATTTCCATGCGCCGGATTCTTTCCACCCCGAACGCTGGGAAGACCTCGCAAATCTGCCGCGCTTCGCGTATTTTCCATTCGGTGGCGGCCCTCGCATCTGTATCGGTCAGAATTTTGCTGTGGCTGAATCCGTTCTCCTGCTGGCGTCGGTAGCCAGGAGGTTTCGCCTTGAGCTCACAGCCGAAGAGGAAGTAAGGCCGTGGGCAACAATGACATTGCGGCCGCCGGCCGGCCTCACGATGAGAGTGACGACACGATCTCACGCTTAAAATCCCGCAGAGTCACCTTGAGATACTTTACGACTCTTTGACGATAAGGCCACGCCATTGAACGCAGTGGTATTCGGTTCAGCCAGTGGTTGTTCGGGCCATATTTAGCTCCGCTCTTGGTTCCACGTTTTGCCGCCATGATCATATTCGACGGAAGCGCTTTTTGAGAGAGCGTCTCGATACAAACCTGGATTTCGTCGACTGAAGCAAAACATAACGTGGCGCTGTCTATTTCGACGATGAAATTCGCGTAGCCTTTACCGGTCACCGGTTTGGGTTTTGGCGGACTGAATTTCTCGGCGCGATACCACTGATTGCTGTCTTCTTCGATATGGACCCAGAATGACATCGGTCCCGGCTTCCATGCCGCCGTATACTCAATCCAGTGCCGTTTCATGAGTTCGCCCGTCCTTCTCCTATCCTCGATTGGTTCCAGTCTACCTGGCCCTTTCCATCCGTCTGTAAAATAAAAATTGCGATTATTTTCCCCGTCCACGCATTCCTTGATGAAATGTCCACGTTCTCGTCCACGCCCCGTCAGCAACAATATATTCAAATGCGGGCTGCGATGTGAATAGCTAAGTAATTGATCGAGCCCAGCATAAACGACAAAAAGATCGACGCAGATCAATGTCACAAGGAAACGTGACGAAAGGAATACACTGATGAAGACCCTGAACAACTCGCTTCTCGGCGGAATCGCCCTGGCAATGTTGAGCTCCGTATCGGCTATAGCCGCTCCTACCGCTGCGCCAAAGACGGCATCTCCGAAAATCGGCCCAACGCCGGCGGCTGTTACAAATGTGTTGGTTACAAATACCACGGCGCAGCCAGTGCCGACTGTCGCAACGGGAACGACCACAGTTGCCGGTACGGTAGCGGCAACTCAATCCGGTCCATGGAATGTCGGGATTTCCGGCACCGCCGTAGTCAAAATTGTCCAGCCCGTTACCAGTCCTATACCTGTTGCCGTGATCAATGAGGGCGCTCGCATACCGTTTCAGAAGCAGGTGCATATCAGTACTGACATCACCGGAAGCGGAAGCGCCGTAATATCAGTTCCGGCAGGCTGGCGTCTTGTGATCGAGCATATCAACGGATTTGCCTACGTCGGCCAGAAGGATGACATAATTGACTATCAGGTGGGAGTAACCTATGGCGGCGAGGGGGCTTCCTACGAGTTCCATCCGGTTGTCCTCAGCGACGTGGATCACTATCACACGTTTGTCAACGAGTCTTTCCTGGCATACGCGGATCCGGGATCGCTGGTCGGCGTGTTCATCGAGACGGCATCATCCGGCGCGGGAACGCCTACCGCTGATGGTTACGTCAGAATTAGTGGGCATCTGGAAAAGTAATCGAGGAACGGAGTACGGAAGCAAAGGCCTCTTGGGAATCTTTTTACAAGTAGATTCCCAAGAGGCCTTCTTCAAGTATCGAGCGACAGCCATATGTCGCTACGCATTTTCCGTGACGAGATGCGGCTTGAGCTCTGTTGGCAAGCCTGCGGCTTGCCATGCATCCCAGCCGCCTTCCAGGGCGCGGGCACGTTTCCATCCGGCTTTTTGCAGTTCCCCGGCGGTGTAGACGCTTGTCCTATCGGCCGGGCAGGCGCAGAACACGATGATCCATGTGTCTTTCGGGATTTTTTGCCGAGTTGCATACTCCACAGCTCGCTGATAATCGATGCGCGTTGTACCCACTGCCAGCGAATCGCTCTCAGTGAATGTGCGAGGACTACGGACGTCGAGCACAATTACACTCGGATCGACTTTCCTGAGTTTCTCCATACCTTCTATGGAAATCAATATCGCATCATTGGAATCTGATTCCTCTGTGGAACCGTCATCCCCATGGTCTATATCGTCGTTAATTACGGCGAGCTCTACAACAGGTGTTGCTGCCGGCGCCGTGCTATCGGCCTGATCTTCTCGGCTTGCATCATCTCTCTGCGCAGTCTTCGCCTGCTTCTTTCCGACTAGCATTAATGAGCCGCCATGGAGTATGACGGACATAACGACGACCAGGCAGCAGATCGAAAACAGGCGGCCGCTTCCCGGAACCCCGGCGAACACCGGCAGCAAAACGAGCAAGAGGGTGCTCAAGCCACGCGGCCCGAACCACGATATCAATGTGTGAGCGCGTTTTCCAAGGTTTGTGCCCGCCAGCGCAGCGAAGAAGGCGACAGGGCGCACCAGCAGCGCCAGGGCTGCGAATAGAATGATCGAAACCGACAGCAGGGCGAAACCGCTCCATATCAAGGAACTTCCAAGGAGCACGAATGTGAACAGCAAGGCTAATTCTGCCGTCGTTTCGCCGTATTCCAGGAAGCAGTCACAAAGCTCGACATCGAGAGCCGCAATCGTCATGCCCGCTGCGAAAACGGCCAGGAAGCCGCTGCCGTGAACCGTTTCGGCCGCGGCAAATGCGGCGAACGCGACCCCCAGCGAGTAGAGGCTTTCATAATCACGCCGTATTCCGACTCGTCTTCGAACAAGATCCAGTGTAGCGACCCCGAGCAAACCGACCCCGATACCTGCTACGGGACCGAGCAGAAACAGGTTCAGCCCGAGATGAGCCCACTCAGTTGGTGTAGGCGCCGGTTTTGGCATGAGGAACTGCATGGCCACGAGTACGATTGGTAGCAGCACGACGTCGTTCAAACCGCTTTCAAGCCTTAATGCCTGACGGGCCGGAGCCGGAATATCCGGGCGCCGCAGCAATCCGCGCAGCAGCACAGGATCTGTGGACGCCAGCGCAGCGCCGAGAATCACCGAAGCCACCGGCGACAAGTGGAGCAATCCCCACGCAGCCAGCGCGATCAGCAGGGCCGACACAAGCGTGCCGGGACCCAGCACACGCAGTGTGAGCGCTGTTTGTTTACGGACTTCCGCAATATTGAGCGACACGGCGTCGGTAAAAAGCACCAGGGCCAGACTGAGTGTCGCAACGACACGCAGAATAGGGGAATCGAGGCCGATGTGCAGTAGCCCGAGTCCGGCTGGGCCGAGCACCGCGCCAAGCCCCAGGAAAATGGCGACTTGCGGCGCGTTACTGCGCTCGATAAAGCCGGACAGCAAGGCAGCGACAACAATCACGATCCCGACCAGGCCAAGGATGGCGGCAAATGAGTCTGCGCTTAGTGCTATGATGACAGGTCCCTCCGGAAGCGGAATTCAATTGAAGCTTAGATGTGTGTTCGAAACATGAGTGCGCGGAAACCGTCTGGCCCACAGCAAGCGCAATGGTGCGGGCGTCGCCAATAGTTACCTTACCCCAACGGAAACGATCAAGGAACGTGAACGTTCAACGTATTTACATTCGAACGCGGGCGGCGGCCGGATTGAATTCCTTCACCGGTCCACCTACATACTTTAGACACACGAAACAAGAAATAAGAACTCCTCCAATAAATCACGGAGAGCTGTCCCGCAAAATATGCCGTTTGCGTCTTCCGGATGAATCGCTTGACAGAGCTTCATGGCAGTGGTATATTTTGTTAGACTAACCAATTAATCAAGTGTGTCATGGCGATCTCGGATGTTGCCAGGCATCTGAAATAAGATCTAACATTTTGCTGCTGCATTGGCGTTAGAACTACCAGACCTGTAACCGGCGAATCGATACGGAGCAGGGCAAAGTCTGAAGGAGCCGGTACTTGGAAAAGACGTTACGCGCATCGAAGTTTCAGCTTGGCGCTTGTTATTATCCGGAACAGTGGCCAGATACGCTATGGGAAGATGACTTTCGCCGCATGCGTGAAATGGGGCTGGGCATCATTCGGGTCGCCGAGTTTGCCTGGTCGGTCTTCGAACCCGAGGAGGGATTGTTCCAATTTGATCTCTTCGACCGCGTTATGGATCTGGCGGCTGCCTACGGACTCAGCGTCATTATTGGAACTCCCACCGCAACGCCGCCGGCATGGCTGACACACAAATACCCGGAAGTCTTGAACGCGTCGAAGAACGGCATTGTGTACCAACACGGCGAGCGGCAGCACAATAACTATAGTTCGCAAATCTACCGGGATTTCTCCGCTCGAATAGCCGGCAAACTTGCCGAACACTACGCCAATCATAATGCTCTTGCCGGATGGCAGATCGACAATGAATTGAACTGCGGCATATCCGAGTTCTATTCGGCAGCCGATCAGACCGGATTTCGAACATGGCTGCAGAATCGCTACGGCACTCTGGATCGCTTGAATGCAGCATGGGGCGCCGCGTTCTGGAATCAGACATATTCTCACTGGGATCAGGTTCACCTGACCAGTCCCACTCCAAGCAATTCTCCAAATCCGCATCAAGCTCTCGACGAGAAGCGGTTTATCTCCGACACCGTCATTAGCTATGTTAAGGTGCAGGTCGATGCGATCCGAGAGTTCGATAGTGAGCACTGGATTACGACGAACGGTTTGTTCGGCCATCTCGACAGCCACAGGCTTACGCAGGAGAATCTCGACTTCTTCTCTTACGACTCGTACCCGCAATTCGCGACTCTGTGGCCGGATGGCGGTGAACATCCACTTCTCGACCGCAAGTGGGGCGCAAGCCTGTCGGTGACCCGGGGCATCTCCCCTCAGTTTTGTGTGATGGAGCAGCAGTCCGGTCCGGGCGGCTGGGTAAATAATCTTGCTCAGCCCACGCCGAAGCCTGGCCAGATCCGTCTCTGGACATATCAATCGATTGCGCATGGCGCGGATATGCTGCTCTACTTCCGCTGGCGCACGGCAACCTTCGGCACGGAAATCTACTGGCACGGGATCAACGATTACCATAACCGGCCCAATCGCCGATGCGCAGAAGTTGCTCAAATCGGAAGCGAGTTAGGGCAAATCGGCGATGCTTTAGTTGGATCGCGTTACATCGCTGAGGTCGCAATACTCAAAGATTACAACAACGATTGGGACGGCGAACTGGATATCTGGCATGGCCCTTATGAGAAACAGAGCGCAGCTTCATGGTTTGCGGCCCTCCAGCACCGGCATGTGCCTGTGGATATTCAATATCTGAGCGCCGAGGCAAACGTTGACGATCTCCGGCGCTACCACACTCTGATCTATCCGCATCCTACAATTATGACGGACGAAACCGCCGAGATCCTTAATGAGTATGTGCGTGGAGGCGGGCGTCTTGTGCTGGGATGCCGAACCGGATATAAGAACATTGACGGGCATTGCGTCATGAGGCCGTTTCCCGGACCGGTGAGCGAACTTTGTGGCGTCGAAGTTGACGAGTTCACGCGCATTGGGCCATTGGAAATCGAGCCTTCCATTCAATGGCACGGGCAGACGGCGAGGACGATTTCATCTGGACCGTTCAATGATATTCTCCGGCCAACGACGCATACAGCCCGAGTGCTGGCAGCATATGGCGATGAGGCAGGACACTATGCCGGGGCTCCGGCGCTCGTTGAGAACAGGCATGGTTCGGGCCTCACACTATACTACGGCGGAGTATTCACCGTTCCTATGGCGCATGCGACTGCCGACCATCTCGGATTGACCTGCCCATTTGCGGATCTCGTGACGCTTCCAAGAGACATTGAGCTTGCAGCCCGCCGCCGGGCAGACGGGCAGCAGATCGTATTTCTATTGAACTACAGCAGCACGCCGCAGCCAATCAGCGTTCACACGGACTCTGTGGACCTGCTGTCCGGAAGCAAGATCAACGGTGAGCACATCATACCGCCATACGGCGTAATAGCCTTGGAGACAGCGCCTGTAACCACACTAATTCGCGATAAGCCTTTGATGACCGCAAGATAATCACAAAGTGATACCAACAAGAGTCCACGCAGGTGGACTTATAACCGAAGGTTATCTGCATCTAGCCGCGGTTTCAACCGCCGGGAGGCGAGCCTTTCCAGATATAATAAGCAATATGAATGAACTAACCGGCTTGAATAAAAAATCGGCGACCATGGACGATGTTGCCTTGCGGGCCGGTGTCAGTAAGGCGTCGGCTTCGACAGTACTCCATGGGTCGCGCGGCAATACCCGGGTGGCGCAGCAGACTCGCGAGCGAATCCTTGCGGCTGCGCGTGACCTCAACTATTCGCCGAACGGCGTAGCCCAGGCCCTTCGCCGGCGGAAGATGAACGTCGTCGGGCTGTATCTCGGCGACTGGGTGCTCAATACGCATGACCTATTTCTAGCCGAGATTGTCGGTGGTCTGCAGGTAGGGTGCCACGAGCATCGAAAAGACCTGTTAATCCATGGGACGTTTCGCGGGCAATCTATCGACGACATCTACTCTGAGCTGATCAACGGCAAGATCGACGGCCTGGTAATGTTTGTCCAGGGAAATGATAAACTTGTCGGCCGTCTTGCAGAAGCCTCGGTGCCTGTGGTGGCCGTTGCCGACGCAGTTCCGAATTTGCCGTCCGTGGTGGTAGACGATCGGGCCGGTTCGCGCATGATGGCCGAATATCTGGCGGGCAAGGGGCATCGAAAGGTTCTCTACTGTCGCGGGACGCAGATAACTCAGATTTCGATCGAACGCCGCTATCAGGCGTTTTGCGAGACGGCAGCTCAATTCAACATGACGGTCATCGAAGGCAGGTCTCATTCGTGGTCCGAGGTCTCGGATGTCGCCAAGGAGCGCCTTCAGCAGAGTTCGGCGGACCGGCCTACGGCCGTCGTGGGATGTACCGATTGGGCAGCATACGCGGTCATCGAATATTGCCGCTCCATCGGCCTGAAGGTTCCGGACGACATAGCCGTTGTCGGCTTCGACGGCATTACCCCGCCCATTATGCCGCTGCGATTGACGACGATCCGCGCGCCATGGATGGAAGTGGCTCGTGTTGCGGTAGGCATGGTGGCCCAGGGAGCATCCTCTAAGAGCGCTTCCGAAGAAACGGTGCTTCCCGTCGAGTTCTTCCAGGGTGAGACCGGATAAGCTGTTGGCTCGCATTGCAGCGCGTAACGTACTGTGACTAATTGATTAATCATGAATGATATCGATATGCCGAAATGGACATCATGCACAAAGTTGAGGAAATTGCCGCTGCGCCGTGTCATTGTGGTTGTGGCTGCATTTGGAATTCCCTTCACGGCGGGTTTTCTCCAGTGCAAAGGAGCAGTGGCAGTGGATTTCTACCTCAGCGCAAGCGGAGACGATAACAACCCCGGAACCCGTGCGCAGCCGTGGAAATCGCTTGAGAAGGTCAATGGGACGCATCTCAAGGCAGGGGACCGCGTGCTGCTGGAATCGGGTGAATCGTTCAAGGGCAGCATCATTCTGGACGCCGCCACAAGCGGCGCTCCGGGGCATCCGATTATCATTCGTTCAACCGGCAAAAAACATGCCATCATCATTTCATCAGGCAAATCGGCCATTTCCGCGATTTGCGGCGGCATTCAGATTCACGACTTAACACTCGTGGGCGATGCGACGGAGAAGGATAAAAGCGATGGTATTTCGTTCTGCGCGGACGATAAGTCAGGAGCGAAATATCGTGATATATCAATCGACAATGTCGAGATCTCAGGGTTCGGCGGCCACGGAATTGCGTTTGCTTCCGCAGACGATTCCAAGCCGGGATATGAGAATGTCCGCATTACCCATGCGAATGTCCACGATAATTTCGGCACGGGAATTTTTTCCTTCGACAAGTTTCGACTGGGCAAGCAGACCTACGCACATAAGAACCTGTATGTCGGCGATTGTGTCGTATCGAATAACCATTCGGGAAGCGGGATCATCATCTCAGGTGTCGAGGGCGCGCTTGTAGAGTATTGCCGATCCACCGGCAACGACGGTAAAGGCGGCGGGGTGGGGATCTGGGCATATGCCGCAAGCAAGGTGACTTTCCAGTACTGCATTGCTTCGAATACGACCTGCAACAACGGCGGTGATGGTGGAGGCTTCGATCTCGACGGCGGATGTGTGGACAGCATCGTGCAGTATTGCCTGACATACGGCAACGAAGGTCCAGGCTATATGCATTGCGACTTCCCCTGGGCGCCACCGACGATCCGCAACGTGATACGCAATTCGATCAGCGTTGACGATGGACGAAAGCAAAAGGGATCGCACTTCGGATTTGGTATTTGCTGCTGGGGAGCGGGGCTGGACGATTGCACGATTACCGACAATATTACTGCGGTGACATCCGGAGATCCGGAGGATCGAGGATTTGCGGCGTATTGGGTCGCCTTTATCAAAGAAAGCGACGAAGACCTCAAAAACAATAAAGAAGTTCAGCATATCAACGGCTGCGTATTCCGCAACAACACGGCATCGATTTCCGGCGCGGGAGCGGCATTTGTCGCCAACGATTTTCCTGGCGCGACTCCGGCAAACGTCTTGTTCAAAGGCAACGATTTCCACTCTACCGCCAACTTGCCGGCCGTATTTCTGCAGGGAAAAGAGCGCTATGCGACACGTGCTGCATGGCGATCGGCAACCAATCAGGAACCGCACGGCGCGGTGGCAGATTCGGAACTGACAATTACTGCCGGGGACGCCAAAGAACTTAAAAGCATCACGGATCCTCGAAAGCTTCCAAAGCTCAAATGGATGAAAATCAGGCGCGCAGCTACATCAAATGTTCAACAATAAATCTCTATTTCTGTTGATAACCGCGATTGCGTTTACTGCGCCATGTACAATCGCGACCGTAGCGGGGGAGCCGAACGTGCTCGTCAATGCAGGTTTCGACAAAGACCTCTCCGGGTGGACGGTGGAAGGGGATGCCGCCGTCGATACGGCAGCGCCGATGGCCGGCGCAGGTTCGCTTCGGCTGGGGCCGGGCAAGAGCGCCGTTCGCCAGACTTACAAGGTTGGCGGTTTGAGGATCGTTTACTTCGGCGCTACCGTGAAGACGAACATGCTTGGCGTGATGGTCCGCGCGCGCGTTCAGTGCTTCGACAGCCGTCACCATCAGGTCATGGATCTAACGCAGAATATCGATCCTCAGAAGAATGATGAGGCCGGGCAAAAGCCGGGCCTCTACTTCAAGACCCATGCGCTAACGGCGTCGATGGTAGTCAGCTTTGAAAAGACATCTAAGGACCATGGGCTGGTCTTTGCCGATTCGGCTGAACTGATCGACTATGATCATGATCGCGTTGATCATGATCCCATCTGCAATATCGATCAATACATGCAGCCTATTTGGAAAGGCTCAACCGTTTATAACGAGACTGTTCTCCTGGAATCTGACAGTGGAAAGCCTGCTGCGGGCAAGCTGTTATTCATGCCGTCGGAGATCATTTCCGTTCAAGACTATTCACTCGCTACGACCTACACAAAAGGCCGCGACTACACAGTCGATGGGAAAACGATAACGGCTCTTCCGGGCGCAAAGATGCCCATGATGAAGGATACGGAATATCCGACGGGCGATATCGCGTGGTATGAACTGGAAGGCAAGCAGATTGTCGTAACTTATACGCATAGCGATACGTGGTTCGGACCGATACCGGAGTACGTGGGCGATAGCTTGCCACGGACAATGAAAAAGCTTCGGAGCCACAAGCTCCTGACGATTGCGGCAACCGGAGACAGCATAACGCTCGGCAACAATACGTCCGGGTATATGCAAATCCCTCCATATATGCCGACATGGCTTGATCTATTCACCGGCCAATTAAAGAATATTTATGGTTACGATGCCATCAAGTCCTATAATGCGGCCCTTGGCGGCATGACATCGCAATGGGGATTGGATACTGCTGAAAAAGCGGTTGCATCGCTCAATCCCGATCTTGTAATCATAGCCTATGGAATGAATGACTTCTGGTCGCTCTCCGGCGATGAATTTCTCAAGAATATCAAGGGCACTATCGACGTCATTCGCGCGCGCCATCCAAATGTGGAGTTTGTGCTGATATCGTCCATGCAGTATGATCCGGCCTACACCAAAGATGGCGGCTACGCCGGGCATATGGCAAGCTACGTAAAGGCCCTGAAGTCATTAAAGGGTAGCGGTGTGGAATTGCTGGATATGAACGCCATCAGCGGAGCGCTCTTCGCTGCAAAGAAGCCAAAGGACATCATTGCAAACCCGCTGCATCCCAACGATTTCCTTGCGCGATGGTATGCCCAGGGATTGACGGCCATGTTAACCGAGCCATCTCAAACAAGCGCTAAAATCGGTGTGAAAGGAACCACAAATACACCTAAAAATGATTGACACGGTTGTCACATCGTGATAGAATGTGAACAGATGATTAACTGATTAGTCAAACGTATTTTTAATTGGAAACCAGGTTCTCTGAACAATGTACCCGGAGACTTGGGTGCTCTTATTGGAGTCGCGCCGATGCAGCGCGAGATACAAATTAATGCAATTAGGGGGAAACGAAATGTTCATCACTAAGCGCTCATCTCGTCATGAAGCATTTACTCTCATTGAGTTACTAGTAGTTATAGCTATAATAGCGATTCTCGCAGCAATTCTCTTCCCTGTTTTCGCTAAAGTCCGCGAGAAGGCGCGTCAGACCATGTGCGCCTCCAACCTTAAGCAGCTCGGGCTTGCGGCGATGCAGTATATCCAGGATTACGATGAGACATACATGCCTTTGGAAACCGGTGGTGCTGCTCGGTATTCGGTTGCTAACTTATTGGATCCATATATAAAGGCCGCTAGCAAAAATACCAATTCAGTCGGTGGCAATTCCTGGCCGGAAGGAAGCGTGTGGCGCTGCCCGGACGGGCAAACCTACAGCTCAGGCGATCTGAACTCCTACTTCACAGTCGGCTATAACTATCTATACCTGACACAACTCGATCCCACAGGAGGTTTTTCATCGGGCAACGCCGATGGTGGAATCTGGGGGTGGACTGCGGGCGGAAAAACTCAGGCTGCGTTAACGGCGCCTTCAAATACGGTTCTGTTTGCCGATGCCGGCCATTCGGATGGCCCCGGCGGCATATATTCTACATGGGACGGCATGGAATCCCCGTCTGCACGCGTGGCCAATGATGCCCAGTATTCTATCAGTGTTGCTGAAGCCAGACATACCGGCATGTCCAATATTACATGGTGCGACGGTCATGTTAAGGCTATGCGCTTCGAGGATTTCTACGGCCACTGGAATCCGGATAAAACCTTTGTGACAACGCAAACGCCGCCCGACAAGTATTTCATGTCCAATCAGCCATAAAGGGCTTAATATTCAGAACGACCGCAACGATGCAATAGTTGCGGTCGTTCTATTTGTCGATCTATCGAATAAATCTATGCCAACTTGCCGTCCAATTATCCTGAAAGCACTTGCCTTTAGCATCTCCGCAATGGCATTGCTCACCTCTTCCGGCTGCTCTTCAAAAGAGACTGTTCGCACGACTGCGGAGATGAAGGGAAGTCCTCCTAACCTGCAGCGCGACGCAACCGGCCGCATAATTCCACCGACTCCACCCAAGAAAACACCGCCTTAGAATTTAGGTGTTGATCAACCCGTTTAAGCTGGCGGGCGGTCGGGTATCAGTCAAATGACATTGATACGGTCGCGTTTCACGAGGATTAAAATGGCTGATAACACCACTATAAATACCACACCGGTTGACGCCGAAATCGAAAATGACGAAGAAGAAACTATTCTGAATGAAGATATCGTCGAAGGCAGCGCGCTGGGCCTCGTTGGTGGCGCGATTGTCGGAGGCTTGGCCGGCGGACCGATCGGCGCAGTTGTAGGAGCAGTCGTCGGAGGAATAGCCAGCGCGTTCGGCGTGGCCGAAGTAGACCGGCACAATCACGAGCACGAAGCGGCCATTGAGGCTGTCGATGCCACCACTATAAAGGCGAATGCCGCAGATGCTAAAGCTATTGAGCCTGCAAGAGAGCCGGTAAGCGCCTACATTCCCTCAACTGTAGAAACAATTACTCCGGTTGAAGTCAATCCTGTGCCGATTGCCACGATTGTCTCACCGGCGCTGGCAGATGCGGCTCCAACAACTGTAGAGGCGGTAGACACCGTTGCGCTCGACAAAAACGCAATCCGCCTGCGCGCATATCAGCTATATGATCTGCGTGGCCGCGAAGACGGCAAAGCGCTGCAGGACTGGCTCACCGCCGAGAAGGAATATATAACCGCCACAGCGTAAGCGGGTGAGGATTTAATATCGGTTCGGGCGGGAGTTGGCGGCGGCAGGGAGACTTGCTTGCCGCCTTTGGCTTTGCAGGACTTTAGCTAAGGCTTCCCAGTTCGATGATGATAGCTCATTCGCTCACGATGCGCTGACAAACACGTCAGTGTGGATCTGGAACGGGAATGAGCACATATGTGCCATTGCGATACGCCAATTTGAAATAATGGATGCCAGACGATGACGTGCATTTCAGCAAATTGCCAGGACCATTAACGAGCCTCAATCCGTGTTTTTCGCACGCCCACTTAATTTTCTTCTTTGCCATAAGCAATTTTTCTGCCCATGCCCGACGTTATACCCTGATTATCCTTCACAACACCCGCACAAAAGCGTTCCCCGGAACCCTCCGCGCCAGTCCTCTCATCTCCAGCATCGTCACAATCGTGCTGACTTGCGGAGCGTTGAAGCCGCTTTCCTGCATGATGGTTTGGACTTGCTTGGGCTGTAGGGTGAGCAGATCAAGGATCTTACGTTGATCGGGTGGGAGATTGGCGATAGCAGGGGATACCGACTCGTCGGCCTTTGATTCCGGGGACTTCAATGTGAGGATGCCGAGCTCAACGAGGATGTCGTCGACGGATTCAACGAGCTTTGCGCCGTCTTGAATGAGCCTGTGGCAGCCGGCGTTGCGGCCGGTGTCGATGGGGCCGGGGATGGCGAAGACGTCGCGGCCCTGGTCGCCGGCTTCGCGGGCGGTGATCAGGGAGCCGCTGTCGACGGGGCTTTCGACGACGAGCACGCCCATGGACGTGCCTGATATAAGTCTATTGCGGGCGGGGAAGCGCCAGGGTTCGGGGCGGACGCCGAGGGCGAACTCGGAGAGCAAGGCGCCGTGGCCATTGGCGATCTCGTTGAAGAGCTTGCGATTATCGGCAGGGTAATTAATGTCAACCCCGCAGCCCAAAAATGCGATTGTTCGGCCGCCGTCTTCCAGTGCGCCGAGATGCGCCTGTGTGTCGATGCCGCGCGCGCCACCGGACACAACGGTAAGGCCATGATTAACGAGGTCACGGGCGAAGCGTCGTGAGAGGGATAAACCGTAGGATGTGGCTCGCCTGGAACCGACGATGGCGATGCTGAACTTGTCTTCGGGAAGAAGCTTGCCACGGGCAATCAAGATCGGGGGAGCATCAGGAAGTTCACGGAGATTGGCCGGATATAGGGGATCGTCGAAGGGAACGACGCTGCCGTTGTTGTCTGACAGCCAGGCCAATTCCTTGTCGAATGAGCGGCTCTGATTTTCTTCAACTCTCTCAAGCTGCTTCTTAGTCAGGTCCGGCGCGAGTTCGCGCCATGAAGAGACCCCGGCGGCAATCAAGCCGCCGGGGTCTCCCTGGAAGTGATCAAGCAATGGCCTTATTCGTCGCGGTGGAAGTTCCATCGCGGCAAGCCGCAACCATTCTTCGGTTTTCGTCTTCAATTCAGCCATTCGAAAACAAGCCGCTATTCGTTGCCCGGGCCTCCTGGGAAGCCGCCAGGGCCACCAGGGAATCCACCAGGACCGCCGCCGGGATAACCACCAGGGCCGCCGCCCGGGTAACCGCCGGGGCCGCCTGGATAGCCACCGCGGTTGCGACGATTCACCGGCTTCTTGCTGTTGTCCACGACAAACCCGTAGGAGATCTTGGATTTATTGCCGCGCCAGTCTGTAGCGGTGATAACGATCGTGTGGGATCCCTCAGATAACGTTTCCACCGGATCTGTATCCGCGCTGGCTGACTGCGTGACTTCGAGGCCATTTGCGCTGGCAATATACTTGACTGCCGGAACAGCCTTGCCGTCGACTTGCAGACTGACCGTGTCAGGCTTAACGCCGCTTCCCTCATCGACAACGTCGGCGCTGTAAGCGATGTTTTTGCCGTTGACGGACGTGCCGGGAGCAGGCACCAGCTCGGAATAGGTCGGCCCCGTATTATCGGCCGCGCTTGCGCGGAAAGCGTTGATGCTGCCGTCGTCGCTCATAACGAGCAACGTGTTGTCGACGTAAAAAGGCGCGCCGGAAACATCGGTGGTCGTCAGCTTCTTCCCAGTCAACGTTGTGGGCTGAACGATGTACTGCCAGAGCAATTTCCCTGACGTGCCCTCATAAGCTCCTACTGCGCCCTTGGCGCAGCCAAAGATGACTGTGTCGCCAACGACGAGCGGTGGCGCTATGGTCGGGTAGGGCAGGTTAACGGCCCACACAGGGCGGCCACGATCCGAGAGACCATACGCGCGATTTTCAGCGGTGGCCAGATAAAGCATGCCGGGGGACACTGCGACGGGAGTCGTGATGTCGTCGTTCAGCTGGGAAACCCACTTCACGTTGCCGCGGCGCTCTGCAAGGGCATAAAGCTCGCGGCCCGCGCCTGCATAGAATGTGCCGTCCGAATAGACGGGAGGCGATGCCGTTGCGTCTGTCTTCAGGCGTGACGACCAAATCATGCGTCCGGTAGCTTCGTCGAGGCAATACACTTTGTTATCACTGGCCGCGAACGAAATTTCACCTGTTCCATTATCCGAAGCCGGCGTTGTGATGGGGCCGCCTGCGAGCTGCGACCATACCTGGCTGCCGTCGGAAGTGTTCAAGGCATAGAATGTGCCGTCGCCAACTCCAACGAAGACCTTGGTTCCGATGACGGCGACGGGGGCTCTGACTTCACTGGATACCGCGTGCGACCAGACTTGCTTGCCGGTAGCGAGTTCCAGTTTGTAAACATGCTGATCATCACCGCCGATGTAAACGGCATCTCCGTCGATTACCGGCGTGCTGTAGAAAGGATTGGCGGCAGGCTTTACAGCCGGGAATCTCCAGATTTGACGTCCGTCGGATACGGAGAGGGCATAGACAACAGGGCCACCGGCGACATAGATGACGCCGTCTTTATACGTGAACGAAGCCGGAGTCAGGCGCGCCAGCGCTGTCGTCCTCTTCCAGGCTAAAGCAAGCGGGGTGTCGATCTTGCCGGCAACATAGCCGCTATGTCCGATATCATAGCGATACGCAGGAATGGCGGGTGAGGCCGTCTTAGGATCTGCGTGAATAGGCAAAGGGAGGATGGCTGCGATGCCGCCTGCGACAACACCGCAAGCGCCGATCAGGCGCCGATTCATAGTGGGCTCCTTGAATGCATGGGATAACACCAGGAATACGCCTGGTCTGGATGCGCGTCTGCGCTTGCGATGGATATGCAAGCGGACTTCATGAAAGGGTTATGACCGAAATTTGTGATCTTCGTCAATCCAATCGGGATCTTTTATACCTGAATTGCGTAAAAGCTTCTCTAACCGCCGCCGCTCCTGCATATCTCGGATGCGTCCTGCAATGTCGAAGGGGCTTCTAACAGGCGATCCATCAAGCGATGTGCGTCGCTCCCGGCCACGTTTGTCGAAATCAATCTTAATCACACGACTGTCGCGCTGGGTTTGGTGGCTGATCCTTCCCCAGTCCCTGCCGTATCGAACATACAGGTAGGCGCAGAGTGGAGCAAGCTCGGCGAAGAGTCCAAGAATGGGTCCGGCCATGAACCACACGACCATCGCTACGATGATTGCAATGTACTTGGCTCGTAGAGTGATTGGCCATACACATACGGCCTCCTCCGGCATAAGACTGCACCACGCTACCGTTATGCCTGCAAGCGGTGGATATAATCCCCACAAAACCGGTCCATGCGGATCTCTCAAAGCCCATGTGCCAACCATAATGCTTACAGCAAAGAGGGCGGACATAGCCAGGAAAAACGCAGCATATCGCTGTGTGCCCCAGCTTCTCTCAAGACTTGTGCCCACGAACCATAACCATGCGCTGGAAAATAGATATGTCAGCGCCGCGCCAGGAAATTGAACCAGGGGATAAGTGAAGAAAGACCAAATATGTGTGTAAGCCGTGGCGGGCGAAAAGGCGAAAGAGCCTTCGAAGGTATAAAATGCTCGGCTCAAGAAGCTGGCAAAGAGAAAAATACCTGCGACGATTATGGTCGACACAGTAAACGGCGCGCCAGCGCGATGCAAGAAGGCGCGAAAATTATCTAAGGGACCGCTTGGGTTCCGATACTGCATGCGTGACGTCGTCTCGCTCTCTGGGCCGTTCCGCCAACATATCTCAGCCAACCCGGGCAGGGCTATGCCTTAATTATTCTATCATACCCGGGCCGGGATTGTTTGCGTTCCCTGAGAGCTGAAGCTGTGGCTAAAGCGGTTCTAAATGGCTTCTCCGCTTAAACCAAATCGCGTCTCCTGATCATGGGTATCCGATTGGTTTACGGCCTGTTTTGCCGGCGCATGTGTCGGATCGAGTATGTCGGCGGAAAAGAACTCGGTGTTCTGACCTGCATGTCCGCCGCCCAATGTCGTCAGTGTCGGCGAGTAGACTTCATCCTGAGACGATTGGTCGTCCGCAGGAGCCTCAAATGCCGATTGACGATTGACCTTAATCGTCTCTGCCTCCGATTCCGCCGGCTCCTTCCGGCCCCAGTATCCTGTGTTGTCCGTGATACTGCGAGCATAGTCCTGATCGCTGTTCTTGCCGCGTATCAGACTGCCGGTGGCGCTATGCGATGCCAGAGACATGGAGCGAGACTCGGACACATAGGATGCCGCCAGGCGGGGCTTATTTTGCTTGTATGCGATGTGCGCAAGGCTTTCAAGACATGCCTGGATACCGTGATCGTCGAAGGTGTCCCGATTTAGCTGGAGAGCCTCATCGTAAGTCAGGCGGGCTGATTCAAAATCGCCGTCTCGGAAGAAGGACTTGCCGAGGATCTCGATGGACGATTTAAGGGCTTCCCGATCGCCCAAGTCGCGAAACAGCATGACGCTTTCCTGCAGGTGCGATTGAGCGCCCGGATAGTCATGCTGGCGATAACTAATCCTGCCGAGCAGGTTCAAGGCCCAGGCAGCGCCGGTGGAATCTACCGCCTCTCGATACAGGTCCAGACTATGCTGCAGGTAGACGATGGCCTCCGTATAGTCTCCCTGGCGATACAATAAGCGGCCGAGATTCTCAAGAGACGATGCAGTCCCATGACGATCTCCAAGCTGCTCATTGATTTGCAGGCTTTCCTCATACAACGATTTGGCTTCCATCAGCCTGCCGCGCCGGGATTGAGCCTTGCCGAGGTTTTCCAGGGACCAAACCATTCCCTGTTTGTCCTGCATTTCACGGCAGAGGCGAAGACTCTCTTCCAGATGCTGGGCTGCAAGGTCAGGATCGCGCTGGCGATAGGCCACCTTGCCGAGATTGTTCAGAGCCCATGCAATGCCGCTGCGGTCGCCGGCTTCTCTGAACATTCTCAAACTCTCTTCAAGGCTCTGCTTGGCTCGCTTATAGTCGTTCTGCCTGTATGCAACCTTGCCGAGATTGTTGTAGCACCACGCAATGCCGACGTTATCGTGCAGCTCCTGAAACATCGCAAGGCTATGTTCCAAAGATGTCCTCGCGGCGTCGAAATCACCTCTGCGGTAGGCGATTTTTCCGAGGTTGTGATGCGACCATGCCACATCGCTAAGGCTGGCCGCCTCATCGTCCTGAGGTTCGTAACCGCTGCTGCTCGAATAATCTGCGCGAGCATCTGCCGTGACGCCGGTGGGGGTAATTCCCAAGTATCCTGCGACATCTTCCAGACCGGCCGATAACTCGATCGCCCCGTTCTCAGCGTTCGTGTTGCCATCCACGTGCGAAGTCTGCGACTGTGGTTGAAAAGGCGAATCCGTAGGGTCGAACATCCGTTACTCCTCGTTTGCTTGCCATGAATTGCGACAACAGCAATCGAATACATTGCTTGCTCGCTTTGATGCCATTTTGGTTCCGGGCATCGTGCTCTCAAGGACGATATACTGTGGTGATAACAGCTGCTCTACGTTAGCTCGTCCTTAGCTTGCGCCCATTATATCAAATGTTGCACAAGAATGGAATACCCGTGATCTCTTGTTATATTCGTAGTTTACAATACGTTATTCTGTAAGGCTCTCTGCTAGAGCTTGGTTGTTTAGCACAAGCGGCGGCATACACAAAATGGCCTGTTAATCGTGTCAGGTAGTGCATTGACGAGCGGTTACAATAATAGTAGACAACGATAGAGGCAGTGGTTACACTCACAAGAAAACATATGTGGTAAACACTGTCGCAAGTTTGTCTGCATATGCAGTGAATTGAGAAGCAAACCGAGGCGTAAATTGAACGCCAATTTCACGCTGTTACTTATTTTTTGTTTTGCTCAATCGTCCTTTGATTGCATAAAATTCATATGTTCACTCTGTAGTTCTAACCCGCAACCATCTCTTTTAAACTCTTATGACGCGAAATCCATGCCAAAACTCGCTGGAGACGCCATTGTCGTCTCGTTATTGCAACGAACGAAAAAGGCCGAAACGAATGATCGCGATGGCAAAACCGGTGGCAGGGCGCCATAAATAAATTCCGGCGATTTTGCTTGGCGGATTTCGATTTGCGCTTTCTATGTGGTAAGATGGGTTGCGAGTGAACAAATGTTTGCCTTTGTTAGGAACGTCTGAGTAAGGCTCTCAGTCATTTTGGAGATCTTGGAGCTAATTCGTTCAGTGAGAACGTATAGGAACCAAAATCCAAATGACACTTAACAAAAATCATATAATTCTGGCCGGCCTCGTTGTTTGCTGCGGAACTGCCGCTGTTTTGCGCTACGCGCCGCTTCTCGCGCTGCCGCACAATGTGCAATCGGTGAAGGGACCTGCGTTCGTTCAAACAGAAAGGTTTACAGCGCTCCAAAAAGCCGTTTTAGGGGACCTCGATCGCCAGTGCCGGTCGAAGATCTGGTATCAAGACGGCTACTATTCAGGCGGAGAACCTCCGCCTAAAATCGGGGTGTGCACGGATGTGGTTGTGCGGTCGTACCGTGCGGCCGGGGTGGACCTGCAAAAGCTGCTGCAGCAAGATATCGCGCAATCGCCGAGCAGTTATCATGTTCCGCGGCCGGATCCCAACATAGACCACCGGCGATGCCGCAACCTGGTCGTATTTTTTAAAAGACACGGGAAAGAGCTGGCTACGGAGCGCTCTAAAGCCGATTGGGAGCCGGGAGATATCGTTTTCTGGGATACGCGGGCCGACGGCCGGCCTGATCATATCGGGGTCATCGCCAACGGAACCGACGGCGATGGTAATCCGACAGTCGTGCATCACTGGCCGGGCACATATGTCACGGAGACAGACTGGCTTTATCGCCTGCCGGTTCTGTACCATTTTCGGTATCCGGCTGCGTCAGGCCGTATTTAGAAGTCGTGACGTTTAGGATTTATGGAATGCGCCGTTAGCCGGCGGAATCCATAAATCCTTTTAGAGCAAAAAATGCCTTCTCGCTTGCGACTGCGGATGTGCCGATCGCGCTTACAATGCCTTCCAGCCATTCCGGCATAGGAACAGTCTCTGTTTTAAGCGATATGCCTCGGACTGTTTTCGTTCGGGATGACTGCAGGGGTTTCCCTGCGCCGGGATCGAGCAATCGATAAGTCCAATCGCCGAGGTTGACCTCCATCATCTCGATGCGCGTTTCGCGTGAGAACATACGTACGGGCTTGCGCACGATATTGACATTTTCAGGGATTGCTGCCTCAAACATCTGAACGATGTAGGGCAGAAAGCCCTTCTGGTCGGAAGAGTAGCTGCGGTTGAGTGCGCCGGCAACACCGAGCGCGTCAAAGGATTGATCAGTCATCGATTTGACGGTCCTTATCAAGAATTCCAGCTTGACGGAAAGCCGGTATTCGGAAAAATCGTTCTTGCTTCGTCCAGGAGGGACAGCCGTTCTTCCGAAGTGTAACGGTCAGAGATGTGAAACAGCATGAGGCTGCCCACGCCGGCCATTTTAGCAAGCTCAGCGCTTCGTGCTGCCGTCATATGGCGATTTTTAACGGAGAGATCCATATCCGCGCTCCGATACTGGCTCTCGCAAAGCGCCGTATCGACATTGCGAATTCGATCGGCTATTGGGCCAATGGTCTCGGGCGTCAGCATAAAATCGGTCAGATATGCAAAAGACTCACCGGGCGTTACTACAGTACACTGAGAGCGCAAGTCTTCAAGCGCAATCAACTCGCCGGAGGGCAGGGTAACGGTACCTGTAGCTAAAGGATCTTTAAGCTGCTGCATCCAGGGACCGGGTTTCAGGCCCAATTTAGCGACCGGTTCCATAACAATGTTACTGCGGGCAGCCTCCCGGACTACATAGCCGATACTGGGCGTTCCGTGATCGAGTATGAGAGCTTCAACCTCAAAGTCAGGGCAGCCGTAAACGATGTTCGTAAAGGCATTCTTTGTCTCATGATGCCGGACGCTAAATGCTTCGGATGCGAGGTATGCGCCGGAATGGACGGTATCGGAAGAGATTTCGTTTATGATCCACTCGCCGGGATGACCGTGATGCAGGTTCCAGAGAAAACCGCGCATGCGGTGTTCCATGATCTTAATTGTTCCGGCCGGACCATAGACCCGCATTGGCAATTGCGGCCTATCATATGTTAATCTAAATAGCGCATCGAACCCGGAGACGTGGTCCATGTGAAAATGTGAGAAGAATAAGTGCTCGATTTGTTGGGCTTCGGCAATAGCGATTGCATCCAGACAGCCCTGTCCGCAATCGAATAACAGCCTGTGAATCGATTGACCTGTATCAATTCGGACGAACGCGGCATTGTCTCGCCCAGAGTGTCCGAGAACTTCAATTTTGATCGCCATTAGGGGCGATTATAGCACGGCGGCGATGCTGCCGCGGATGTTTCCGAGTTTAATTGACCGGCCGTAAAAGGGTAAAGGCAACAGCTATGCCCTGACTCCAGGCCAAGACCGTCCAATATCTTAAGGAGATTGACCTTTGCCGATTGCCACATACTACACAGGAAGTCATAGCCGGCTCGCCGACGGAAGTTCCTATTATCAGCACAGCGACTTTTGCGCAGCAGGACGCCACATTCCGCTTGGCTCAAGACTTGTGATAGAAAACGCCGAGAACGGCCGCCGAATCATTGTAACCGTTCGTGATCGTGGAGGCCTTGGGCGAAACGTGATCGACTTGCCGTCTCGCTCATTTTCCCGGCTTGCCGGCCCCAGCTGGCGTCGCAAGGGACGCATCCATATCCGCTATCACATCGTGAGCAAGCCGAAGAAATCCCGGCATCGCCACCGATAAGAGCATCCTAATCCGATGGACGTCTTCATTGCCTTCGGGAGCGGGGAAGCGCAGGTACTATTATTGCGTCCCTAATCCGCATCGGAGGTTCTCATGAAGTATTTCGCAATTGCCCTGGCCGCCGGCGTTATGTTTACAGCGACACAGGGCGCGTTTGCAATCAGCAAAACCGGCAAAATTAAAGCCGCCGCGCCGAAGGCCGCCAAGACGCTCACTTGCCCTTCGTGCAAGATGCCAATGGCCACAACCAAGTCTGCGGCCGCGCCCGTGCCGGTTAAAGTTGGAAAAACCACCTACTACTGTTGTGCAAGCTGCGCATCCGGAATGAAGGCGGCAGCCGCCGCCAAAAAGCACAAGATGTAAGTCTCGTACACCTGACGGTATTACGGCTCCGCTCCTTACTCAGGAACGGAGCCGCTTTCATGTTAGAGCATGTAGAAAATCCGGCAGGCGGTTAAAACCGCGCCTAGAGAGTACACATGTCCGCCTTGCACACGTATGTGAGTGTGCGTATGCCTGACTTCGCGGACTAAGAAATGCGGCTAAAAGCCGCTCCGAGTGTCCGAAGGAACACATTTGTACTCTCTAGCCCGTGGTTTTAACCGCCAAGGCAAATGGCCGCCAGGGCAAAGCCTGCGGATTTCCTTTACATGTCCCAAATCGGAGCACTTTTAACTCGCATTGCGGTTACCAGCGAGAGAGATATTCCTGACCTGTATCTTTATCGCGGGTATAGGTGTGGCCATCCCGCGTAAAGTACTCGATATTAGGATACTCGCCGTACGCGCGAGTGCCTTGCATTCTGTGATAATACTGGCTGTCCGAATCCGGCTGATAGCGGCGATGGTATCGCTGTCGCCACTCGTTCGATTTCGACTGGTTTTTGCGGTCCTTCTCATACCGGTTCGCCGAATATGCAGCACCGGCTGCGCCGACAAGCGCCTCAGTGCCATTGTGGTTTATAAGCCCGTGAAGGGCAATGGCGCCCGCGCCGATACCCAGGTTACGCCATGTATTCTTGTTCTTCTGGCTGTCTGCATTCGCAGCCTGCGGCGCCAGTGGAGCTATCGTCACAATAGCCGCCAAGGCGACTGCAATCGCGCCTGTTCTCGTTTTCATGTGTATTACTCCTTCCTTGTCGTAATTTTACACTTAGTCCGATATACCAACGAATGCCCGTAAATTAACCCTCCGTGGATCTGTCGCGCCTGCGCCGACTTGAAATGAAGTAGATCAGCAGTGAAGATAAGCCGGCAAATCGGTACGTGGGATCAATGTATTTTTCGATGACGTAAAAGGCGAAATAGTAGAGTCGGCAGAATGACCATATCCCAAGGGCAAGCAACAATGCTGTCTGCAGAGTCGGCGAAGTAACGAAGATGCCAGCAACACACAACAGTCCGATGATCGCAAACAAAAATGCTTTCAAATACATGAGCCTGTGATCTTGCAGATCGCCAAACAGACCCGAGCGCCCGTTCTTTATATCGCTACTGTGATCAGCAATGCCGCCACTCTCTCCATAATTTATCATTCGCCATGCCTCCTCAATACCCTAACGCGGCTGCTGTGCCAATGGTTTCGGCTTGGGCATGGCTTGGATCGATTGAGGGTATCCTTTAAACGAGGGAGCGGCCTAGCGAATTTGGTGGGACCGCTCATACAATTCTATGCTTTATTTAGGCTGTCCGATCTGGACATCGAAAAGCTGGTCCGGCACGCTACTGGCCGGCGCAACAACACCGGGAGATTCGCTGCGTTATTACAGCCGCCTGCTTCCCATGGTGGAAGCGAATACGACGTTTTATGGCAGACCGTCGGAAGCGACGGCGGCGCGGTGGCGTGAGCAGACGCCCCCTGAGTTTCGGTTCTGCCTGAAGGTGCCCCGCACGATCAGTCACGACCGGCAGCTTGTCGATTGTGAAGAGGAGATTGCGCTGTGGATCGACGTTCTTCGAGTTCTCAGTGAGCGGGCAGGACCTACCTTTCTGCAACTTCCACCGGATTTTGGCCCCGATAAGTTTCCACTTCTTCTCCGGTTTATGGAAAACTGGCCGGCCGATCTGTCTCTTTCCGTGGAGCCGCGGAACGCAGGCTGGTTTGATAGGGCAGTCGAAGAAGAACTCATGCAGCGCATGCGAGACTTTAAAGTCGGAAGGATACTGTACGACGGCCGTCCGTTGAAAGCTGTGGAATCGAATGACACGTATATTCTTGAAGGACAGGCTAAAAAGCCTCGTGTCCCCACCAGGGCAAGCGCCACGGCGCATCACATCCATGTTCGCTATATGGCGCATACCGACCTTGCGGCCAACGAACGATGGTTGAGCCAGTGGCGGGAAAAAGTGGTCGAATGGCTCGATGAACGCAGAGATATCTATTTCTGCATGCACAGTCTTTACGATGCCCACATGCCCGCTCTATGTCAGATGTTCCACAGCATGGTTTCCGAAGTCCGGCCATTGCCGCCGCTTCCGGATCCGGAGGATGCAGTGCCGGGTGGCCAGATGAGCCTCTTCTGATACAGGATGCATAAATCCCGTATTTGCTTGCATTTGCCATGGTTTGTATGCTATACGGTGACGTCCGTTCTGGCTCATCCGCAGCCCTCGAACGGAGATAGATTTATCCCCCTACGGCAATCGAAGCGTGGCAAAGGAGAAACACCCATGCAGGTGACCGATACAAGCGGCGCCCTTGTTTATCAATGGATTGAAAATTGGGCGAAGACGCCCGATACCGAGTCGACTCAGGCGAACGGACGCACGCACGGCGTCGCGGAATCGCGCTCGGGCGACGTTTATGTCTTCCATCAGGCGCAGCCCGCCGTGCTCGTTTACGGCCAGGACGGAAGCCTGATCCGATCATTCAGCCATGACTTCCCGGGCGCGCATGGATTGGCGCTCGTGGACGAAGGCGGCGCAGAGCGCCTGTGGCTGACCGACGAAGGCACTGGCCTCGTTGCTAAATTGAACCTTGAGGGAGAGGTCTTGCAGACTCTGGCGCGTCCGGATCATCCGATCTACGGCGAAAGCCGCTATGCGCCCACGTGGGTGGCTGTGGAGCCTGTAAGCGGCGATATATGGGTCACAGACGGCTATGGCGCGGGATTGATCCACAGGTTTACGTCCGGCGGCGACTATATCAATTCGTTGGACGGCGAAGAGCCGAATGGAGCAGGGCGGTTTGCCTGTCCGCACGCGGTATGGTTCGATGTTCGGGGCGGCAAAGAGCCTGAGCTTTACGTGGCAGACCGGGGCAACAAGCGAATTCAGGTATTCGGCGCTGACGGCACCTTCAAGCGCGTATTCGGAGCCGACTTTCTGGTGCACCCCTGCGCATTTGCCAGCTACGGGGACTTCCTCTACATTCCCGAGCTATTCGGCCGGCTTGCTGTGCTGAACAGCAACGACGAACTGATTGGGTATGTGGGCAGCGATGATGAGATCGTCGGCGACGGCGGCTGGCCCAGCGTTCCGGATTACCCGAACCCGCCGGCCGATCGCGTAGTTCCTGGAAAGTTCATTGCGCCGCATGGCGTGGGGACAGGGGCCGACGGCAGTGTGTACGTTGTCGAATGGTACTACCCGGGCGGGCGGATTACGAGATTGAAGCCGGTGTAGGGGATTCGCATCGCATATCAGGCAAGGTCAATGATAGCGGTTTATTATATGTCGGTCTGCCCTGGCGAATAAATTCACGGGCTGGTAAGGTCACAAAGTGTCCCTTCGGACACTGAAGAATGATCTTCGACAACCATTCTGAGTCGGCGCAGGCCGACTTTATGAACTTGCTAGCCGTGACTTCAGTCGCCAGGGCAGGGAGCCTGCGATTGTGGTTGAGGGCGCCTTAAAACCGAACGCCGATTGTAAACGCGGTCCCGGAAAGGTCAATTCCCTCGACATGGCTTACAGCCCGATATCGCGCCTCTATAAACGCGCTTTTGCCGAAATCGGCGCCGACTGCGGCTGTTGCCCCGGCCGCTGCGCGCCACTTATAGTCTACGTTATCAGGAATCGACTTGATCGCATTTGGGACGATATCCAGGCCGAGAGCCCAGTACGGCGTAAACGAGGTGTTGGGAGTTCCCAGACTGCGGCGATATTCCACGCCGATCGGAATCAGCAGGGCAGAATTATCTCCACGCTTTGAGTACAGGACCTGAAGATCAGTTCCGGTATGGCCTTGTTCAGTAGGAGTTCCGATACTGCCCAGACCTATCCCAAATGATGTCCACTGCGAGCCGTACAGATCTCGTGTCTTAGATGATGTTGGAAGGTAGATGCCGGCATCAGCGCCGATTGAAGGGACTCGACCGCCTGAGTCGCCCTGAGAATGTGCAGGCATGCCGCACGATATCAGAGCGGAGGCGCAAAGAGCGGAGCCGATATTTATGAGTCGCAGACGATTTGGCGACTGAGACCGGATTGGAGCGCGCATTATAGAGGTCCTTCTGCGGTGATGTTCCGCTTTAAGCTGTTGTTTGCCGGTAGGTAGATCGCCATTGTTGAAGGCGGCTTCGAAACGAATAGTACCCGCATGTGTGCCGTGTCCACCAATGCCGGCGTTCTTGGTCACCGGGGAACCGGGTATACTAAAATGGTATACAAGTTATAACAGGAGGACACGGTTTATGACAGAGCAGGGTCAAGAGCCTGTCGAACAGGACCAGCCGGACAACGCAAGTTCGCAGGCTGAAGAAACGCCGGGAGCCGCGCCGTTAAATCGAGCTCAGCGCCGGGCACAGATGGCAGGCAAGAAGGGGCAGCAGGCGGCAACCGGCCTTCCCAGCTTCGGCGGAAGCCAGAATCCCGCAAACCGCGGTTCGCGGCCGGCCGGTCAAGCGCCAAAGCAATCGAGAGCATCGGGACGCGGCAAGTAGCGGCTGAAGTCCAATCGTACTTCATTTACAAAAGAACAGGCCACGCCGGAAGATTTCTCCGGCGTGGCCTGTTCTTGTTCGCGTTATTTTGCGAATACGATATCCGCGATCGTGCGGCCGTCTTCCATTTTTAAGGCAAATGTGCCGTGCAAGTCGCCTCGAACCAGCGACTCAACGATTTGCAATCCGAGCGATTCCGTCTTTCTGAAATCGAAACCTGTAGGAAGCGGCGTTCCGTCATTGCTTACCACGAGGCGAACCTGATGTGGATCTTCGTGAAGGATGATCGCGATTGAGCCATCATCACTGCCTTCACCAAAACCATGCTCAACGGCATTCTGTACGAGTTCGTTCAGCACGAGCGCAACGGATGTCGCCTGCGAAGACGGAAGGAGGATGTCCGGCCCCTCAATGCTCATCCTGATATGTTTGGTTGGTGAAATGACGCTCTGGGTCGTGGCGGCGACGATACTTTCGGCGACTTTCTTCACGCTGATGATATCCAGATCTTCGCGTGACAACAGTTCATGAACGGATGCGATTGCCAGGATCCTGTTCAGGCTCTCCGTGAGAACCTGCTCGACGCTGCGCTCTCCGGCATAATGCATCTGCAGACGCAGCAATGATGCTACCTGCTGCAGGTTGTTCTTTACGCGGTGGTGCATCTCCTGAATAATCGCCGACTTTACCATGAGCTTGGCATGCTCGATGGCGATTGCGGCATGGTTGCCCAGGGCCGTCAGCACGGAGATCTCTTCCTCCGTAAAGTGGTGTGGCCGGTCCGTGTAGCAGTTGAGCACGCCGACCTTCTTGTTCTTGACAAGCAGGGGAACGGCCGCCATTGAAGTCAGTCCTTCTTTGCGGGCCAGATCCGGCGAGGCGTACTCGGTGCTCTTCTTCAGGTCGTAGATTGTGATCGTGCGGCCTTCCATGATTGCTTTGCCGGCCACGCTCTGTCCGACTTTTACGCTCGTCTTCTTGCCGTACTCTCTCGACTTGGTATGGACCGCCTTGATGACAAGCTCTTGCTTGTCTTCGTCAAGGAGCATGAGGCTGCAGATCTTGAAAGACATCGTCTTTGCGGTCGCCGCCACGATCAGCTGCAGGATCTCTTCCAGGTACAGGTCGCTGGTGATCGTCTTGCTGACTTCCGAAAGAGTCGAAAGCTGCGAGGCGCGCCGCTCCAATTTGCGATACTGGCGCGAGTTCTCGACAGCGCCCGCGACCTGCGCCGCGATCGACTGCAGCAGGCGCACCTGAGTCTGCGTATATTCATGGGGCTTGAGCGTTCGGACGTTGATGACGCCGATGACATCTCCGCGGTAGACCAGGGGCACGCTCAGGATGCTCTGATAGCGGTCTTCCTGCAGTTCAGGGATAAAGAGGAAGCGGGAGTCATGCTGGGCATTTTGCCCCAGCGCGACGGCTTCTTTATGCTGCGCGACCCAGCCCGTCAATCCTTCGCCGAGTTTCAAGCGCAGCTTTCCGACCACATCCGATGTCGATCCGTTATCTACGGCCCGGAGCACCAGTGTATCCCGCGCATCGTTAACAAGATAGACCTGCGACGAATCCGTGCTCGTAATCTGAACGGCGATCCCCGCCACGGCGCGCAGCATCTCCTCCAGGTCGAAGAGCTGGCCCATGGCCTCGCTGATCCTGCGAAGCGCCTCAGCTTCGGCGTTTCGCTCGTCGTGAGCGCGCTCCATATCGAGGATGCGGCGCTTTACGACGTCCAGCTCTTTCTGCCGCGCCTCAAGCTGCCTGCGCAGTGAGCGCGGGACCGGCCCCTGGCGCGCGAGGGTTCGCTCACGCTGGCGGGCGGCGAGGATACGGCGGCCGTAGCCGATATTTACGGGGATTCCGGCGTCAGAATCGTGGTGGTTTATCATGATTGCACTTTCGATGGCAGGGCCTGGGAATGCGTGAACATTACAAACGCAAGACGACCGTATTCGCGGGTCATTCCACGAATACGGTCGTCAATTTAAGTGCTCGAACGCGACTGAACTACACGCTGTGAGCGATGATGATCGCGTCGGCGATCTCTCGCATGCTCTTGCGGGTGTTCATGCTCTGAACCTGGATGCGCCGGAAGGCCTCTTGCTCCTTCAGGCCATATTGGTCCATCAGGATACCCTTGGCGCGGTCTACAGCCTTGCGGGTCTCGAGCTTATTTTCAAGGTCGGAGACCTCGTTCTCAAGCTCCACAAACTCTTCGTACCGCGAAATGGCAATTTCCATGGCGGGCAGGAGGTCGGCTTCCTTGAACGGCTTAACGAGGTAGGCGAAGACGCCTGCGTCCTTAGCGCGGTCAACCAGGTCCTTCTGGGAATAGGCTGTTAGGAGAAGCACAGGCGCGATACCTTCGGTGGTCACGACCTTTGCCGCGTCGATGCCGTCGAGTTCCGGCATTTTAATGTCCAGAATGACGATATCGGGCTTGAGTTCACGGGCGAGATCGACTGCGCGAGCACCGTCTCCCGCTTCGCCTATAACCTGATGCCCCATGTTTTCCAGGGTCTTGCGAAGGTCGAGACGAATGATCGGCTCGTCGTCTGCAATCACGATGCGGAGCGAATCCATTGCGTAAATGTTCCTTTAAATTCTTTATCACCCGGGGCTGAGCGCCGCAATTCGGACGCGATGCAGGGCGAGACATTCTGATTGGTAGTACAGCGTCGCCCATCAGTCTCACAAAGTAGAATGGCGTCCGCATAAACGAAGACGCGGGTCCGTCTGTTTTCTGCTATAATTGAGGTCGCATCCCGATGCTGTTTCAACTACGTAATATAGCTTAAAAATATCGAAAAAGCAAGAGCAGTGCTTGTTGCGATAGGGCACTATAGGGCATCTTTCTGTGTTCATACAGTTGGGCTAGCCCATTCTATCGCATCTCTGCAAGTGTAGCGGCGCTCCGCTGCAGTATGCTTGCCAGCGCCGCGCCCGCTACAGACGAGCAAAAATCATTTTGGAAAAATTCGCTTTTATAATCCACCCGATCGACGCCCGGCGCGATGTCGCGCGAAAAGGCGGCGTCTATTCCGTCGCAAAGTACCTGCCGGAGAGCGCGGTAGAGTATCTGATCAAGTTCAAGGAACCGATTGTCGCGTCCCACATTACCGGTGTAAAATCGGCTCTCGGGACCGAGGCGGAAGGCTGGTTTATCGCTTGTCCACTCACGCCCCGTCAGCTTCTGACGCTCCCCGACGATTTTGTCGTCAAGCGCCTTACCCAGTGCGGAAAACTGGCTGAATCGCTGGGCGCGAAGATTATCGGCCTCGGCGCGTTCACTTCGGTTGCCGGCGACGGCGGCGTCTCGGTGGCGAAGAACCTGAATATTGCCGTTACTACCGGAAACTCGTACACCGTCGCAACGGCTGTCGAAGGAGCGATTGACGGAGCTCGTCGCATGGGGACGTCTCTGGAGACCGCCAAGGTCGCCATTGTTGGCGCGACAGGATCGATCGGACGCACCTGCGCGCAGTTGCTGGCAAATCGGGCAGGGGAGCTGTCTCTTGTCGGCCGCGACATCGCCAAGCTGGAAAGAGTGGCGGCGGATCTCGATGGACCATGCATTACAATGTCCAGCGACGTCAAATCGGGGCTGAGAGATGCCGCAGTAGTCATTACGGTAACTAGCGCGGTAGATGCCGTAATCATGCCGGAACATCTGGCGAGTGGCGCAGTGATCTGCGACGTAGCAAGACCACGCGATGTGTCGGTCCGCGTTGCGCGCGAACGGGATGACGTCCTGGTGATCGAAGGCGGAGTGGTATCCGTGCCCGGCGACGATCTTGATTTCCACTTCAACTTCGGCTTCGAACCCAAGACGGCTTACGCCTGTATGTCTGAGACGATCGCATTGGCCCTGGAAGGCCGATACGAGAGCTTCACGCTCGGCAAGGATGTCTCCGTTCAGCAGGTTTCCGAAATTAGCGGCATCGCCAAAAAACATGGCTTTAAGCTTGCCGGTTATCGCAGTTTCGAGCGTGCCGTGACTGAGGATCAGATAGAGATCATCCGCCAAAACGCCGACGAGCGCCGCAAGACTGCCGGCCGAAAAGCCGCGTAAGTTCAGACCCACCCCATCCCCTCCCAAAGGGAGGGCGCGTCTCGGTTGACAAATGCGTTTCGCTTCTTGGCAATGCGCCAAGTGGTGAAAGCCTATCTCGAACGCGAACGGCCCTACCCTTCGGGGAGGACGCGAGGAGGGGAATGTTCGTAGGCTGCGTCTCCACAAACTTGAGCGTATCGCACTCAACATAATTTCGAAAAATTACGAAAATCCGATTAGCACTCCCTTGACATGAGTGCCAAATCTAAGTATAATTCGGGACGGAATTCAGCTTGAATCTCTTGCATTCAAGACCGAGGAGATCAATCGTATGCTTAAACCATTAGGCGACCGGATCGTGGTAAAGGCCCTTGAGGCGGAACAGCAGTCTGCAGGCGGAATTATCCTGCCGGACACAGCCAAAGAGAAGCCGCAGCGCGGCGAAGTCCTGGCCGTTGGCCCGGGCAAGACGCTCGACAACGGAAAGTTGAGCACAGTCGACGTCAAGGTAGGCGACAAGGTTGTCTATTCCAAGTACGGCGGCACTGAGATCAAGGTCAGCGGCGAGGAGTACATCATCCTGCGCGCTGATGACATCCTGGGCGTTCTGAGCGAATAAGTCCGGCGCACAGCGCGAACGCAGACGCTAACAACGAGGAGAACGAATTAGGAATGGCAGCTAAAGATTTGCTTTTTGATGAGAGCGCGCGGCGCGCTCTCGAGCGTGGTGTTAACACGCTGGCCGATGCCGTTAAGGTAACCCTGGGACCCCGTGGCCGCTACGTCGTCCTTGAGAAGAAGTTCGGTTCGCCGTCACTGGTCGACGACGGTGTGACGATCGCGAAGGAAATCGAAGTCGAAGACAAGTTCGAGAACATGGGCGCACAGCTCGTTCGCGAAGTCGCTTCTAAGACGAACGACGTTGCCGGCGACGGCACCACCACCGCGACCGTTCTTGCTCAGGCGATCGTTCGCGAAGGTCTGCGCAATGTCGCAGCCGGCGCCAATCCGCTTGCAGTGAAGCGCGGCATTGAAAAGGCCGTTGCAGCCGTTGTCGCTGAAATCGGCAAGATCGCCGTCAAGGTCGAGGGCAAGGAAGCGATCACGCAGGTCGCCACCAACTCGGCTAAGAACACGGTTATCGGCGATCTGATCGCCGACGCCATGGACAAGGTCGGCAAAGACGGCGTCATCACCGTCGAAGAGAGCAAGGGCACCGCGACCACTCTCGAACTCGTCGAAGGCATGCAGTTCGACAAGGGATACATCTCCCCGTACTTCGTGACCGATCCCGAGCGCCTTGAGGCCAGCCTCGACGAGCCGCTGATCCTTCTCTATGAGAAGAAGATCTCCAGCGTCCAGGACATCCTCCCGGTTCTTGAGAAGGTCGTTCGCTCCGGCAAGCCGCTTCTCATCATCGCGGAAGACCTCGATGCCGAAGCGCTCGCAACCCTGGTTGTGAACAAGCTGCGCGGAACCCTGAATGTCGTCGCCGTGAAGGCGCCCGGCTTCGGCGATCGCCGCAAGGCGATCATGGAGGACATTGCTGTCCTCACCGGCGGCCGGTTCGTCACCGAAGATCTCGGCCTCAAGCTTGAGAGCATCGACGAATCATTCCTCGGCACAGCCAAGCACGTGACCATCACCAAGGACGACACCACGATCGTCGAAGGCCGTGGCACTGCCGCTTCGATCCAGGCCCGCATCGCGCAGATCAAGGCTCAGATCGAGAAGTCCGACAGCGATTACGATCGCGAGAAGCTCCAGGAGCGCCTCGCCAAGCTGTCCGGCGGCGTTGCCGTCATCCAGGTTGGCGCTTCCACCGAGACCGAACTCAAAGAGAAGAAGCACCGCATCGAAGATGCGCTGTCCGCGACCCGCGCTGCAGTCGAAGAGGGCATCGTCCCCGGCGGCGGCACCACGCTGGTCAAGGCTCAGAGCGTCCTCGACGCCCTTGAACTCACCGGCGATGAGAAGGTCGGCGCACAGATCATTCGCCGCGCTCTCGAAGAGCCGGCCCGCCAGATCGCCAACAATGCCGGTGTCGAAGGCTCCGTCATTGTCGAGCAGATCAAGCGCACCGGTCAGGGCTACAACGCCGCGACCGGCGAGTTCGGCGACCTGGTTGCTCAGGGCATCGTCGATCCGGCCAAGGTGACCCGCAGCGCCCTCCAGAACGCTGCCAGCATCGCCGGCCTGATCCTCACCACCGAGGCTCTTGTGGCCGAGCGCCCCGAGAAGAACCCGCCCGCTCCGGCCGGCGGCGGCCATGGTGGCGGTATGCCCGGCATGGGTGGCATGGGCGGCTTCTAACTCGAAGCGGCACAGCCGAAACGAACAAAAGCGGAGCAGGGGAAACCTTGCTCCGCTTTTCGTTGTTTGTGCGCTTGAATGGTAAAATCGTTCGTATGAACCAAGACATGCCCAATGAATTGTGGCAAGCGTACGAAAGATTGGCTGCGCACGAACGGCGCTTGGGAATATTTATTCCGCCGATTATGGTGGACTTGTTGTCGATAGAAGACACATCGTGGCCGGAGAGAGTGGCGACCCCGTTCGAAGACCGGTGCTCGCTCTGGTTGAATGCGGCTCCGGATGGCTTTCCGGACTTCGATGACTGGAAAATTGCCTCCGAAGACAATTGGTTCGAGTCGATCACAAATATTCCGGGGCTTGACCACCTTGTGATTTTTGCGGCTATGTCCGGAGATGAATTGTGCCTGGACTACCGCGAGAACGGCCTCGCGAGCATGCCGAAAGTCGTTCACATTGATACATGCGCTTATCCGGCCACAATTTGTGTTGTCGCTGACAGCGCTGAGGAGTTTGCCCTGGCAGTTCTAGAGTGCGCAAAGAAGGCAGAAGAAGAGTGATCTGCGATTTTTGACGGTCCTGAAAAATAATTCGGATCCGCCGAAACCTTTTTCGGATTTTTACGTTATACGCGTTCAGACGAATTGCGACTGCGGAAAATCGATATGAAACTTTATCCTAACGACCTTGGCGGAAACCGTACGACTTCCGTAATACTGCACCGCCTGAAACAAAGGGATTCCGTCGCTGCACAGAATACGGCGCCTGTCGGATTTTGGTCGAAGTTGTGGATTGGCCGCAAAAATCGTGAAGCCGACCCGGCTATCGTGCGCGTTGCCATGAGCAGTCTGGGCTTTGCTTTAGGAACTGTTTTGCTCGCGACCATTCCTGGTTCAGCTGTGCTGATAATTACTGGAACGATTGCTCGTAACGAGTGGGCGCCCGGCGCTCCATTGTTTATGTTGGGCTCCGTCGGGATGATAGCAGGCGCATATGCCATTCCCAGCTGTATGCTGAGGCGCAGGCTGCATCGGGTTACAAACAAACCCCTGACCGCAATGGAAGTCGCGTCGCTCTTACCTGCTGCGACCGACGATCTCATAAGGGCTTATCTCACACTCGTTATGGATGTCGTGCGGCAGGATGTGGAGCCGCTGGGCGGCGCGGACCTGCGCAGCGCCCTGCGAGCGCTTGGCGAGGCGATCGATAAACTGCCGGCTACCCGGGCCATCGGCATCGATAGTCCGGACATCATGACCGAAGTCCTTCGTCGCACTGCCGAGGAAACATTGAAGCAGGCTCAGGTTGAGCCTGACCGCATCGTAGGCGCATCCCTCATACGTCGCGCGGAATCGCTGCACAGACGCGCCGACGCCACCTCGCGCGCCAATCTCCTTTCCCGCCGCTTTATGGTGCTGCGACAGGAAATGGCCGCCGAAACCGAGGCGCTTCGCGCAGGCCTCGCTGCCTACTATACCGGCGCGCACGATATCGCAGACCTCACCCGACTTGCCCATGACGTTCAGCGCGTGGCAGCCGAAGCTGCCGCAATCACTCAGGCGACCGAAGAAGTCGACGAAGCGCTGCTCGAACGCCCTTCATACCGGCCTGCCATTGCCGAGCCTACTGCAATGCACATTCAGTCTGGTTTAGGGTAAGAGATCCACGCAAACATTCACTCCATGGTATCCATTTGAAAGAATTGCACTTCTCATGACAGCGAACGTGCTGATCCTGGGGATAGTACTGTCATGAGCATTCTTTCAATGAGAGCCTCGGCTGCATTCGTTTTCGTTGTTTCGGCCTCAATCGCCACGTCCGTTCACTCCGCAAACGGCAGCCCCTATACGGCGCAGAGCATTGTGCCGGGGCAGCGGATCGGTTCACTTCAGTTGAAATCCTATACGGGATCTCTGCCCCTCGGCAAACCGGACGCATCCGATGCGGGCATGAGCCACTATCACTACCTCTGGGTCTCAAAGCGCCATGAGCGCGGTCAAACGCGAACTTACACGACGTTTGCTGCGGCCGTCTCCAATGCAGCCATTAACGGCGGCAGAGGCGAGAGGATCGGTTCAATACGCGTGACCTCCCCTTACTTTCGGACTGCAAGCGGCATCTCGGTAGGAAGCACGCTGGCTGATGCAAAGCGCCGATACAGCCATTTGGTGCCAGACCGGGATAGGACGAACGTTCTCATCGACGCCCGCGCCGGAATCGCATTCGAATACTCGCGTCCGCATCCTTCATCATCTTCTCAATGCATTGCCATTACGGTATTTAAGCCTCGAAACCCGCAGGTGTTCACTGCCGATCAAGTTAAGGATCTCCTTTCGCAGGTCTAGACGCATCGCCGGCCTGTCTCCCGCGTTCTCTGCGCTAAATGAGGGTACTATCGGAAAACATCAATGACGACAATGGGGGACATATGTCGAAAGAACTTCAGCCGGTAAATTCGAAGGCCATAAATCTCAAGGATATCGATCCATCCAACACCGGCGCTTGCGATAAGGAAAAATGTCTGCTGGATACTACGAAGTTCAGCCGAGAGCTTTCCGTTCTGCAGGAAAGCATGTATGCCGCACAGAGCAACGGTGTTCTTATCGTGCTTCAGGGCATGGATACAAGCGGCAAGGACGGCACCGTCTCCCATGTCTTCAGTTCCGTAAATCCTCAAGGGTGCGCAGTCGCCTCGTTTAAGGTGCCCACACCGCAAGAGGCCTTGCATGACTTCCTGTGGCGCGCCCATGCTCACACACCAAGCCGAGGACAGATCACGATCTTCAACCGTTCCCACTATGAGGACGTGCTCGTTACGCGTGTGCACAAGCTGGTCGATAAGAAGGTTTGCGAGCAGCGCTACGAACACATCCGGAATTTTGAAAAACTCCTGACCGACAACAATACGATCATCCTGAAGTTCTTCCTGCACATCGGCAAAGATGAACAAAAGGAGCGTCTTCTTGCGCGTGAGCAGGACACTTCGAAGGCATGGAAACTGAGTTCGGGTGATTGGGAAGAGCGAAAGTTCTGGGACGAATATCAGACGGCCTACGAAGACGCCATTGCCGCGACGTCCACGAAGAACGCGCCCTGGTATATCATTCCGGCAGATCACAAATGGTACCGAAATTACATTATCGGCAAGACGCTGGTAGAAACACTGAGCGAATACAAAGAGGAGTGGCAGGATGCGCTCGCCGCGATGGGCAAGGCTCGCCTCAAGGAACTTGAGGTTATGAGGTCCGGCAAGACGAACGGCTCATAAGGACTTCGTCGATTCATGTCAAGTGCTCCGATCCATATCATGGCCAAGCCGATTGGCCCGATCTGCAATCTGGACTGCTCATATTGCTTTTATCTGGAGAAGGAACAGCTCTATCCCGACACACGATCCTGGCGTATGAGCGGCGAAATCCTGGAGCGTTACATTCGGGAGTTCATCCAAATCCAGAACGGCCCCGACATCCTCTTCGCCTGGCAGGGTGGGGAACCGACCCTGCTGGGCGTTGACTATTTTCGGCACGTTGTGGCCCTGCAGCAAAAGCACGCAAACGGCAAGCTAATTTCAAATACGCTGCAGACGAACGGCACGCTGATCGACGATGAGTGGGCCTCGTTCTTTCATGATAACGGTTTCCTAATTGGAGTCAGCATCGACGGCCCGCGCGAACTCCATGACACCTATCGGGTCGACAAACAGCAGCGTCCGACTTTCGATGCCGTAATGCGCGGGATCGAATGCCTTAGTCAGCATGGGGTTGAATTCAACACACTGACTGTGGTAAGCAATGCTAATGCCGCGCATCCTCTGGAGGTCTATCGCTTCCTGAAGGAAATCGGTTCCGGCTTCATTCAATTCATACCGCTGGTGGAACGCTCCGCTCAGACATCAAATGGCCTTCTGCAGATCTCTATGCCGAATGCTCGCGAGAAAACAGTAGTTACGGAGTGGAGCGTGGGAGCGAGCGCCTACGGCGACTTCCTGATTGCCGTGTTCGATGAGTGGGTGCGCTGCGACGTCGGCCGTGTCTTCGTGCAGTTGTTTGATGTGGCTCTTGGAAATTGGATGGGACTGGGTTCCGGCCTGTGCGTCTTCGCCGAGACATGTGGCCACGCGCTGGCGCTGGAGCACAATGGCGATGTCTACTCGTGCGACCACTATGTCTATCCGGAGTACCGGTTGGGCAATCTTGGATCCGATTCGCTGGAGAGCCTGATTTCTTCCGATTTCCAGAAACAGTTCGGCACAGATAAACGGGATACGCTTTCAAAGGATTGTATCGATTGCGCAGTGCGCTTCGCCTGCAACGGAGATTGCCCGAAGCACCGTTTTCAAGTCGATGCACGCGGACGGCAGGGACTCAGCTATCTTTGCCCATCGTACAAAACGTTTTATTCGCATATCGACCCCGCTATGCGGATTATGGGGCACTTGCTTCGCGAGGGACTTCCCGCGGCGCGGATAATGGACATCATCCGCGATTTGGAAAAGCCCGTGTTGCGCTGACCTTTGAAATACCATCAGGCAGGTTTCAATGCAGAACACAACAGACAATGCTCTCTCGTTGCGAGACGTGGCCGATGCCATGGACGCAATGATGGACCGTCGAACATTTCTTGCCCGCAGCGCCATCGCAGGCGCTTCTCTGCTCACCGGCGCGCTGGCGCCATCCGTTTCAAGCGCGGACGCTCCAAAACCGGCAGAAGATCAAGCCGGGGATGACAAACATCAACGTCCGAATCTGGTCTATGTCTTCGCCGATCAACTGCGGCATCAGTCAGTCGGTTACGCCGGCGACGATAAAGCGATCACACCCAACATCGACAAATTTGCCTCGGAGAGCGTCGATTTCCATAATGCCGTAGCAAGCGCCCCTGTGTGCACGGCGTACCGCGCAGCATTGCTCACGGGCAAGTACACCACGAGCAACGGGATGGTGATCAACGAACTGCGGATCAATCCGAACCAGCGCTGCTTTGGCCATGTGCTGACCGATGCGCACTATCAAACGAGCTATATCGGCAAATGGCACCTTTACGCGAACGAACTCGGCAACCATGAAGCGGTGAAGAATTCCTTTGTGCCGCGTGGTCCTCACCGCCTGGGCTTCGAGGGCGAATGGAAGGCGTACAATTTCCATCACGACTACTACAACACCTATTACCACACGGAAACGCCTGAGAAGATCTTCTACGGTAAAGGCGTCTACGAGCCGGATGCGCAGACTGATTTCGCCATCGACTTCATTGGGCGCGCCACGAAAAATCCCGAACCCTTCGCGCTATTCCTCTCCTGGGGACCACCGCACGATCCCTGGGGCACGGATAATGTCCCGGCGAACGACCTGGAAATGCACGCTCAAACCAGCTTTCCGAACCCACCGAACTATCGGGCGGAAAATGATGCTCCCTATGCGGACGACTGGGCAAAGCTCAGTGCTGAGGAGCGGAAGCAGTTGGAAAACTGGCGGCGAACGTACTATGCGCAAACGACGAGCATCGACCGGAACTTCGGCCGGCTGCTGAAAGCGTTGGACGAATCCGGGGCCGCAGGCAATACGATCGTCGTCTTCACATCGGACCACGGCGAGATGTTCGGAGCCCATGGACGCCGCGCGAAGAACATTTTCTACGATGAGGCGTGCCGCATTCCCATGCTGATGCGCTGGCCGGGACACATTAAGGCCGGCTCGAAGTCCGATGCATGTCTGTCCACGGTGGACATGATGCCGACGCTGCTATCGTTCCTGGGCCTGCATCCACCGGACGGCGCGGAGGGAATGGACCTGAGCCACAGCGCGCTGGGAAGGAAGGGGAAAGAGCCAGAAGCGGCATTCATGCAAATCTGCGGCGCAACGGCTGCCTGGACCGACGGCCACGAGTGGCGAGCGCTGCGTGACAAGCAGTTCACTTACGCAATTTATCGGGTGGATCGCAAGGAACTGTTGTTCGACAACACAGCCGATCCCGGCCAGTTAAAGAACCTGGCGGATGATCCCGCTCACAAGCCACAGATGGAGAAGTTCCGAAAAATGCTTGCCGGCAAGATGGCCAGCATCAATGACAAATTCGAAGCTTGCACATGGTATCGTGACCACTGGACGGACGGCAATCGAAATATTATCCGGTCGGCAACGCAGGAGTTCAAGGAGAGTTAGGATAGCATCGTCCTCATGAGGGAGCGCTCCCTCATGAGGACGATGCTATCCTTAATGAACAACCTCGACATGCGGTGGTTCAAGGATAGAATGGGGATTTGTCGCGGCGGCAATCGGAGGCAATGCATTCAAGAAGTGATAGCAGACTGCAAATCGCCGTTTCTCCCGCTTTGAGCCGTCCGTGTGGAAAGTCGTGATAATATCCCCATTGCCCGTGATCCGTGTCTCAAGAGCCGAGATACCCTCCAATGTACTTACCACGGCGACGGCTATGGATTTGTCGCCATCGATTACATGCAGCCAGTTTCGCGACGCGAGTTCATGCGGAAGCAGCGAACCGACATAGTCCAATCGCCCGTTAACCGAAAGCTGCCATGACCACCCGGCCTCCGACTGCTCCCCTCGCCACACGATCTCGTTTCCATCTTCAGCCGAAATCTGAGCGTATGTTCCGTTTCCTGTACCGAAATCCGTTACAATTTTTTCATTCGTCACCGCAAAGGGCAGGGTGAACGTAATCGTTTCGTCCGGCGGCAAATTTGTGGTCCTATGGTTCACAGTCGCCCAGGACTTGCATGCCGTAATTTCGGTTTTCGTCTGTCCTGTGACCCCATCGGAATAGGAACCGGAAATTCCGAGCGAAGCTGCAATTGTCGCTTCAAAATCGGCTGTCGCACTCCAGATATTTGGTGATAAGCTATCGCCGCTTCGTTCGATCCGCACCGGACTACGTAGATGCTCGATGCCGTCGTAGATGACTGAACGAAGTAGTTCTTTCTGGCCGATTTCAATCCTGAGTCTTTGCTGGGTATTGGTTAGATCGCCATCTTTATATGTGACATTCAGCCGATCAGGCACGATTTCAGGGACGCCTTCCACAAAACTCAGCTCTACAGTTTCGTGTGGCGCAAGCGAGACCGCGAAGTGAACGTTATAATTTTCGCTTGGGTAACCTACCAGTGTCGACCTGCGGGCAGCAATATGCTCAACCTGAAGCGGCACGGCCGTGCCGCTTTGCTTTTGGAGGGATATCTTTCGAAAATCCACGTCATCGGTGAGCTGGATAATTGCCGTCAGAGGGTAGAGAAAGCGGCGCAGGCCGGCTGTCTCCGTAACACGTATTCGTGGCAGGTTTGTCATCGCGTAGTTACCTCATCGTAGACTTTAGAGATCTTTTCCATGACGCGGCTGGTTGCTCCGCGGCTGGCGTCGAAGATCGCCAGTGCGGCATTGCCAAGGCGCTCTCGTTCAGGATCGTTCGACAAGAGCTGTTCGAATGCCTTCTGCAGCTGTTCGATTTGAGCAGGCTTATTCTTTTCGTCAGCTTCGATCTGCACAATTGCGTTATCTGCCAGGAAGTCGTCGATGATTCCCGGGAAGTTTTCCATGGATGGGCCGATCACTACAGCCTTGCCGCAGGCTGCCGGTTCCATGATGCTCTGTCCGCCGTGCGGAATCAAGGTGCCGCCTACGAATACCACATCGGCGAACTGATAGGTCGTCGCAAGCTCGCCAAGAGTATCCAAAATCAGGACTTCTGCGTCATCACGGCCGTCATTTGGGCGGGAACGCCGCCGAACACCAAAGCCGCTACGCTCGGCTAGATCAGCCACAGCAGTAAACCGCTCCGGATGGCGCGGGACGATGAGAAGGCGAGTATCTTCCAGGCCGCTGACGCCGCGCAATCCGCGAAGCACGGCAAGCAGCGTCGATTCCTCATCGTCATGAGTGCTGCCGGCGATGATCAATCGGCCTTTGGATTGCGTCAGTCGCAGGGCCTTGTCGATCGTCTGAGCCTGCTCGCTCAGGAGATTAGACTCCACATGAGCACGATCGTACTTGATGTTTCCTGTTACGACGATGCGGCTGGGCCATGCGCCCATTCGCTGGATACGTTCTGCGTCTTCACCGGCTTTCATGAGAAAGTATCGGTAGTTGTCCAGAACGCGCCCCATCCACCCTTGCGTATAGCGATAATACCGGAATGATTCGGCAGAGATTCGTCCATTGACCATGATAATGGGAATGTTACGGCGCTTCGATTCACGCATCACATTCGGCCATATTTCCGTATCGATGGTGATCAGCATCGTGGGTTTGAGCACATCCAGAACACGATTTGCGATCGGCGCAAGATCTACGGGGAAGTAGAAAACATGGCCGCCGTACTGGGCAAACCGTTCCTGCGCAATGGCCTGTCCGCTTTTGGTGATCGTGGAAAACACTAGGCGCGCATCGGGATATTTCTCGTGCAGCGCTGCCGCCAATGGCTGCACGCTTAACGTTTCTCCGACGGAGCATGAGTGTATCCAGAATGTCCGCCGGCCGTCGGACTTTAGCCGGTCCAAGTCAAACCCGAACCGTTCCTTCATGCTAGGCAGATACTTCTTATGCTTTACGGCATTGTAAAGGAAGTAGGGCCACATGAAGATGACCCAGAGTGTAAACATGGCGCTATAGAAGAGATACATACTGCGCTATTTATTTCCTTCGGCAAAAATGCCGATTACGCGTTGCAAGTCGGCCTCTGTGTCCACTCCAACCGTATCGTACTCAGTTTCAAGCACCAGTATATCGACACCCGACTGAAGATAGCGCAATTGCTGAAGTCGTTCCGCAAGCTCCAACGACGACTGCGGAAGCGCATGGAACTGCGCGAGGGCGTCACGCGTGTAAGCGTACAGACCGATGTGTTTGAAATACGCGACTGGTTCCGTCTTATCCCGATCGTATGGGATAGGGGAGCGAGAGAAGTAAAGGGCGCGGTCGTCGTACTGAGTGACGACTTTGACACAATTCGGGTCCTGCGCTTCCTCCGGCGTAATCGCGACTTTCAGAGTCGACACGTTCGCCTTACCGGCAATCAACGGTGCAAGGAGAAGATCCAGATGTTCCGGTTTCAGTGTCGGCTCGTCGCCCTGGATGTTGACGTAAATATCATAATCCGTGCGCTGCATAACCTCATGAACCCGGTCGCCGCCATCAGGATGATCGCCGGTCATCGTCGCCGGGATTTCCAGAGCCTGGCATGCGCTCATGATCTCATCGCTATCCGTCGCAACGATTAGGTCATCCAGAAGGGTGGATCGCCGGGCGTTCACGTACACCCAGTAAATCATCGGCTTGCCCGCGATCTCGCGCAGGACCTTGCCGGGAAGCCGTGTCGATCTCAAACGGGCGGGAATCACGCCCATGATGCGTTTTGTGTTAGTCATAAAATAGCCGCTTCCAAATTCGCAGTCGCTTGCTCGTTAGGACCCCTCCTTGCGTCCTCCCCGAAGGGAAGGTTCGTTCTCGACTTCGAAAAGACTTACCGTTCTTGGCCATGCGCCAAGATAGTGGAGCCTAACGCAAAGGCGAACGCGCCCTCCCCTGTGGGAGCAGGTGTCCCTACCTGCTCGAAGGAGGGAATAAGGGTGGGGCTGAGGGAGTGGGGACTCTCACACCCGATAGAGATGCGACGTTCTATCCTTTGCCCGCAGCGACTCGCCGATGCTGCCGAGAATCTGGCCGTTGATCGGCGCGGCGATTACGATGCCGAGAGCGTCCCGGTGGCGGCGCTCAAGACCGTTCTCGCGTAGATATCCTGACTTGCCTGCGATGGCGATGGCATCGGTCGTCATCTGAAGAGCGCTCTCGGAAAGGAAAAGCTTTGCGGTCATGGTCGCGGCCTGAATGCCGGGTCTCTGATCCTTGGGCACAGATGCCATATTCGCGAGCGCATACACATGTGTACGCATTACACTGAGCGTGGACGCAAGCTGGGAAATTCGCACCCGGACGCTCTCAAACTTCTCAAATGATCCGTTCTGCCGCGCGATCCCCACCAGTCGCTCGAATGCGCCGAGCGCAATGCCGGTTGCGACGATGCCCGAGTGCAGGCCGGATTCCATATCGAGGTCGATGATCGGGCCGATTTTGCCGGGCTCGCCGACACGTTCCGCATCCGGCACAGTCGCGTTCAGCAAGGAGAGAGCGCCGCTGTGGGTTCCCTGAAGGCCCATCGAGTCCATCGGTTCGCCGATCTGAAGGCCGGGAGTGTCGCTTGGGACGAGGAAGAATCCCTTGCCGTCGGTCGTATCGGTCATTACCATGTATACGCCTGCGTGGCCGGCCCCGGTACAGAATGCCTTTTGCCCACTGAGGTGCCACCGGCCGTCCTCAAGATACGCCTTCGTGTTGAGCACAGCCTTATCGGCGCCCACGCCGCTTTCCGACCATGCCGACGCGCCCAGTACGCCCTCTGCCAGCAACGGAAGGTACTTGCGGCGCTGTTCTTCCGTGCCGCCCAAATTGATCCGGTTTGCCGTAAGAGTGTGGAGAAGCAGCACGAACGCAGTCGCCGGCGCGATGCGGGCGATCTGTTCGATCGCGTATGTGGCGCTCAGGGAGTCCAGTTCGAGTCCGCCGAACTCCTTCGGGACTTTCATGCCGAGCAATCCGAGTTTGCCGAGGACTTCGATGTTGGCAGCCGGGAAATCCTGCTCTTGAGCGCGCGAATCATCCGAGTAGCTGGTAAGCGTATCGTCTGATATCAGGCGATCGATCGTGTCGGACAGCACGATCCCCCGGTACAACTCCGCCGGGTTCTGGTCCCAGGTCAGCACCATAAACGAACATCCTCCGGACGCTAAACGAATGGCCGCATCTGCTGCAATGCGGTTAGCGCCGACTTCTATGTCAAATCTTGCCCAAGTTCAATCCATGTTCTGAGGCACTGACTAGTATATCTTAGGACTCATTCAAAAATAAACGCTTCGCAATAAATGGCGCGTTGAGAAGGAAATCCGCTCTCGAAAAGAAGCGATAAATGCCGCGAGCGGCCTTAGTGGTTGTGGGAGTGTCAACGAACAGGGAATCGCATAGGACGGATACCTGTAACAGGTATACTATAATGTTGCCGCAATACGTGGCCCAATGATTTGTCCTTCTATGCTTAAACAGCCTCCGATCCGCTTTATGCATTTTGCCGATGCTCACTTCGGCGTCGAAAATTACGGCCGCTTCGATCCCGAAACCGGATTGAACTCACGCCTCGTAGACTTCCGCAACGCATTGCGATCCGCTATCGATACGGCGCTCTCTGCCGATATCGAGCTGGCAATATTCTCCGGTGATGCTTACAAGGCGCGTGATCCAACTCAGACACATCAACGTGAGTTTGCTGCCTGCATATCGTTATTGACCGCGCGAGGCATCCCGATCGTGATGCTGGCTGGCAACCACGATATCCCGAATACCAAGGGACGCGCCAATGCTATCGAAATATTCGGCGCGCTGAGCGGCGATAAGGTGCATGTGATCGATCAGCCCCGTGTCGTGCGCTTGCGAACGCGCTCGGGCATTCCCGTGCAAGTCGCCGGGATGCCTTATCTGATCAAGAGTCTTGTTCTGTCGCGTGAGGCGTACAAGGATAAGGGCGTTCAGGAAACGACGCAGTTGATCGTAGACCGGTATGTCGCCGGGATTGAAATGCTGGCCGCACAGTGTGATCCCAATGTGCCGACTATCTTGATGGGGCACTTCAGCGTCACCAATGCGAAGTTGAGCGCCAACCAGGTCGGCTATCTGACAAACGAGCCGGAAGTGCCGCTGTCGGCGCTTGCCCGCGAGCCGTTCGATTACGTTGCGCTTGGCCACATTCATCGCTTCCAAGACCTGAACAAGGGCATGCAGCCTCCCGTGATCTACAGCGGCAGCGTCGAGCGTATCGATTTTGGAGAGATCGCCGAGAAGAAGGGCTTCGTCATTGGGGAACTCAGCAAAGGTGATACGGAGTATCGCCATATCGAGGGACCCACCCGGACTTTTGTGGAGATTGACGTCGATGTCATGGAAACCGGCGAAGACGTCACCGACCACCTGCTGAAGGCAATCGGTAAGCAGCCGGTCCGCAACGCCGTCGTGAAGATGAGCTACAAGATCCGATCCGAGCAGCTTCCGCATCTGCGCGAACCGGATATACGCTCCGCGCTCAGTGAAGCGTTCATGGTCGTTTCGCTGCATAAGAATGTGCAGCGCGACACAAGCGCCGTGCGCAGCAAGCTTCTCACCGAATCGCTGGATCCCATGGACGCCATCGGCACATACTTCGATACACGCGAAACGCTCAAAGACCGCAAGGCCGAGCTGCTTGCGTATGCGGAAACGCTCGTGAAAGAGCTCGAAGCGGACGAGGCGTTGAAATAAGCGGCACTCGAATAGGGTGATATTTGTAAAATCGCAGCCGTTGCCCTGGCGACTAAAGTCACGGCTAGCAAGTTCACAAGCGCCCAGAGGGCACCCGCCTTCGGACACTGAAGATGACGCTTAAGGCGTCTTTTCTGAGTCGGCGCAGGCCGACTTCGTGACCTTATCAGCCCGTGAATTTATTCGCCAGGGCAGCCGACGCCACTTGTAAACGAATGCGATATTAACAGGCACCAACTTACTACTGCCCAGCACAAATTGCGCGCTATATTCAGTCTGGTAAACTAATATCTTATGGTTCCGGTTCGTCTCTTACTAAAAAACTTCATGTCGTATGGCGAAGACGCCGCGCCGCTTGACCTTTCAGGCATGCATACCGTGTGCCTTTCGGGCGAGAACGGCAACGGCAAGAGCGCCATTCTCGACGCCATGACGTGGTCGCTCTGGGGCGAAAGCCGTGCCGGCAAGAACAAGCACGACGACCTCGTTCGCATCGGCGCGGATGAGATGAGCGTCGAGTTTACGTTCAAAATGGATGGCCAGACTTACCGTGTCCTCAGAAAGCGATCCAAGCGGGCGTCGGGCAATCAGTGGGAGCTTCAGCAGGAATCAGAAGATGGGGCCTGGCGGTCGCTGACCGGAAACAATGCCGGCGAAACCGAGAAGGCCATTCAGAAGCTCTTACGGATGAACTACGAGACGTTCCTCAACTCCGCATACTTGCGGCAGGGAAACGCCGATCAATTCGTAAAGCAAACACCCGGCAAGCGCAAGGAGATCCTGGCGGACATCCTCGACCTTTCGCGTTATGACAAGCTTGAGGCGAAGGCTCGCGAGCGCGGCCGCGATTCCATGGCCGAATCCACGGATCTTGAGCGGGACATCAATCTCATCGACGCCGAGTTGGCCCGTGAGCCGGAGTACCATGAGGCCGTTACGTCCTTTGAGGCCCGGCATGCAGCCAACATAGTGCAGCAGCAGAAGCTGCGCAATGAGGCCGATCTCCTGCGGGCACAGCAGGGCAAACTGGACTCGGACCGCGCCCTTGTAGAACGCTTGAGGCGTCAGGAACAGGAACTTGGGCGCGACCTCGCTGAGCTGGAATCTGACCTGCGGACCCTGGCTATTGACCACGATCGCTGGAAGCGGCTGCTTGATCAGAAGGATACGATTAATCGTCAATTTGCGGAGCTTGAGGCGCTGCGACTTCGTGAGACGAGCCTTAAGGCGCAGGTGACGGCGTACCACCAACTTAAAGACGAGGCCAGCCGGCTGGAAAAGCAGTACATGGCCGCCGAAAACCAGATGAGGCGAACGGCGGACGATGCCCAGCGTGAACTGAAACAGGCCAGATCTCATGCACAGGAGTTGCCGGCATTGCGGACCGAGATCGATCAACTGCGGAGCGCAACAGCCATCGCAGTGGACCGGGAACGAGAGCGTGAGTATCTCGGGACACAACTCACTGATCTGCGGCAGCGTTTTACGGACCTGCAAACTCGCAATGGCTCCATCAACTCTAAAACCGAAGAACTTGAGGGGCGTATTAATGAACTGGACCAGCAGCAAGGAGTGTGCCGCGTTTGCAACGCGCCGCTGCCGCCGGATCGAGTGGAACGGACCAGGACGGAGTATCAGTCTCAGCTCGATACGCTTAAAGCTGAGCGGAGTGAACTTCGTACCAGCGGACGCGCCTTAAAGGAACAGTTAACGGAAGCTGAGAAGCGATCGACGACAGTTGCCGCCGAACTGGAAGGACTTGCCGCAAAGCGAGCTCGGCTGCAGATGCTGGAAGGCAGCCTGAGGGCTCTGGAGGATGTCGAGGCCAAACTCCCTGGACTGTTGACGGCCGCCACCGAAGCGGAGGCGCAGCTCAAGCGCGGCGACTTTGCGCCGGAACTCCGAGACAGGCTTGCCGTGATCCGGAATAACGTCGCGCTTGATGCCGGCGCGGAAAACGAGCTGGGACAGGCTGCGCAACGCCTCGTTCAGTTGGCTCCTGCAGAACGAGCTTATTTGCAGCTTGAGCATGCCGAAGAGAGCTTCCGATCCATAGAAGATCGCATGACACTTGCAGAGCAGCGGAAGGCGCAGAAACTGGAACTGCGGATTGAAAATGCCGCTCAGCTGCGCGAACTCGGCGACGTCCTTCCCAAGCTGCAAGAGATTACGCGCCACATTGACAATCTGCAGAGCGAGATCGACCGTGGAGAACGGGACGACCGCGTTGTCCAGCAGGAGCTTGGGCGTTACCGGCAGCTTCTGGCCGGATGTGATGAACGCCGCAAGATACGGGTTGAAAAGGCGGCCCTTCTTGCTGTTGCCCGTAAGGATGCGGAAGCGTACGATCAGCTTCAAAAGGCGTTTGGCAAGAAGGGCGTGCAGGCGTTGATTATCGAAAATGCCATTCCCGAGCTTGAAGACGAAGCGAACCAGATGCTGGCTCGCCTAACCGATGGCGACATGCAGGTATACTTCCAGACGGTAAGAGAAGCCAAAACCAAGCGCGATACGCCGATCGAGACCCTGGAAATCCAGGTGCACGACAATTTGGGGACCCGCCCTCTGGAGATGTATTCGGGCGGAGAAGGCTTCAGGGCATCGTTTGCGATCCGTATTGCGCTGTCCAAGCTGCTTGCGCGGCGCGCAGGCGCGCGTCTTCAAACGCTTATCATTGACGAAGGTTTTGGCACTCAGGATGGGAAGGGGAGAGAGAAGCTGGTAGATGTCTTGAGTGCGCTGAAGGACGATTTCGAGCGAGTCATTGTCATCACGCATATCGACGAACTTAAGGATGCGTTTGCAACACGTATCGAGGTGGTCAAGACACCGCTAGGTTCCCAGATCACGGTAGTGGAAGGCAGCAACGGTTGAGCGGCGCGCAAGAGATCGATAGCACAGGCGTTGTGGACAACGAAAAGACACCTGTCGGAAAGCTAATTCTTGCAGTTGTCGCAGCGTGCCTCGCGATGGCATTTCTCAATCGGACGATGATGTTCATCGTCCAGCAGATAGTCTTTGCGCAGGATGCTCTGCGCGACGGCTCGATCGCAATGTTCACGCTGATCGTTCCCGCATTTTGCGGCGGACTTGCAGCAGGAGCAATTGCGCCGAAGTCCGGATTGACCGTAGGATTTTTTAGCGGTCTGTTGCTGGGGGGAGTTGGCGCCGTTCTGCCATTATGGCGATCCGCTACGGTAAGCGAACATTCGACGCATAGCGCGTTGATGCATTACCTTACGACAAACCCCATTGTGACAATGTCTTTTGCGGCACTTGGGGGCTGGTTTGCAGGCCAGTTCGGCACAGGCCGCTTTCGGTTTGATGATGCGGCGCCGGTACGGCCCGACGAAAGTGACTAGTTATGTTTGTAGATGAAGTATTGATCGAAGTTAAGGGTGGAGATGGCGGCAATGGCGCTGTTGCATTCCGCCGTGAGAAATTTGTGCCGAACGGCGGCCCGAACGGCGGCGACGGCGGCGCAGGCGGCGACGTTATCCTGGAAGCGGACTCGAACCTCTCGACGCTCCTCGACTTTCAGTATCAGCGGCGATATGAGGCTCCAAGCGGCGATAACGGAACCGGCCGCGACATGCACGGCTTGAACGCAAAGGACCTTATCCTGAAGGTCCCGATCGGCACAGTTGCGACGGATACGACTACCGGGCGCGTCGTTGCAGACCTTACCAAGCATGGCGTAAAAGCCGTCGTGGCGCAGGGTGGAGTTGGTGGCCGCGGCAATGCCAGGTTTACGTCGTCAACGCACCAAACCCCCAAGTTTTCCGAGAACGGCGAGCCGGGAATGCTGCTCAGCCTCAAGCTGGAACTTAAGCTCCTTGCAGATGTCGGCATTATCGGCTTTCCCAATGTCGGAAAGAGCACATTGATTGCTGCTGTCTCAGCGGCCCGGCCAAAGATCGCTAATTATCCGTTTACCACGCTTGTGCCAAACCTCGGCGTCGTGCGAGTAGATCACGCGCGAACCCTCGTCATGGCCGACATTCCCGGACTTATCGAAGGCGCAAGTGAAGGCATTGGGCTTGGCCACCAATTTCTGCGGCATATCGAGCGGACACGGATTCTTGTGCACGTCCTGGACGTCTCAGGCACTTCCGGCCGCGATCCTCTTGAGGATTACGCCACAATCAACAAAGAACTCGCGGCTTACAGTAAGGAACTCTCCGAGCTGCCTCAGATTATCGCACTTAACAAAGTGGACATCGGCGATCCCGATATGACCGCGCTGATACGCGAAGAGCTCGAAAAGGAAGGGAAGCCGATCTTCGTGATTTCCGCGGCGACTCATGAAGGCACTCAGGAATTGGTGTATGCGTGCGCCACAATGCTCCTTGAGATTCCCCGCTACGTTACGCCGGTAGATGATGAGATTGTCAGGATCACAGTCGACACGATGGCTCAGCGCCGCCGCGACCGCCGATGGGATGTCGTCTGGTCGGATGAGGAAGGCATGTTTGTCGTTAGTGGCCCCGGTATCGAACGCTTTGTGTACATGACAAACATGGACAATGAAGCGGCTGTGACGCGTCTTCAGCGCACTCTGAACCGTGCGGGCATCGTAAAGAAGCTGCGGGCGCTCAACGCCAAGGAAGGCGATACTGTTCGCATCGGCACAATCGAGTTCGACTATATCGACGAAGATTTCGAGGACGAGAAGGGCTCCGGCAAAGAAGACGATTCAGATACGGAAGCGGAATTGGATGAGGATGAGTAATACCGCATCCGTCGATGTCGATGCGCCCCTGCTTCGACGTGTTGTCGTTAAGGTTGGCACCAGCACACTGACTCTGGACGGCGGTCCCCCGGATGTTTCATACATCCGGGATCTTGCCCGCCAGATCGTTGCGCAGCGCGCGCTGGGCCGGTCCGTCGTCCTCGTCACAAGCGGATCGATCCGTGCCGGAATGCATCGCCTTGAGCTTTCAGGGCGGCCCAAGACGATCCCCCAGAAGCAGGCTGCAGCCGCGATTGGCCAGGGATTGCTCATGCACTCCTATTCCGAAGCCTTTGCGGAATATGGTATCCCCGTCGCACAGGTACTGCTGACACGCGAAGACTTCCGTGAGCGTTCACGCTATTTGAACGCACGGAACACTTTCGCTGCCATTCTGAAATACGGCGCAATCCCGATCGTCAACGAAAACGATACGGTGGCCGTCGACGAGATCCGGTTCGGCGATAACGACACGCTCGGCGCGCTTGTTGCTTCTCTTGTCGAAGCGGACGCTTTGGTGCTGCTGTCGGATGTCGACGGTCTCTTTGATTCCGATCCCACGCACAATCCGGAAGCCACGTTGATCCGAGTCGTTGAGGCAGTGGACAGCACTGTGGAGCAACGGGCTTCGGGCGCGCGTACTTCAATGGGGACAGGCGGGATGGTCACAAAAGTGCGAGCCGCCAAGATCTGCGCGGGTTCCGGCGTTCGCATGACCATCGCAAACGGCCGCACTCCGAACGTTATCGGCCGCGCCCTAGAGGAAGAAATCGGCACATTGTTCCTTCCACGGACAACACGTCTGCGGCATCGAAAGCGCTGGATTGCGTACAGCTCATCGCCAAAGGGCAGCATTACCGTGAACGACGGCGCCAAGCAGCGCCTTGTCGAAGAGGGGAAGAGCCTTCTGCCGGCGGGGGTGATTGAAGTCCGTGGGCGGTTCAGCATCGGCGAGTTGGTGCAGCTTCTGGATATGGAAGGCAACTCCTTCGCTCAAGGCTTTGTAAATTACGGCTACGACGACCTTGTGAAGATCAAGGGGCGGCGCACAAGCGAAATTGCGGCGTTGCTTGGCGCAAAGACACATGATGAAGTCGTCCATCGGGACGATCTGGTGCTGGACCTATGACAATCCCGGCAACGAAACGTAACGCTGTTGGGATCATGGGCGGCACCTTCGATCCCATCCACTACGGCCATCTCCTGATGGCCGAAGAGGCCCGCCAAGCGTTTGACCTGCGCGAAGTGGTGTTCGTTCCCAATGGCCGGCCCGCGCATAAGAAAGAGTATCTCGTTACCGGCCCAGAGCCGCGCTTTCGCATGACGGAGCTTGCCACGGAGAGCAACCCGCACTTTCGATGCTCTCGCGTTGAGATCGACCGCCCCGGCCCATCGTTCGCCATCGACACGATCCGGGCGTTTCACGCCGAATATGGAGATCTCGATGATCTGTACTTCATCACCGGCGCTGATGCCATCCTGCAGATCTTGACCTGGAAAGATTATACGAGCGTCATTTCAGAATGCCGCTTTATCGCCGCAACACGCCCGGGTTTCGTTCTGGACCAATTGAATGAAGTCGCAGGCGGCTCGCTCGTCGATCGTGTATCCTACCTCACCATCCCCGGCCTCGACATCTCCAGCACCGACATCCGCAACCGCATCCGCGAAGGTCGCAGCATCAAATATCTCACGCCGGAACCTGTCGAACAATTTATCCACGAACAGGGCCTCTATACCAGAATATTGGGTTAATCTGCCCACTCGTGGTGCACGATATTCTCGTCACGTTCGAAAAGTTCGTCGAGGTCTTCACGCGGCAAGGATGATGGAACAGCCAGGGTCAGCCTGACAAGCTGGCCCCCGCAAAGCTCGGATGAGTTAATTTCCCTGACTTTGGCGCCTTTATCCCGGATAGCTTCGAAGATATGCCCGATGGATTTCAGCTGTTCCGGCCCCTCTCCAACAAGTAGCGTTACTTCCTGACGCACGCGTGTGCGCCCCATATACCATTCCAGTTTGCCAAGAAAAATAAGTATCAGCAGCGCGAACACGGTCGTGGCGATTGCGTATTCCGTGTACGGGGAGCCATAGCCTACGGCGATGCCGATCGCGGCAACCATCCAGAGGCTTGCCGCAGTCGTGAGACCGCGGACACTTCCGGCGGCGTCGCGGAGGATTGTGCCTGCGCCAAGAAAGCCTACGCCGGTGACGATTTGTGCGGCAATGCGGTCGGCGCCGTTCGGCGCCTGGCAGGATACGATTGTAAGCAGGGTGGAGGAGACGCACACGAGGATGTGTGTACGGAGCCCGGCGGGCCGCTCATGCCGTTCGCGCTCGTAACCAATGGCGCCTCCGAGAAGCGTCGAGGTAAACAGGAGCGTTATGGCATGCGCGGTGACCGGGCTAAGCAGATGCATAGATTAGCGGCGCTACTGTGGTATTTGCCCCTTGAGCGTGTTCAGAATGTCATGACCGTTGATCAGGATCACCAGCGCGCCGATGATGAACAATCCGGTGACAAGGAAGACCTGCTGCTGCTGCAGCGTCAACCGCTTGCCATGTCGAATCCATTCAACGAAGAACGATAGCAAGTGACCACCGTCGAGGATCGGAATGGGCAGCATGTTAAAGATCGCCAAACTGATGCTTATCTGAGCAGCCAGCGAAACAAGCTCCGGAAGGCCATTTTTCGCAGCGATGTGTGTCGCCTGATACATTTTGACGATGCCGCCGGCGTTCTTCTGCAGCTTATGGATCTTAATCAAGTGCCAGAGCATCTTGAAGACGTTCGTGAGGCCAAGATTGCCCAGACGAACAGACTGGCGGAAACCGACATGCTCGATTTTTGGAGCAGGCTGGAAACTCAGTCCAGCATATGTCCACCCGTGGGTCTTCGGAAGAGATTCCGCAATCCCGGCCGGCACAGTTCCCTTAAGAGTAATATCCTCGCCGTTTCGCGCAACATCCAGCGTTATGGGTTTGCCTGCCTGCGCTACAAGTGTCTTTTGCAGCTCTTCCGGGGTCGCGACCGGCTCCTCATTGACGCCGGCGACGGTGTCGCCCTTCTGAGCCCCGATCGCCGCTAAGCCAACAGGATTGTCGATGTCGACGACTTTGATAGGTTTGCCGTCCTCGTCCTTAAGCTCTTGTGGAATAGCTACTTTCTCGGTAACGACATTGTTTTTACGTATGCTGAGTTTTAGCTCTTTACCTAGAGAATGGTGAATGATATCCACCAGCTGCGCCCCATCAGTTACGACGGAGCCGTTGATCTTCTCGATCACATCGCCGGCTTCCAGGCCGATCTGTTGACCTGCGCCGCCTGGGAGAACCTGATAAACTCTGTTGGTGACCTTGCCCGTGGGAACGCCGACCGTGCAGCCCATAAAGATCAACAGCAGCCATCCGAGAAGGAACGACATGACCGGTCCGCCAAGGATGACAAGTGTTCGCTGGTATAGAGGGCGTGAATTGAAACCGTCAGGATCGGATGTCGGCAATCCTGAATCGCGGTTTTCGGCGACGAGCGGTATTTCACTCGCATCAGCATCGTCTGCGCGTCCGGACTTCTTGAGTTTATCCTTGACGATATTGATCGATTCGTCGTCTGCTTCCATGCCCTGGATCTTAACGAAACCGCCCAGAGGGAAGGCTCGAATGTTGTATTCGGTATCGCCGCGTTTGCCAAGACGGAGCAGACGTGGCCCCATTCCGACACTGAAATCCTCGACGCCGATCTTGAAGAGGCGGGCCATGATAAAGTGGCCCCATTCGTGCGCGACAACTAAAATGCTCAGAATAATCAGAAGGTACAGGAAGTCCAATAGTTTACTGAAGATATCCAATCCCGCGTTCTCCTACCTAGCTCAGAACCAGGGTATCTTTGTAGCGTTCGACCTGGATGCGCGCCTCGCGATCGGCGGCAATAATATCATCCAGGGTCGGCGTTACGGTATTTTCGTGAATCTCGATTACGTGTTCGACGAGCCGTGTAATTCCCGATAATGGGATCTGCCTGTTTAAAAATAACGAAACAGCCACTTCGTTTGCGGCATTTAAGGCTGCAGGAAGCGTTCCGCCTTCCATACCCGCATGCCGGGCTAAGCGAAGACTCGGGAAGCGAATTTCGTCCGGCGGCTCGAATGTAAGCTGACCTAACTCCAGCAGCGAAATGCGATTGAGGCCCGTGTTGGGCCGCTCAGGGTATGTCAGGGCATACTGGATAGGCGTCCGCATGTCGGGCGCTCCAATCTGCGCCAACACGCTTCCGTCATTCAATTATACCAGAGAATGGACGATGCTTTGCGGATGTACGATTACGCTAACCCTATCCATCGGAGTGCCGAACAGCCATTTAGCCTCGATCATCTCAAGGCCCTTGTTCATCATCGTGGCGCTGTCGACCGTGATCTTCCTGCCCATGGATGGCCAGGTAGGGTGATTCAGGGCATCGTCGAGGGTCGCAGTCGCGATACGTTCGGCAGGCCATTCCCGAAATGGACCGCCGGATGCCGTCAGCCAGATACGGGCAAGGTCTTCCTGACGAACGCCCTGCAGACATTGAAATACCGCTGAATGCTCGCTGTCGATAGGGCGTATCGTTTTGCTGGCGTGCCGGGCAGCATCCATGACCAGTGAGCCTGCGGCGACAAGAACTTCCTTGGTAGCAAGGGCAACATGCTTTCCTGTTTGCAGCGCTGTGAGTGTGGCAAGCATTCCGGCTGCGCCGGCAACGGAAACCACAACAAGGTCCGCCTCCGGGATCGCAGCCAACTCAGCAAGCGCCTCGCCGGTGCCGCAAATTGCCCGGGACGCGGGAACGTTGTGCTTTTTAGCTTGCGCATCCAGAAGGTCGCGGTTTTGCATCGCGGAAAGGCCTACAACCTTAAAGCGATCACCGAGCCGTTCTATGACGTCGAGTGTCTGTGTACCAATGCTGCCTGTTGAACCAAGAATGACGATATTCATGGGACGTTCACGACCGCGCCGAACTTGCGGACCCGTCGTTGGAAATCCTCAATCGCCTGTACCAAGTGCTCGGTCGTAAAATCGGGCCAGAGGGTAGGGGTGACCCAGATCTCGGCATATGCAATTCCCCAGAGGAGAAAGTTTGAAATCCGCAGTTCGCCTGCAGTACGGATAAGCAGGTCGGGATCCGGAAGGTCAGGAGCGTACGTACGGCGTGACAGCTCTTCTTCCGTGATGTCGTCGAGGCATAGATTGCCACGCTGAACATCCTCCGCAATACTGCGGGCAGCATCGACGATCTCCGCACGGCCGCCATAGTTCAGCGCAAGGTTCAGGGTAAGGCCGGGATTGTTCTTTGTTAGCTCTTCGGCACGCGTAATCTCGCGAAGGAGCGATGCCGGCAGGTCCGAGCGGCGTCCCATAAAGCGCATCTTTACGCCATTTTCATGAAGCTCCAGGAGCTCTGTGCGAGTAGCATGTTCGATGAGCGTCATCAGCCCGTCTGTCTCGAGCTTCGGGCGGCGCCAATTCTCATTGGAGAAGACATACAGCGTCAGGACGCGCAGGTCCAGGTCGGCTGCATCCCTCACAATGTCCTTGACTGTCCTGTATCCTCGCTGGTGGCCCAGCAAGCGGGAGGGAAGATGGTGCTGCCGCGCCCAGCGGCCATTGCCGTCCATGATAATGGCAATGTGCTCCGGCATGCGTTTGGGGTCGAGCCGAGCTTTCCAGGCGGCAATTCGTTTGTTCTTTTCAGCCGACTTGGTCCAGCCTAGCATCCCGCTTTTCGGCGGATCTTGAGGCGGCTGTGCGTTGTCGCGCGTTTCATTGCCCGGGGTCGCCATTCCGGCAGGAAGCGGCGATTCCGGGCTGTAATTCTCGGGCTGTGATGCCATGCGGTGTCAGATTTCGAGAAGTTCGGCTTCTTTGGCCTTGGAGATCTGGTCGATCTCGGCTACGAAGCGGTCGGTGATCTTCTGTAGCGAGTCTTGCGCCCGCTTGGATTCGTCTTCCGATATCTCCGATTTCTTCACGAGGCTCTTGAATTGATCGTTGATATCGCGGCGCACGTTTCGGATGGAAACGCGGCCTTCCTCAGTTTTCTTGTGGAGGATTTTGACGAACTCTTTGCGTCGGTCTTCGGTCAGCGGCGGGATAATCAGACGAACGCTCGCCCCGTCGTTTACAGGGTTGATGTTCAGGTCGGAATTCTTAATGGCCTTTTCAATCGCTCCCACAATACTTCGTTCGTAGGGAGTGATGACAATCTGGCGCGAGTCGGGAGTGCTTATTCCGGCGACCTGAATAATGGGGGTGGGCGATCCGTAGTAATCAATCGTCAATCCATCCAGCAGGGCAGGCGTTGCGCGCCCCGTACGAATGGTGTTGAAGTCGTTTTGCGTCGCTTCCACAGTCTTCCGCATCTTCTGCTCGGCATCTTTCGTCAAGTCGGCGATGCTCATGGGAATATCTCCTGAAATGAGTTCAAGCGCAATCCGAAAGGATGGCGCTCGTGCGGATCTTTCCGCGGTCTTCTAGTTCACTACTGAAAAGGATGGCAAGTCGGTTCCGGCGCAACGGGCTACTGTATATAACTTTATAGCACGGTTATGCGCCGGGCCAAACTTATCCTTCGCGAGATACCAAAGTTCCGATCGCTTCACCCATCGCGACGCGCTGAATATTGCCCGGCACGTTGATGTCGAACACGACGATCGGCATGTTGTTTTCCATGCAGAATGCAAGCGCCGTCAGATCCATAACCCGCAGTCCGCGATTAAGGGCATCGGAATAGGCGATTGTGTCGAACTTCACGGCATCTTCGAACAGGCGCGGATCTTTATCATACACGCCGTCGGTGCCGTTCTTCGCCATCAGCATTGCTTCCGCTCGCACTTCGCTTGCGCGGAGCGCGGATGCCGTGTCCGTGGTGAAGAATGGGTTGCCGGTTCCGCCTGCCAGGATTACGACACGGTTCTTTTCGAGGTGCCGCAAAGCGCGCCTGCGGATGTAAGGTTCCGCAACCGCCTGGATCGGGACAGCCGTCTGAACACGGGTGTCAATGCCGCGCTGCTCAAGCGAGTCCTGGAGCGCAAGGGCGTTCACAACGGTGCCAAGCGTGCCGATGTAGTCTGCGGTGACACGTTCCATGCCAGCCTTCTCAGCTTCCGTGCCACGCATGACGTTGCCGCCGCCGACCACGATAGCGATCTGTACGCCGGAGGCATGCAGTCCGGCGACCTCGCCGGCGAGTGCCGCAACGGCGCCATAATCAATGACGCCGTGCGTGCCGTCGCCGGCAAAAGCCTCACCGGAGAGCTTCAGAAGAACCCGTGACCACCGGGGCGTCGGTTTTTCATTCAGCTCACTCATGGGTTAGGCGGATGCCTCGCCAATTTCGAACCGCACGAAACGGCGGATCTCGGCTTTGCCCTTCACGACCTGGGCAATGGTCTGCTTCGGTTCGCGGATGTAGGCCTGCTCAAGCAGGACGACGCCCTTGTAGAAGTTGCTCAAACCGCCTTCGACGATCTTCTCGACGATCTCAGCGGGCTTGTTGGCGTTCTTGGGGTCCGCAGCCGCATTGGCGCGCGCAATGTCGCGCTCCTGATCCACGAGGCTCGCGGGAACCTCTTCCTTGGTCAGGAACTTGGGCTTCTGCGAAGCGATCTGCATCGCGACTTCCTTCGCCAGATCGGCTACATCGACGCCATCGCCCGAAAGCTCGACGAGAACGCCGATCTTGCCGTTCGAGTGAACGTAGGAACCGATGGTGCCGTCGGTTGTCTGGAATGCCGTGAAGCGCTTGACGACGATGTTCTCGCGCAGTTTAGCCAGGGCTTCCTGGTAGCGGGTGCGAGCGGGTTCGCCGGACTCATGATGGATCGCATCGAGCAAATGCTCGACGCTCTCAGCTGTCGGGTTCTGTCCGGCATGGACGGCCAGATAGCGAACAAGCGCTGCAAACTCATCGTTGCGGGCAACGAAGTCTGTCTCGGTGTTCACTTCAATGAGAACTCCCAGCTGTGCGTGCTCGCGAACAAAAGCCTCAACCAAGCCTTCGGCGCTGACGCGGCCTTCCTTCAGCTGAAGGTTCTTGTTCTCTTCTCGCAGGCGAGTAATCGCGGCATCCATATCGCCATTCGCTTCGACAAGGGCTTTCTTCGCCTTCATCATAGGAACGTCGGTCTTGTCGCGCAGTTCCTTCACCATCGCCGCGGTGATCTCTGCCATAGGTTTCTTCCTTCCGTTGGGAGTGTGTCGGAAAATCAGTGATTAAAAAATCGTTGATTAAAAATCGTTGTGCGGCATTCGGGACAAGGGCCGGCGCTTTCGCGGCCGGCCCTTGGTTCCGATCTTGCTGCGTTATTTGTTACGCGGTTGCGTTCTGAACTTCGATGGCTGCTTCGGCGGGCGTCGTGGCCGCTTCGGCATCGCCTTCTACAACGATCGCAGGAGCCGCAACTTCGGCGTCGCCGGCGATCTTGCGCTCAAGCGCTTCCCACTCGGCCTTGATGTTTGTGTCTTCGGCGGTAGTGACTTCGCCTTCGTAGCCGGGCTCAGCCTGCCACTCGGCCTGCTTCACTTCGATGATCGCATCAGCGATCTTGTTCGAGATGAGGCGGATCGCGCGGATAGCGTCATCGTTGCCCGGGATCACATAGTCCACTTCGTCGGGATCGCAGTTGGTATCCACAATCGCAATGATCGGAATGCCCAGCTTGCGGGCTTCCTGAACCGCAATGCGCTCCTTCTTCAGGTCGACGATGAAGATCGCATTCGGCAGGCCCGGCATGTCCTTGATTCCGCCAAGGTATCGCTCAAGCCTATCGCGCTCTTCGCGAAGCTCAGCAGCTTCCTTCTTGGGGAGGGACTCAAAAACGCCTTCGGCATCCAACCGCTCAAGCTCGCGGAGACGAGCGATGCGGGTAAGGATGGTTCGGTAGTTGGTGAGCATTCCGCCTAGCCAGCGGGAGTTCACATAGTACTGGCGTGATCGCTTGGCCGCTTCCGCGACGGCGTCCTGCGCCTGCTTCTTGGTGCCGACGAACAGCAGCTTGCCGTTGTTCTGAGCGAGCTCCTGAATATAGGCATAAGCCTCATCGAACAGCTTCAGGGTCTGATGCAGGTCGATAATGTAGATGCCGTTGCGGCCGCCGTAGATATACGGCTTCATTTTCGGGTTCCAGCGACGTGTCTGGTGACCGAAGTGTACGCCTGCCTCAAGCAGGTCCTTCATTGCGAGTACTGGCAAGTGCAGTATTCTCCTTCATGTGTTTATCAACCCGCCCCGCCGTTCATCCGGCCCGCCACCTCGCAGATTTACTGCCAGGAACACACGGGGCCGTCCCGACGGGTGTGATTTGAATTTCGCCCGCAAAGTATACCCCAACTTGGCAATAGGACGCAAGGGGCTAAGAAGTGCGCTTCCATCAGAGGAAACTATAAACAAGTGGCTTATTCCGAAGGCTCATCAGGCGTAGGATCGGATGCTGCTCCGGCTCCCCCTAAAATGTCTCCGACAGGACGGCCATTTGCTTTCATGTCGTCCGAGAGAATCACTTCCCTGACAATTTTCCAGCCGTTGTCTGATTTCTTCCATTCGTCCCGGCAGCGGCTTGTGGCTTCAATCACCATTGGAGCGGCTCCGGGCACAACGGGGATGCTGAACTTGGTTGCGCCATCCTGAACAACCACTGACGAACTCCCGTTTACGGCGCAGGAGACAATGGTCGTATGGCTGGTTATCGACGATGCCATGGAAAACATCTTCTGGGCGCCGTCAAGCAGGTCAGCATAGGTCTGTGTCGATCCGTCCTTTTTGACGGCGACAACCTTGGTCGAATAGTTGGCAACTACGCCATCCGCGTCCTTTTTGGACGCGGCGGTATCGGCTTTGTCGTACAGCTTTTGAAACAGTGCTTTTCCGGCGGCAGGAGCAGCGCCGGCGGGCATCGACGAAATAAGAGAAATGCCGGCGAGAGATACATACAGCAGAGTCTTGATTTTCATCGGAACCTCCCGAACCGGCATAACTGCGCCGGTATCACGAATGAGGACATAATACCGTATTGCCCCTCGATGCAAACAAGCGCGTTTTCAGGGAATACAGCTTAATCTTGTACGTTGGGAGAAACGAATTCGTTGCTGATGATCGGACTGGACCTGGCATGGGGAACGCGCGCCACGACGGGAGCTTGCGCACTCAGTATCGGCTCGCAATTCGGCGCTGTCTGTGAGTTGGATTCCGTCCGCGAAGACCTGTTCGATGACGATGAAATCCTTTCCTGGATTTCGGCCATGTGCGCAGGGTGGGGCAGCGCAGGAGTGATGCTGGCAGTGGATGCGCCGTTGTGTGTTCCGAATACTACAGGTGATCGTCCGTGCGATAACGAGACGCGCCGCCGCTTTTCGCGTTATCATGCCGGTCCCCATCCCGCTAACCGAAATCTGCTTGGTGATGACCCGCGTGGTGAGCGTCTCGTGCGACTTCTTGGAAGTCAGGGCTTCCGACTCGATGCAACACTGCATGATCCTCGGACAAATCCCGGCCGCATCGTCTTCGAAGTGTTTCCCCATCCGGCGCATATCGTGCTCTTCGGACGCAGCAAAATCATTCCATACAAGGCGAAATTGGGCAGGAGTCCGGAAAGCCGCGCGGCGGCTATGCTGGAATATGGCGACTTGCTGCGACGCCTTTGTCGTGGGGAACGGACGTGGTTCGCCGCAGAAGCGCAAGACGCCGATTGCTCCGAAAGTATGCCGCTAATCGATCTGCCTGAAGGCTGGCCCTTATCATCAGATCCTATAACCGATTTGGATATCGGCGGCGTGGATAAGCCATACCCGCACTACAAAAGTTTGCCTCGCGGCGGGCGGTTGAAAAAGTACGAAGACGGGCTGGACGCCCTCACGTGCGCGCTCGTTGCTTACTGGTACTGGTGGCATGGACCTGCGGGCGTGGAAGTGCTGGGTGATCCGACAGCCGGCCATATCGTGGTTCCCCGAATACCCAGGAGGTAACGAGGCGCTAGGATCATAAGCTGAAGCGCCTGGTTCGTGAGCATCAGAATCGGAGCAGGAGCTGCACCGTGAAACGCTCTCGCCGTTCGTTAGGCTCATCACTCGGCTTGTCGCTGAGGAACTCGTAAACGGCTCGCACCGTTGCTTTCGGATCGATCGAGTAAACGAGGCCCATTGCGTTGCGAGAATACTTGCTGTCCCCAAGCGGGTATTGATAAAAGGATCGGGCCAGCACGGCAGTTAGCCGTGTGCTGGTGTGATATTCGCCCTGCAGGAAATATCCCAGGACTTTTTGGTCGCCGTCGGCGCCGGTCACCACCTCTCCGCGGGCAATGATGTTGCTGTACTGCATCGTCGCATCACCCGCGATGCGGGTCTTTTGTATATAGCCGCGGTCGTCGACAGGACGTCCGGAAGGAGGCAGGTCGTCGGTAAACGGATGCTCCTCATTGATATCCGTGATCGGAAGCCGGCCAGAAAGCAGACTGCCTCCAACGTTCACGGTTCCATTGCGCGTGACAAAGGTTCGTCCCAGACGAACTGTCGTAACTTTGTTATGTGCCAGCGCCACATGGTTCGGGCCGACACCGGCCGTGACCGCAAGATCGTAATTCAAGACGGAATAGAATCGACCGGAGACACCGGCTCCCCAGTCCAACCTCAAGCCAAGCGCCTGAGAGTAGAGCGGCTGAATGATGTCGAGATGCGGATCGTAGACGGCCAGCAGCCCGAAGGGGATTTGAAACTGCCCGAGTTTGATATAAGCCGTCGACTCCGTATCTTCGGACGACGGCACCCTGTAGGCGATATATGTTTCGCCCAGAGAAACGCGTCGCTTCGGAAAGTTTGGCCCGCCGTCCTCGTAGATGCCCTGGACCACCGCGTTTGCCCGCGTTTGCCCACCGAATACGATGGGATACAGAATATTGAGTTCACCTTCGCGCAGCCAGGTTCCCGAAGAGCCGTCGTGACTGAGAGTGACGCGGCGGAAATCCAATGCGCCGCTGATAATTGCTTGCTTTCCAAGGCGAAGCTGCGGCGGCAAAGGCAGCAAAGGTGGGGCAATATCTGTCGGTGGCGGCAAGGGAAGACCAGATTTGACCGGGGCGCCTGCCGGAGCGGATGTGGTGGGCTTTGCCTTTGGGATATTCAGCGGGATCATTCCCTGAGTGTCGCCCTGTGCAAGAGCCGGGCGCACAGCAGGCATTGTGAGCGATGCCGCCAGGATTCCCATAAGTAAAACTTTAGCCGCTTTGGCCATGAAGGCAATCGGGGCTGGAACGGTTCGCATGGCCTCAACGGAATGCAGCGTCTGCGATTCACTGGGCCAAGAAAGGCGATTCTTATCCCTAAAGATCAGGTTCAAGATGGATTCTCTCAAAGAAATAGGCTGCAATATCTGCGCAGGGCCGGAATGCTGGGCGGCCTCTCATTAGTATTGGAGTGCAAAGCGCCGTCGTTGTTCCAGTTTTTTCAGCGGGATTTTTAATCATGGCGCTTGCGGAGCCGGATGGTCAAACCCGTTGAATGTTTCGACTGCCGTGCCGCCACCCAACTTCAATATCTTTGAAACGCTCTTTTTACCCAATCGGGGCATGATAGGTTCCATTGCAGAGACTACTTTTCGGCTCCTGAGCGATACATTCTATTTGCCGGATCGTCATCTATTACGGTCCGGCGAAGCTCCTGGTATAATTGACAAGCATTTCTCACCGTTTTTAAGAGGTATCATGGCCGATTCTCAAGATTCTGCAGATCGGGAGCTCACCGGTTCTGTCGATCCCGCTCCCAAAACCGAGCGCCCTGGTTTAACCGGGGCGGCATCCGACTCCTCGGAAGCTCCCAAACCGCGTAAAGTTTACGAATCAACGCTGCTGCCTGACCGCCGCCGCCGCATTTCACCATGGCTTTTCGTTCCTGTGGTTTTAGCCGTCGCAGGACTGGGCGCGTATCTCATGGTGAACAGCAAGAAGGTTCGCGTCGTAAATACGGTTGGAAGCATTGCCGTAGCCATGAAATCGTCGAATGGGACAAGCCGGGTTTGGATTGGAAAGACCGATCAGACACCGTTTACAGCTATAACGCCCGAAACTGTCGACGCCGACTCGCCCGCATTCTCGGCGGACGGTAACCAGATCGCTTTTGTCGAAAATCGAGATGGCGTTCGACAAATCTTCCTGATGGACGCCGACGGCAAAGAGCCGATCCAGGTCACCACCGGCGGCTCCTCGAAAATTTCCCCGTCATTCGTGCCCTCGGATCGACTGCACGTCGCATACCTGTCTGGCGGGATCCTCTTTACGTCACGAACCGATAGCGGCGAAACTGACCGAATATTGCCTCCGGCAGATCTAAAGCATAAGGCTGATACTAACTCCGATCAGACGACCAGCTCGCCCACATCAGGGTTGCCGACTGTAGTGAGCTACGCATTTTCGCCCGCCACGGATCCGGCCGATCAGCATCTGAGCGCGGTCGAAGATGTTAACGGCACCCAGATACTCGCGTTTATTCCGTCGCTATCTGCAGACGCCATCACAACACGCACTCAGAATGGTGTGGATGTGCCGATCCTTGCCGGCACGCCTGTTACGTTCAATTGGGCGCCTGATGGAAAGAGCCTTTGGGCCACCGGACCGACGCAAAGCGCCCAGAAAGTGACGGCTTCGCCGCTCGTGCCATTTAGCCCTGGCGGTGAGATTTCAGGCAAGGCCATACCACTTGTAGCCCAAACACCGATCAAGTTTGAGGATCCGGTAACATCGCCGAACGGCAATTTGATTGTTGTAACGGCCTGGCTGGAGCCAAACATTGCCGATCGCCGCCCTGTAGGACTTGGAATCGTGCCTTCCAATGGATCTTCTCCCGTCCATCCGATATTCAATGGCCCTGCTGAGAATGTTCAGTTTACGCAGGACGGTCAGTGGATATTGTGCCTGGTCAAGCGTAAGGATGGGGGACACGACTTGATGAAGGTCGACATCAACGGCGCCGCGCCGCCAGTTAGACTGTCGGACGGCACTCAGGATGTCACCGGTTTTGCGGTTTCCCAGCAGACTGTAGCGGAGAAGTAGGGGCGAAGACAAAATCAGCCTGCACAAAAATTAAGGCCCCATGCATCTCGCGGATCCGCGAGATGCATGGGGCCTTAAGCTGTGAGCAATCCTTACGCGTTCTCCTCGACGAGGTCGCTGAACAGCACCGTTGAGAGATACCGTTCGCCGTTCGACGGAATGATCACGACGATTGTCTTGCCTGCGTTCTCCGGGCGGCGGGCAACCTGGTTCGCTGCGAACAGGGCTGCGCCGGACGAAAGCCCCACGAGGATGCCTTCTTCACGAGCGCACCGGCGCGCCCAGGCGATTGCATCGTCGTTAGTCACCTGGATGACTTCATCGACGACTTCGATATGCAGGTTCTTCGGAATGAAGCCGGCTCCGATCCCCTGAAGCTTGTGCGGACCAGGCTTAATTGGATCGCCGTGCATCGTTTGCGTGATAACCGGCGAATCGACCGGTTCCACGGCAATTGCTTTGAATGATGGCTTCTTAGCCTTAATTACCTCACCAACGCCGGTAATCGTGCCGCCTGTGCCGACGCCTGCTATCAGGAAATCAACCTGACCGTCGGTGTCGTTCCAAATTTCTTCGGCAGTGGTTTTGCGGTGGATTTCGGGGTTGGCGGGGTTTGAGAATTGCTGGGGAATGAAGGAGTTAGGGGTTTTCGCTGCAATGCGTTCTGCTTCGGCGATTGCGCCCCGCATACCTTCAGGGCCGGGTGTCAGCACCAGCTCCGCGCCGTAGCCGCGAAGCAGGAGCCTCCGCTCGACGCTCATCGTCTCAGGCATCGTCAAAATACACTTATAGCCCTTGGCCGCACAGGCAAAGGCCAGGCCAATACCGGTGTTACCCGAAGTTGGTTCTACAATAACCGCTCCGGGTTTGAGAATGCCGCGCTCTTCAGCGTCCGCGAGCATTGCTACGGCAATTCGGTCCTTAACAGATGATGCCGGGTTGAAGAACTCGAGTTTTGCCAGAACGGTGGCCGGAGCGCCCTCAACCAGCCGGTGCAGCTTTACCAGAGGGGTGAAACCGACTAGGTCGGTAATATGTTCGTATACGCGCAACGTCAGAGCCTCCTTATTCGACGATGATGATAATATCCCATTGACCGGCCTTTGTCAACCGAATTGGTGGGAAATGAGATCGACCTGAAAGGCGTCTCAAATATCGGCATACATGTGGACATGTGTCATTCGGGACTTGACAGTTCGGGAGGTATCGGAGTAACCTTTCACGGTGTTTTGCCTGTCTGTATTAGGCCAAGCTGGTCGTGGCCAATTCTTACTATCAAGACGGACAGTTGCAACCGACCCTAGAGTTGGTTGAGGATTGAAACGGGTAAATCGGAGCAATTGATGGAGATTACCGACGTTAACACGCTGTTTGGGGCATATCCCTCACAGCATCCCGACACCACTGCCGACACCCTGGTTGCCGCAATGCAGCGTAACGGGGTCCAGTGGTGTCTGACACTGGCTACCTGGGGACTGTTTCATAGTCAGCGAGACGGCAATGAGGAGACCCTCAGAGCATGCCGCGCGCATCAGGAACTTCTGCCTGCGGCCACGATCAATCCCAAAGAGTTCCTTGGGCAGATCAAAGCGATTGAGAACTTGCTGGCTCAAGGGTTTGAAATGATCCGGTTCTTCCCTGAGCATCAGGGGTGGCCCATCGAGTTCTCCCCCTTTCGCGATGTCGTATCCATCCTGGCCGGCGCGGGCGCGCCTCCTGTTATGGTCGATATTGCCGTTGCCGGCGATATCACGAAGCTGATGCGGATTGTGGAAGACTATGCCGGCGCCATTATCTTAGCTGGCGTGGACCGTCACACTCTGGCGGAAGCCATTTCCGTAATGCGCTCCCGTGACAAGGTTTATCTGGAAACGCATGCCTTGCGATTGACCGACGGTCTGGCGGCAATAAGGGATTCTGTCGGTGTCGATAGAATTCTCTTTGGGTCCGAAGCGCCGGGATCGTCACTTTCCGCCGCCATGCGGTATGTTCGCAGCTCAAATCTGACGCCAGAAGAACAGGATGCTGTTCTCGGCGGCAACGCCATGAAGGTCTGGAAGACGGCCGAGGGATAATCATGCCACTGTTCGACGTTAACGCATATCTCACGGACACCGCTCTAACCCACGCCATGGCCACGCCTGAAGCGGTGCGCGCAACCCTGAAACAGCATGGCATCACAGCTGCGGCTGTGGTGTCCGGCCTCGCAGCCGAATGCGACTTCATCACAGGAAACCACCAGCTGGCGCAAATGGTCAACGCATCGGAGGGTATTTTCGGATACGCAGTATTAAACCCGGCATATCCGGCCGACTCCCTGGAAGAGCAACGCCGCCATCTTCTGCGCCCGGATTTCGTGGCCGGCATCATGTTCCCGCACGACGGCAAACCGGTAACCCTCGAAGATGCCCGAGACATCGCCAATGCCCAGCGCCGCTATCTCAAGCCGATGGTGATTTCGACGCCGGACAGCGATTCCATTCATGCCGCCACGGCAATTGCCGAGGCATTCCCCTCCATGAAGTTCCTCTTCCTCACCATGGGCGGAGATGACTGGCGGACGGCTGTGGCCGCGGCGAAACGGCATCTCAATATCTATCTAGAGATCAGCGGAAGCCTGGACAGCGATAAGATCGCATCAGCCGCCGCAGCGATTACCCCTCGCCGGCTGCTCTTCGGCAGCGGCCTGCCGTTTTCCGATCCTCAGCTCACACTCGGACTGCTTGAGGAAGCCACAGCGTTGACCGGCTTCGACAGAAGCCGCGTACTCCACCAGAACGCGGAAGCGATGTTCAATGCCCAGCCTGAAGCCTAAGCAGGACGATACGAAAGCGGCGCCCGGCGGCAAAAAAGGCGGCAATACCCCGGAATCCCGAGAGAAGAGCGCCATTTTTTGGATGGCGTTCTTCACGATCGGCTTGACGTGTCTGCCTTACTATCTCGGCTTTTGGATCGCGCCCGAGTCGACCCAGTACGTTGGATATTCCTACAATATCGACGACCACTACGTGTATTTGGCATGGACCAAGCAGGCCAGTGAAGGCCACTTCTTTACCCAGAACCTGTTTACGACAGACCGGCAGCCAGTGCTGTTGTTCAATCTGTTGTTTCTGTTCATTGGGACGCTGGCTCGAATACCCGGCCTGTCGCCATGGTCGGCAAATGAGATATGCCGGGTTCTTGCCGCCGCCGGATTGCTCACACTCGTCTACCATTTCCTGAAACTTTGTATTCCCCAGAACCGCCTGGCGCGTGTCGCGGCCTTTGCGTTCACATGTATCGGCGGCGGTTTTGGCTGGATACAATGGTCTTCCTGGCACGACAAGAACCCTCCTGGCGGTGGACCGATCGACGCCTTTCAGCCTGAAGCCTACACGTTCAACAGCATATATCTATTTGTGCTGTTCAGCGTCGGCCTGTGTTTGATACTGGGCACGCTGTACGCAATGCTTCGCTGTCAGCAAACGGGCAAGACACGCTATGCGGTTATTGCCGGTATTTGCGCCCTGTTGGCAGGCAATATCCACTCTTACGACATCTTCCACATCTGCGCGGCGTGGGGGCTGTTTATGATTGTCTATACGATCGGCCGGCGCGGCAAGGGAGTGGGAAAACTCTGGCTGCAGAGCCTGCTGGCTCTGGGCATGTCAATGCCGACGGTTCTCTTCACGTATTACGTCTACAAGCACAACTCCGTATTCAACGCGCGCGCTCATTCCGACACCACGTCGCCGCCGATTTGGAAATACATTTCCGGCTACGGCATTGAGTTTGTCCTCGCCGTGGCCGCGGTGGTCATACTCGGCCTGTGGCTTAAGAAGATGCGCGATACGCAGGTGAATGACGATACGCCGCCGGACGGATGGCGGGACCGGGCGAGCGCGCTGTTCGTGGTGTGCTGGGCATTCGCGGGATTGATTGTGATCTACATCCCGTTCATGTTCCAGCGCAAGGCTCTGATGGGAGAACACATACCGCTCTGCATTTTGGCAGGGTGGGGCGCGGCTATGCTGCTGCGGAATTTGCAGACAGGGAAGCGAATCGCCATCGCCGGCCTGTTGGTCGCTGCAAGCGCGCCATCCAGCTTTTTGTATCTGGCTCGGGATTTTAATCACCTCCAAACAGGCACATCTGAGACGTCACAGTGGCAATATTTCAGGCCGGGAGAGTGGGACGCCATCCAGTATATAGCCAAAAATACGCCGATAGACGCTCCCATTCTGGCCCAGCCGTTCCAGGCTCTCTACATACCGGGCGTTACCGGGCATCCCGTATGGGCCGGGCACTGGTCGGAAACACCTAAATATGCAGAGAAGAAGATTGCTGAATACAACAGTTTCGCCAAAGCGCGTCCGGCTGAATTGTATCCTCGCGATCAGGTCGATGATTTCCGCAAGAAGTTCCTGACTGAGACGAAATGCCAGTATCTGCTCTATCCGATAGACACGTCGGGCACGAACTACGAGAACTTCGCCGGATCGCCGCCGCCTTACCTCACGCCTGTTTATCACAATAAGCAATTTGTCTTGTTCAAGATCGATCTGAGCCATTGAATCGGTTTGCTTCTATGTAGCAGACCGATTCAATGAAGCATGTGTCTCCGCTTGCCATAGTGCGGGCAGTGCGGCTATAATGATTCGTTATGTCCCAAGAGAAAAACCGCGGCGGCTACAGTATCCTGACCTGGGGCTGCCAGATGAACGAAGACGATTCGGCGCAGATGGCGTTAATGTTGGAGGCCCAGGGGTATTCACGGTCCGAACGGATCGAGGAATCCTCGGTCATTCTCCTGAACACATGTTCCGTTCGCGCGAAACCTGAGCGCAAGGTGTACAGCAAACTCGGTGAGCTGCGCGAGCTTAAGGAACAGAATCCCGGGGTTGTAATCGGCGTCTGTGGCTGTATGGCGCAGAAAGAAGCCCCCGAAATCCGGCGGCGCGCCCCGCATGTCGACATGGTGATCGGCACAGGTCAGATCGACCGCGTTCCGGCTCTCATCGATATGGTGCATTCCGAACGTCTCCGCCAGGAGTTGCGCGGGACCAAGGGGGTGGGGCTGATCGAGACGGAACTGCCGGATCGTAAGGATCGTTCTGCCAAGGATACGCCGCTTCGCATGATGCCCGGCACTGATCTTGGCACTTCGAGTTACAAGTACGGCGGCATTCAAAACTCGCCTGCGCCGAAGCTTAAGTCTTTTCTCTCGATTTCTTACGGCTGCGACAAGTTCTGCGCGTTCTGTATCGTTCCGATCACTCGCGGCAAGGAGCGCTCACGGCCCTGGCGGGAAATCGTCCTTGAGGCGGAGCGTCTTGCTTCTCTTGGCACCAAAGAAATCACGCTTCTTGGCCAGACTGTAAACTCGTACGGCAAATTCCTCGACGATCCATGCTCTTTCGCCGAGTTGCTCTCGCGACTCAACGATATCGAAGGTTTGGAGCGCATTCGGTACACATCGCCGTATCCCAAAGATTTCCATGACGATGTGATACAGGCCATCGCCACTCTGCCCAAAGTTTGCGAGCAGGTGCATATGCCCATTCAGGTGGGTGACGACGGCCTGCTGCAGCGAATGCGCCGCGGTTATACGCTTGAGCAGTATCGCGAGATCGTATACAAGCTGCGTGCCGCCGTTCCGGATGTCGGCCTAACAACCGACTTGATGCTGGGCTTCCCGGGAGAGACTGAAGAAGAGTTCCGTAACACGCTGGCGTTTGTGGAGGAAGTCCGCTACGATTCGGCGTTCATGTTTGCATATTCGCCGCGCGAGGGCACCAAGGCCGCGGTGCTGGAAGATCAGATTCCTGAACCGGTCAAATTAGCCAGGTTGGGCGAGTTGATTGCCCTGCAGAACCGGATTACGGAAGAGATCAATAAGAGCCAGGTGGGCAACGTTTACGAGGTTCTTGTGCAAGGACTTGGCACTAAGGACAAGACTCGTTGGAGCGGTTTGAACAGGCAGGGCAAGACCATTAATTTCCCGGCCGGCCGAGATCTTCTCGGGCAAGTCGTTAAGGTTCGCGCTACGAAGGCCCACCTCTGGGGCTTTTCAGGCGAGCTAATTCCCGCCCGTGACGAACGAGGCTTTGCGCTTACGATGGCTGCTTAGGCCTTACTCAAATATAACGGCTTCATTTATGAAGGCGCAATGAGAGAGAAAAGCGCCGGTGAAAGAAGCGATTAAGGCCGCGGGCGGCCTTAGCGCCTCGCCGCCTCTGTTGCTCTTTTACGACGCCTGTTTCCATTTTGACAGCTGTCTTCGTTAAGAGTTTGTATTTGATCATAGTCAGACCAGGTCGCCATCGAATCTCCTGTGGGAGCATTTTGGCGTGACGACACGTATAGGCAGTTGATGAAAGGCGCGCCCGGCACACAAATCGGGCGCGTGGCTACGCAACTCATGGTAGATAGAAAACGGCTGGTCAAGCGCTTTCTGGTTGTCGTCGGGCTACTCATTGTCGTTTCCGCGGCAGTCGCAGTGGGTGTCTTATCCCGGCTCTTGCACCGCAAAGCGGGTGAAGGCACTGCTCCCGGCCAAACCAGCATAGGATCGACGATCAGTCAAATCTGGAACACACTGGGCGACCCTCGCTCCGGCTTTCCGGGCCAAAACCGCATCACCATACTCTGCATGGGGATCGACGACAATTGGACCGACAAGGATCAGGTGTATACGAAGGATGCTCGCTCAGACACGCTCTTTGTTCTGACCCTCGATCTGGACACCCATAAGGCATCCATTCTTTCGATTCCGCGCGATACATACGCTCATATCGCCGGCACCCGAATGACCACCAAGGTCAACGCGGCATATCAGACAGGCGGTCCTCCGCGTGCGATCGCAACTGTGGATGAACTGCTGGGTGTTCGCTGCGATTACTATATGGTGCTCAATATCGATGCCACCAAGAAAATGGTTGATGCCCTTGGAGGTGTCGATGTCGATGTCGAACACGAGATGCATTACCACGACGCATGGGGGCATTTGAGCATCGATCTCATGCCCGGCATGCAGCATCTAAATGGAGATCAAGCGGTCGGTTTTGCGCGGTATCGCCATCCCGATGCCGGCAAAAGGGCAACGCCGGAAGACGGCGATGAACGCCGGACTTACCGGCAGCATGTGCTCTTCAAGGCGATGAGCCAGCGGGCGAAGACAATACAGAACATGCTTCAGGTAAACGATCTGATGGATGTCGCAATGTCCACAATTCAAACGGACCTGAGGCGCGACCAGATCCTTGACCTTGCGAACATTTTCCACGGTGTGCAGCCCGACGATATTCTTTCCGCGACATTGCCTGGCGACGACTTCCGCGGTCCTAACAATGAGTGGTTTATCAGGATCTTTCCGGAAGCCGCCAAGTTTTACGTCCAGTGGCTGGTGTTCGGGGACGAGGCCGGCGCGCGGCATCTTACGCCCGTCATAGTCAAAAATGAGACGAGCACTTCGGGTCTGGCTGCGATCGCTGCTGCCATGCTTCGCTCACGCGGCTACAATAACGTTCAAGTGGACACCGGATCGAGCCGGAGGCGAGGCAATGATCCGTCTATGGATGCTGGCGTTACAACCATCGTCGATACGGGAGTGCCGGATTCTAAAGCGGGCAGAGATATCGCCTCTGAACTGGGGTTGACGTCGCCGCAAATCAGCCGGGTTCCCAATAAGCCGAAAAAGGGCGGATGGACGCAGCCTGGGGCAGTTACCATCGCTCTTGGTGAGGATTATAAGGCGGTGGCTCCGGCGACCGCTCCTGAAGCGGCCAATAGCCCTGACTTCGTGCTGCCCCGCCACTCCAGGGCTCACGACGATCCTTTTGCCGGTTCACCTGAGTCGGAACCATCTGGCCAAACGCCGGCGCAACCGACAGGAGAAACATCTCAGCCGCCGCAAGTTCCGGCGGCCAATACCGATCAAGCTGTGCCTGCGGATCCGTCTACCGGATCCACGGTCAACACTGCGCCGACTGTTCCGTCTGCCGGAGAGACATCTCAGCCATCGCAGGTAATTCCTGCGCCGGACCCGAATACCACCCGATGACCCAACATTATCCGAACCTTACTCCTATGCTGCGGCAGTATTTCGATTTCAAGGCGGAACGCCCTGAGGTCATCCTGCTGATGCGAGTGGGAGATTTCTTTGAAGCGTACGGCGAAGATGCCGAAACCATAGCTCGCGAGCTTGAAATCACCCTGACCGGCCGCGAAGACAAGATGGCTGGCCAGCGCATTCCCATGGCCGGCGTTCCCCATCATGCCATGGAACGCTACGTTGCCCGGCTGCTCCAAAAGGGGTTGAAGGTTGCCGTATGCGATCAGGTCGAAGATCCCAAACAGGCCAAGGGACTCGTTAAGCGCAGAGTCACACGGGTAATGACCCCCGGCACCATTCTTGAAGACTCGCTGCTCGACTCGAAGAGCAACAATTACTTGATGGCTGCGGTTATCGGCACAGGAATTCCGTCGGGCCTGGGAATTGTCGATGTCAGCACTGGAGAGTTTCTCGTCACGGAGATGTCGATCGATGTAGAAACAGCCCGCGTCGTTGACGAAGTGATGCGACTGCAGCCGGCCGAGGTTCTTCTGTATCCTGGCTCCGAGAGCCTTGCTGAGGCTGTTCGCTCGGTATCGTCGGCAGTTGTCACATTCCATCAGCCTGCCGACAAGCGCCAGAAACCGCGCGATGTATTGCTTAACCACTTTGGGACAGCATCTTTGCGAGGTTTCGGCTGCGAAGATATGACGTCAGGCCTGGATGCGGCGGTGCTCCTGCTCGACTATGTCCGCCAGACGCATCCCTCCGCGCTTGCTCATGTGCGTTCGATGTCTACTTATGGCACCGAGATGTATATGGTGCTCGATGCCGCCGCGCGCCGGAATCTTGAGCTGACTCACTCGCTGGCGGAAGGTTCGCGCAGCAAGAGCCTTGTCTCCATCCTGGATCGAACCGTCACTCCGATGGGCAGCCGCCTCCTGCGCAAATGGTTCGATCAGCCACTCCTGGCGCTTGATAAGATCAAGCTGCGCCAGGATGCCGTTGCGGAGTCGCTCGCAGATTCGCTTATGCGCGGTGACCTGCGTGAGGCCCTGCGCCGTGTTTCGGATCTTGAGCGGCTTACGGCCCGAATATGCAGCGGCATGGCTAATGCGCGTGACCTCATCGCGCTGAAGTTGAGCCTGCAGGCGCTTCCGCAGGTTTCCGCGGCCCTGTGCCGCGCTCCCGAGGGCGGCGCGCTTACACCGCTTCGGTCTGTTGTCGCCGCAGCCCCGGGCGACCTCCCTGAGATCCTGGAAACCGCCCTTGCTCCCGATCCGCCGATTACCCTGCGCGATGGTGGTTTGATTCGTGACGGTTTCAATGATGAGCTTGACCAGCTCCGTGAACTGCGGTCAGGCGGAAAATCGTATATCGCGCGCATCGAAGAAGAGGAGCGCGAGCGGACCGGTATCAAGAACCTCAAAGTCGGCTTTAACAACGTCTTTGGATACTACATCGAGATCAGCAAGGCGAACGGGCATGTTGAGGTTCCGCCCGAGTACCATCGAAAGCAGACGACGGCGAATGCGGAACGATATGTAACGCCCACTCTGAAGGAGTACGAGGCTCAGGTGCTCGGCGCTGAAGAGCGCATAGGCGACCTGGAATACAAGCTGTTTACGGAGCTGCGCGACGGCATTGCGGACAAATATGCTCCCGCGCTCCTCCGTGTCGCAAAGGCTCTGGGGCGGCTGGACGTTTATGCAGGGCTGGCCGAGGTGGCCCTCGTCAATCGGTATGTTCGGCCCGAAGTGCACAATGGGGAGACCCTGCGGATCGTCGCCGGCCGTCATCCTGTCGTTGAGATGCTTCAGACCGGCAACTCCTTCGTTCCCAACGATACCGAGGCGGACACGCAAAATTCCCGGCTGCACATTATTACCGGGCCTAACTCGGCAGGTAAGAGCACCTACCTGCGCCAGGTTGCTCTCATTGTGCTGATGGCGCAGGTCGGCTCATATGTTCCTGCCGATCATGCCTCGATCGGCGTCGTGGATCGCATTTTTACCCGCATCGGCGCGCACGACGACCTTGCCAGCGGGCAATCTACGTTCATGGTGGAAATGAACGAGACGGCCAACATCCTGAACAATGCCACAACACGCAGCCTTGTCATTCTGGACGAAGTAGGGCGGGGCACCAGCACCTTCGACGGTCTTGCCCTTGCATGGGCCGTTGCGGAGTATCTCCACACAGTGGGAGCGAAAACACTGTTCGCGACGCACTATCACCATCTCAATGAGCTGGAAAAGCTGCTGCCCGGAGCAAGAAACTTCCGAGTAGCCGTAAAGGAACGTGCGGACCATATCGTCTGGCTGCGTAAGATCATGCCGGGCGGCACCGATAAGAGCTACGGCATTCAGGTTGCAAAGCTCGCAGGACTTCCGCAGCCCGTGCTTGAACGCGCGGCGGAAGTATTAAAAACCCTTGAAGCCCTGAATAAGGGCGACATTGCCGGCGGCGCAAAGAATGAAGCGCAGAGAATCGCCGGCGAATCACGCCGGGTTCAGCTCACGCTTTTCGAAGCCGAGGCTCATCCGGTTATCGAAGAGTTGTCTAAGCTGGACCTCTCCACACTCACCCCGATCGAGGCGCTTACCCTGTTGTATTCGCTTCAAAAGAAGATTGGCACTTCTTGACCTGCGGGTAACGTAAGCGCTGTTGAGAACGCAAATTTGAAGGAGACTGATTAACCATGCCATTGTCCCTGGATCAAAGAAGCCTGCAGGCCCCTTGGCGCATTGTCGACGAACTCATCGAACAGCCGAGCTGGGGCGGACGTTACATTATCGATCTCAAAGGTCTGGGCAGCTCGGAGCAGTGGTCGGGCAAAAAGGTCGGCCAGTCCTATGAACTCAGCCGCAAAGCCAAACTATTCAATCCGGCTGACGATTCCAAAGTAACGCTTGCCGATTTGATTGCATCGGATCCGGCTGCTGTTCTTGGAGCGCCGGTTCTCACAAAATTCGGCGCGGACATTTCTCTGCTGATCAAACTGACACAGGCCAAAGGCAACTCATTCCAGGTGCACCTTCCTGAAGGCAAGACCCTTGGACATTGGGAACCGAAGCCGGAGGCGTGGTTCTACCTTGCTCCAGGTCTGTTCACATTCGGCATCAAACTTGATAAATCGTTCACCGATTTTTCGAATGCTCTGCACAAGATCGACGATTGTATGCGGCGTTTGAGCGACGAAGTCAAGGGTGGCCAGCTGAGTCTGGACGAGGCCAAGCAGAAAACCCAGGAGCTTATCGCATCCGTTGATCCTTACCAGTATGTGAATGTCGTTGTGGCGGAAGCCGATCAGATCATCGACCTGACCGCAGGCGGCATCCACCATTCCTGGGAAGAGGACAATGAGCGCTTCCCCGACGGCAACCTCGTCTACGAAGTTCAGGTCGACGTCCCCGACGAGCGATGCTCGATGCGCGGCTTCGATAAGGGCAAGTTCCTGCCCGACGGCAGCCTGCGCCCAACGCATGTTGCGGACTACCTGGCGACGATCGAGCAGGACGCCGAGCATAATGAGCTGTCGCGCCATATCTCCAAGCCGCAGCTGCTTTCGGAGCAAAACGGGGCAAAGGTTGAATCTCTGTTCAGAACGCCATACTTCAACCTCGACCGCATCAGTATCGAAGCCGGCGCCGAATATCGCGACGATGCTTCCGGCGGCTTCCATCATCTGTTCATCCACGCAGGCAATGCCCAGCTTGGCGATACAAAATTGGCACAGGGGCAGTCGTATCTGATTCCGGCCGCGACTGGAATTTACAATATCGCTGCGACGGAGAAGGCAGCGATATTTAAAACTTATTTGCCGGTGTAGGACATATTGTCAAAGACAATATATCTGGGCAGTTGAACGATCAGCAAGAGGCTGGCGGTTGAAACCACGCCTAGAGAGTACACATGTCCGCCTTCGCGGACTAAGAATCGGACCAAAGGTCCACTCTGAGTGTCCGAAGGGACACATGTGTACTCTCTAGCCCGTGCCACCCGAAGGGTACCCGGCCGCCAGGGCAAATGGCCGCCAGGTCAGTAACCTTGTGGGCTTATAGGGGCTACTGAGCATCCTATTCATCTCTCCGCAACCATTCTCTCTGTTCCGCGTTATACTGAACAACTATGGCCACAGCGCAGACTGTTATCGATCCCGAGTTCGTCAAGAAGCTTGAGCACCTTCACATCTACTCCAAGCGCGCCTTTATCGGGCAGACTAAGGGTGAGCGGCGATCGAAAAAGCGCGGCTCGTCGGTTGAGTTCGCCGATTTTCGCGATTACTCGATGGGAGATGACCTGCGGTATGTGGACTGGCGGGCCTATGCTCGCCTGGACAAGCTCTTTGTAAAGCTGTTTATTGAGGAAGAGGATCTCAGCGTCCATTTGCTGATCGACACCAGCAAGAGCATGGACTTCGGCGCGCCGATGACCAAGGCTGTTTACGCCCGGAGGGCTGCCGCGGCCCTGGGATATGTGGCGCTGAGCGAGTATGACCGTGTGTCAGTCGCGGCTTTTAGCGGAGAGTTGGGCAAGCTTATGCCGCCTCAGCGCGGCAAGAGTGGTCTGATTCCGTTCTTTCGACACCTTGAAGAGCGAACGCCTGTGGGGGGCGGCACGAATTTTGGAGACGCGCTCTCAAAGTACTCGGCACAGATTCGGAATCCCGGGATAGCCATCGTAATCTCGGACTTCTTTGACGACACCTACATGCGTGGGCTTAAGGCTCTCATGTCCCGCCGGATGCAGATCGTGTTGCTGCATGTTATGGACCCTGAGGAGCTCGATCCGACATTGACCGGAGACCTTAGGCTGATCGATTCGGAAACAGGCGAACATCGCGAGGTCAGCATGTCTCCGTACGTTATTGCGCAGTACAAGGCGCATGTAACGGAGTTCTGCGATGGCCTGAAGTCGACGGCTTCCAAGTACGGCATGGACTATGTGAGAACTTCGACCGATATTCCCATGGAAACGGTTATGCTCCAATATCTGCGCCGGTCCGGTTTACTGAGGTAATCGTTACGTTCCATACAACCGGTCTCCAAAGTCGCCTAGGCCGGGCATGATGTATTTGACCGGATTAAGCTGGCGATCCAGCGCTGCGGAAATGATACGAACATCGGGATGCAGATCGTTAAGCAACGTAACGCCTTCCGGCGCTGCGACGATGCAAACCATCACAATTCGGTCGGCTCCCGCATCTTTGAGTTTGTCGATCGCATTTGCAGCAGATCCTCCCGTAGCGAGCATGGGATCGAGGACGAACGTCGCTCGCCCGCCTAGATCCGGCGGAAGCTTTGAATAGTAAGCGCTGGCAATAGCCGTTTCGTGGTTTCGCTCCAGGCCTACATAGCCCACTGAGACATCGGGAAGCAGTTCGACGAATGCCTCGAGCATTCCCAAGCCTGCACGCAGAATCGGGACGGCTACGGCGCACTCGCTGATCAGCGCGCCCACCGTGGACTCCATCGGCGTTTGGATCGATTGATGTTCAACCCGAAGATTGCGTGTCGCTTCGATAGCTAGCAGGGTGGTGAGCTTGTGCGCAATCGGACGAAATATAGCCGGTTCCGTATTGCGATCCCGGAGTGTCGTCAAATAGTGGGCGGCCAGCGGATGATCCAGAACGGTAATTCTCATAAAGAGCCTCTTGAATGAACCTACTTAATCCGTGGAATTTTTTGTGGCTCGTTCCACTCGGCGGCGCGATTGTCGCCCTGTGGATGCTGCGCCTGCGCCGCGAGGATGTGACGGTCTCGTCACTGCATCTCTGGCGCGCGATCATCCAGGAAACGCAGGCTAATGCGCCGTTCCAAAAACTGCGCCGCAATCTTCTCCTGTTTCTTCAGCTGCTGGCGGCTTTCCTGCTCATCATGGCGCTTGCCCATCCATTCGTCTACGGTAAGGCCATGGCGGGTCGAGCCATCGTGCTCATGATCGATACCTCTGCATCCATGAATGCCAAGGATACCGGCATTTCACGCCTGGATGCGGCCAAGCAGAATGCTGAGGACTTTATCGACCATCAGATGCGCGACAGTGATGTTGCCACGGTCATCGCAGTCACCAACAAACCGGCGAGCATCGTTCCGTTTACGGGTGATCGAGGGCGTCTGAAACAGGCGATTGACGGCATAAAGCCCACGGATGCCATTGCCGATATGCCGGCGGCTTTCAGTATGGCGCAGGGCGCGGTGGGAGCCGGAAATGGGGCTCTGATACGCGTATATACCGATGGCGGCTACGATACGGACCTTGTTCGCCGAATCCAAACCATTCCGCTCGGCAACACCGATGTCCGATTTATTTCGATTGGCTCTACCGCGCCGGATAACGTCGCGATCACCGCCATGGATTCCCGGCGCAATCCGGTCTCGAATGCCTATGAGGTATTCGTCGATGTGCAGCACTTCGGGAGTCGGGCGATTACCGGCGGGACACTCTCACTTTTCAAAGACAACAAGCTTATCGATGCCCGCCCACTCGATCTGAAGGGCGGGCAGCAAAGCGAAACATTCTCGACACCTCTATTGAGCAAAGGCGGCGTAGTAACAGCCCGCATTGACGATGTCAGCGACGACCTTGCCGCCGACAACTCGGCATCTCTCGTGCTGCCGCCGCCTCGGAAGCGCAAAGTGCTACTGGTCAGTTCCGGCAATCTCTTCCTTGAGCACGGTCTGAACCTTGATCCCGATGTGGTTCTCGACGAAGTCGCGCCGGACGAGTTTGCATCGGTGGGCAAGAACGGCGCAGGATATGGCATGGTCGTCTTCGACGGCTGGCTGCCGGCCGTTTTACCGCCCGGTAACTTTTTGATCGTTAATGCGGTTTCGTCCCAGACGCCTCTGGAAACTGCCGGAGACCATACGGATAATCCCGCGCTTATCGACCAGAACCGCACGCACCCTGTAATGAGATTCGTCGACCTGAGCGGCCTGAACATCATGAAGTCGATCCACGCCCGCCCTGCGGCCTGGGGGGAAGTGCTGGCGGACGGCGAAGCGGGACCTCTCATCGCGGCGGGATCTCATGACGGACGACAGGCTGTCGAGGTTGCATTTGACCTGAGCAATTCGGATTGGCCCCTTCGTGTATCGTTTCCGATATTTCTTTCTAACTCAATAGATTGGCTGACCGCAGGTTCAGGACTTGGCCCCAGCAGCGCGGACACCCCCACCGGAAGCGTTGCAGCCTTTACCGCTCCGTCCGGCTTGTCGTCAATTACCGTGACATCGCCCGATAACGTAGACCGGGTGCTTTCGTCCCCGACAGGCGGCGGAGTCGTCCTGTTCGACGGTACAAACAAGGCTGGCCTCTATCGTATTCATGGCGCGGGCTTCGAGTCGCAACTGGCTGTAAATCTACTGAACCGGACCGAGAGCGACCTGAAGGTGAAAGATCATCCGGAGCTTGCGCGCAGCGGCGCAGGCTCGGCCGCCGGTCCCGCTCGCCGCATTCGCAACGATCTGTGGCCCATCGTCGCAATGGTGGCCCTCGCCCTGCTTGCCCTGGAGTGGCTGTTCTTCCACAAACGGATCTAAGACTTAGTGCAACGATTGCCTAGGTTATGTCTATGAAATCAACCCGAGAAGCGTGAAGGGTAGGGTAGAATAGGAGGGTGATTTTGCGGAACCGCCCTTCCGCAGGTTCAAAGGCGATCTCCGGACCGACTCGGAACCGGCAGGAGGCAGGATTCCTCTTATAAAGCAGGAACGGCGTCATGAATGATCTTGAACGTTTCTACGGACCAAATGCCGGATATGTCCTCGAATTGTATGAACGTTACAATGAGGACCCAAACTCCGTAGATTCAGAAACTCGCGAGATATTCTCGCACTGGACTCCCACCGAACCCCAGCCTACCCCTTCCGTTACTTCGGCACCAGCAGTGCAAGCTGCTCCCGCACTGGATGTCACCAAAGTTGTTGCCGCCGCGCGGGTCGCGCGTCTGGTACGGGAACTGGGACATTTAACGGCTCACATCGACCCACTGGGAAGCCCGCCGCCCGGCGATCCCGGTCTGGAAATCGCCACTCACGGTCTTACGACCGAAGACCTGGCAGCGCTGCCTGCGTCTGTTGTTTCCGGTCCACTTGCTGAAGGCGCTGCCAATGCGCTCGAAGCGCTCGGACGGCTTCGGCAGGCTTACTCCGGTTCCATCGGTTACGAAGACGACCATATCCAGGTTGATGAAGAACGGGACTGGATTGTCGACGCGATCGAAAGCCGGCGCTTCTTCGCCGATATTGACGACAAAACGCGGGTCCGTGTTCTTGAGCGCCTGACCGCCGCCGAAGGATTCGAGCAATACCTTCAGACGACGTTCGGAACGACAAAGCGCTTCTCGCTTGAGGGCAACGATGTCCTCATTCCAATGCTCGACGACATTATCCACTCCGCAGCGATAACGCACACCCGTGAAGTCGTCATGGGAATGGCTCACCGAGGACGCCTCAACGTACTCGCGCATACCCTCGGCAAACCTTACTCCGCTATTCTCGCCGAGTTTGAATCGGGCAAGCAAGACCAATCGACGGCCGTCTCCGGCGGAAACGCCGAAGGGTGGACCGGCGACGTCAAGTACCACATGGGCGCTCGCGTGGAATACACCGAGGGCGGCCTCAAGGCCATGCCCATTACCCTCGCTCCTAACCCGTCGCACCTGGAATTCGTTGATCCGGTGATTGTAGGCCGCGCGCGAGCGGCCCAGGAAGATCGCTACACGGGCAAGAAGCCTGCCCAGGATCCGCTGGCATCGCTCGCAATTATGATCCATGGCGATGCGGCTTTCCCAGGCCAGGGTGTTGTTGCGGAGACCCTCAACCTGTCGCAGCTGAAAGGCTACACGGTCGGCGGCACCATTCACATTATCGTCAACAACCAGATCGGCTTTACAACGAATCCCCGTGACTCTCGCTCGACTCTCTACGCGAGCGACCTGGCGAAGGGATTTGAGATTCCGATCGTTCACGTTAATGCTGATGACCCTGATGCCTGTATTGCCGCAGCGCGCATGGCGCATGCTTATCGCGAGCGGTTCGGCAAAGACTTCCTCATCGACCTGGTCGGCTATCGTCGGCGGGGCCACAACGAGGGCGACGAGCCGACTTACACTCAGCCCCGGCTTTACGAGAAGATCGGCGTTCATCCGACCGCGCGGCAGGTATGGGCGGACGAGCTTGAGAAGCGCGGCATCGTAACTCACGAGCAGAGCACGGAGATGCTTCGCGCTATCACCGCAGAACTGCAGGCGGCGCGCTCAACTCCGTCGGGCAAGGGGCTTTCTAAGGGAGCTTCCGCGCCTACATCCACTGCTCAGCCCACAACAGCGGAAAAGCTTGTATCGGCGGATAAGCTCACGGAACTGAACGAGGCGCTGCTTCGATATCCTGAGGGCTTTACGATCAATCCGAAGGTTGAGCGGTTGCTCAAACAGCGTCGCACTGCGCTGCAGGAAGACAACTCGATCCTCTGGATGCATGCGGAGGCCCTGGCATTCGCGTCGATCGTTGCCGACGGCACCCCTGTGCGTTTGACGGGCCAGGACAGTGAGCGTGGCACGTTTACGACACGCATCTCGGTGCTTTACGATACGGCCACCGGCGCGCGATACTGCGCTCTGGAAGATCTTCCGCAGAGCAAGGCATCGTTTGCCGTTTACAACAGTCCGCTCTCCGAAAACGCTGCCCTCGGATTTGAGTATGGATACAGCATGCATGCATCCGGATCTCTCGTCCTCTGGGAAGCGCAGTTCGGTGACTTCGTCAATGGCGCCCAGGTTATTATCGACCAGTTCCTGGTATCGGGCAACGCCAAGTGGAGACAAACGCCGTCGCTCGTTCTGCTGCTGCCTCACGGCTATGAAGGATCGGGTCCTGAGCATTCCAGCGCTCGTTTGGAGCGGTTCCTGCAACTGGCGGCGGGCAACAATATTTGCGTGGTAAATTGCACCACAGCAGCGCAGTACTATCACCTTTTGCGGAGGCAGGCGGCATCTCTTCAGACAGCGCCACGTCCACTGATCGTGATGAGTCCGAAACTGCTGCTTCGCCATCCGCTTGCGGCATCGTCGCTCTCGGATCTCTCCACGGGAAGCTTCCAGCCCGTACTCGACGACCTGTCGGTGAACGGCCGGTCCAAGTCCGTTACACGGGTAATTCTCTGCTCCGGAAAGGTATATGTCGACCTGGTGTCGCATAAGGCCTATCAGGCCGCCGAGCACGTTGCCACGGTTCGTGTCGAGCAGCTCTACCCATTCCCGAAAGACGAGCTTAAGGACATCCTGAGCACCTATACGGCGCTCAAGGAGATCGTCTGGCTGCAGGAAGAACCGAAGAATATGGGCTCCTGGTCATTTATTGAGCCATATCTTCGGGAAATTGCCGGTCCCGGCGTTACGTTGCAGTATGTCGGTCGCGTTGCATCGGCTAGCCCTGCCGAAGGGTCGATGCGACGGCACTCTGTCGAGCAGAATCGCATTGTTACGGCGGCCCTAGGCGGCGCGCCGAACACTAAGTAGATAAGGAGCGGAGAAAACAATGCCCGTAGAAATCCGGGTTCCGCAGATGGGCGAATCCGTCGTCGAAGCAACCATCGCAAAGTGGCTTAAGAAGCCGGGCGATACCGTGGCCGAAGGCGAACCGATTGTCGAACTGGAAACGGACAAGGTCAACGTCGAAGTGCCTTCGGAGGCGGCCGGTGTTCTTGAGACTGTAAGCCATGCCGAGGGCGATACCGTCAACGTAGGCGACCTGCTCGCCGTCGTCGGCACAAATGGCGCTTCTTCAGCCACTGCCGCCGCAGCGCCCGTGGCTGTCGCTCCGGTCGCACAGGCTGCAGAGCCGGCGCCGAGCGCTCCGGCCGCGTCGCCGGCGTCGCCGATTGCGCGAAAGGTTGCCGAAGAAAATAATATTGATCTGAGCCAGCTTAAGGGCAGCGGCCCCAACGGTAAGATCGTCCGCGATGATGTTGCCAGCCACATCGGAGCCAAGCCCGCAGCAGCCGCTCCTGTAGCGCCGGTGGCAACTGCTCCGGTAACACCTGTGGCAGCGGCGGTTGCTCCCGTTGTTGCAATTCCCGCCGCGCCGTCCGCCAACGCTTCGCGTGAAGAGCGCGTCAAGATGACTCGCCGCCGGCAGACCATCGCGACACGTCTTGTCGAGGCCCAGCACACGGCTGCCATGTTGACGACCTTCAACGAGGTCGATATGACGGCGATTATGGACGTTCGCAAGCGCCGCAAGGATTCCTTCAAGGAGCGCAACGGCGTCGGCCTAGGCTTCATGTCGTTCTTCACCAAGGCAAGCATCGGCGCCCTCAAGGCTTTCCCGTACATCAACGCGGAAATCCAGGGTACTGAGATCGTCCTCAAGCATTACTACGATATCGGTGTCGCGGTAAGCACGCAGGAAGGCCTGGTCGTTCCCGTCGTTCGCGACGCAGACCGGCTATCCTTTGCGGAGATTGAGAAGGCGATCGGCAGTGTCGCAGGCAAGGCGCGCGACGGCAAGTTGTCGCTGGCCGATCTGCAGGGCGGCACGTTCACCATCACAAACGGCGGCGTGTTCGGCTCGCTGATGTCGACCCCGATCCTGAATGCCCCTCAGGTGGCCATTCTGGGCATGCATAAGATCCAGGAGCGCCCGATGGTTGTAGGCGGCGAGATCGTCATCCGCCCGATGATGTATCTGGCCCTGTCTTACGATCACCGCATCGTAGACGGCAGCGAAGCGGTCCGCTTCCTCGTGAAGGTCAAAGAGCTTCTCGAAGATCCAGAGTCGCTGCTGCTGGAAGGATAGGCGTTTTAGTCTAGACTCACTCGTTATACAGCCCGCCGTGCGATAATCGCGCGGCGGGCTGAGTTTTGTGTATTGAAACCGGCATATTAGGCATCGGTTTGCCCTGGCAGCGGACGGCCCTAGCGGCCGGGTACCCTCCGGGTGGCACAGGCTAGAGAGTACACATGTCCGTCTTGCACACGTATGTGAGGGTGCGTATGCCTGACTTCGCGGACTAAGAATTGGGACCTTTGGTCCCTCTTTGTGCCCGGAGTTAGGCATACGCACCCTTGCATACGCATGCAGGGGCACTGTTGTACTCTCTAGGCGCGGTTTCAACCGCCTGCCTTCTTGCGGGGCGTTTAACCGCCTGCCTCTTTGGGGCTTGCAGTGGTCTACAGAATCTCTGCGGATGACCTACACCTCAATCACCGCATAGACCACGCGGCTTTTGCGGCTGGTTACATCCTCGGTAACCAGAGACTGTATTTCCTCGGGCAGCGGCTCAAGCTTTGGGTGTTTGATCACCACGCGGCGGCGCGCGACACGCTTTGCTTCGATGACGGCATTCAATCCTAGCGGCGATGCGTTGCCGAAGTGGAATAGGGGACTCACGCTGCTCTCGGATCCGGGAAGACGGTCCTCGAAGAATGGGTCGAAATAGACGATATCGAAGCTGTCGGCGTCGGCCGCCGTCAGATAGTCGGTGTGGTCTGCGGAGATCACTTCTATCCTCTGCAGCGCCGCACGCAAGTTCTTTCCCTTCAGCGGAAAGGACTTTACGCCTTCACGCGTCACGATCGCCAGTTCCGGTACGCTTTCCAGCCCCCGCACACGTCCCTCAGGTCCAACGGTTAGAGATGCCAGTGTCGCTTCTGCGGCAAACCCAATTGTACAGTCAAGGATAGAATCGCCAGGTCCGAGACCGGTCGCCTCTACGAATATATCTCTCCAGCCCTGCTCCAGATTCATGGCCCGAACAAGCACCATATTGGGATGAAAGGAATACTCCGCGCCGCCGCGGTCGCGCAGAATAAGGCGGTTTTCGGCTACGACTAAGAGGCGTTCGACATCGACATCTCGAAAGACCTGGACCATGTTGCGGTTTGCGCGCGACATGTATGGGACGCCCAGTTCCTCGGCAAATGCCCGAGCGCTCGGTTCAAGCTCTCGATGATTGCGGACACTCGTTGTTACGGCAAGAGGGAGAGGGGGCTGGTTGGACGAAGTCATAATTCGCGAACTGTGTCCTTAACGTCACAGATGTCCGCTGCGGCGCAGACAACTCGCGTGACTCCGAAACTGATTGCATCTTCGAGATCCTGCGTCCATTCAGACTCAGGCAGGTAGGCTGTAGTTGTCTTGCGCGCACGCCGTGCATATGAGAATACAGGCAGCAGGACAGCGCCTGAGTAGTCCGAGGCCGGCTCTCGGAGGACGAAGCCTGCCGCGTTATCCATAGCGTCGACATCAGGCTCTGCGTTGTCTGTCGATACTGCCACATTCAATCGGATTGCGTCAGCCTCATCCGTCGCCGAAGTCATGAGCTTGGCCATCTCGAAGTCCGAAACGACATATTCGAGTTCGCCCTGATCGTTGACGACAATCTCAATCTCTGCGCCTTTTGCAGCTTCTCGAACGGCGGAAAGCGCAAGGACATCAATTGGGACATCAATTAGCAATGGAAGGCCCGATATATGCTCGGCAAGCCGGTCGAGCGCACGGCGCTGACCGGCGGACGTTGATGAACCGGATGAACCGGACAGCAGCGGCGATGTCTCACACAGGCAGAGACCATCAGCTCCGCTTGCCAGGGCGGCATCGACATCTTCCTGACTTCTGACATAGCCATAAACGGAAACGAACCGGTTGTCGCTCGCCGTTTTTGCGGGCAAATGCGCCTCGCTGAGGTAGATGCTGGGACGCCTTGGCGTTGCCTGAAATTGTGATACCAGCATGGCATCCGGCTGCAGATATACGGAACCGGAGTTGGCATCGACGAGCATCAGCTCGTATTCGCTGACAGCTGAGAGGAATTCATCGCCCAATCCACAGACACAGGGCACACCAGGATCGAAGCGCTCATCCGGATAGCCGGAAAGCGCCAGGCCTACGATTCTGTATCCGGCTGTTTCGCGGTTCAATAGCGCCAGCGGCGCGTTGCGGGCAACGAGGATGATATCTTCAACCTCGGGCGGCACAATGGGGTCGCGTTCCATCGCGAGAGCGACACGCTCCAGCCTAACAGAAGGAAGCGACACCAATCCATAGCTCTCAAGCACGCGTGAGGCGGACGCGAATGCTGAACCCGATTGAACCTGTTCGCCCACAAATTGATCCATGGTTTACTGTTTCACCGCCGGCGGGGGCTGTACCGAACCGGCAGCGCTGTTGCTGGCATCGGGCTGCTTCTCCGGCGTCGGGTTAGGCGCAGGAGCGGCGGGGGGGGGCGGCGCGCCTGTGGGGTTGCCGGGGAGAGCCAGGTCGGGTGGGGGCGCGGCTTGAGCCGGCGGAGGTTCCACGGTATTCGTGGTGGGCTTATCCTTCTTCGGCTTCAATTTGCCGGTTATAGGACCGGGAATGAAGATCCATTCATTGCCTTCTTCGATACCGGCAATCATCTTTGCCGCGAAGACTTCGTTGCCGTCGCCCTGTTTTGCATGAACATTTCCAATCAGCGTGACTGTCTTGTCATTCCCATTGTACACGCCGGAGTCTGCGGTCAACACACGGTCTGTCTGATGGATAACGAGAGCGCCCGGAACAGTGCCCGTTTTCTTCCGGTAGTCATAAGTCATGACATCGCATGTCATGGTCGCAGGATCTTTAACCTGCGACTTCAGAGATCCGCCGGAATTCTTTCCGCCCGGCCGGGCAATGAGCGTGATGTGATCCTTCAGAGTCGCCAGGTGCTTGGTGAAATCGAGAAACCCATGGTCACCCGTGAGGTCGTTCTGACTGTCGTACACATGCACGGACGCCAGCGATTTGGCACTGATAGCTTTCAGGTCCGAATCTAAATTGACGAGAGCGGCCTGAGTGTCCAGATGGGTATCGCTCTGAGAGAACTTGACACCACCGCTCATCTGCCACAGTTTCTGCTTGTCCAGGTATCGAGCAGGCCCTGACTCGTAGCTGACCGTATCCTCTGTCTCATCAGCGGGCTGACTGACTGGAGCGGGCGGGCTTACGGGCATCGGTTGTATCGTGCCGGGATTGGTTTTGGCGGAAATTAAAAAGGGAACGGCGCAAACGGCGAGTAACCCGGCTAACGGACGCTGCAACATGGCTCTATTTTACCAAGGGCGATGCCCGAAACGTTCCATGCATGCTGCTGATTGAAATATCGCGGGTTTTAGTATTGTATTGAACGTCGCGCGCCTCTGCTGCGCCTGCATTGTTAGGGAATGTAATCTTGACTGTGCCGGGCGCTTTAACCATCGAAGTAAGAGAATTCCAGGAGATGGATTCTGCCCGAAACGTCGCGCCGCCTCGCCCTGTCGCAGCAGCCGTTATACCGTGATTGAGCGTAAGGGATCCATAGTTCGTGGGGCTGTCGAAGCCCATTGGACTGGAAAATTCGGCATGACCTGCCTGAACGACGGCAACAGACTTTCCTGCCGTATCGAACAGCCGGGCATCGTGTATTCCGTCCGCTGATACAGTATGCTGATCCTGCGCAAAGGTGATGTGATCCGCTTTTAATCGCCAGACCTTGTGCCCGTGAGCGCGTCCCGCAATCTCCGTGTCGCTGGCTTCCAGTCCGAATTCACCAAGAACACGCTGCTGGCCGATGATATCCGCAAAGGGCTGATACTTTTGCATATGTTTCAGCCCATAAGAGGTTGCCCAAACGGCCAGCGCTGCGAGGAGCAGTAATCCCAACTCAGGAAGTCTTCGCGAGATACGCTGCAGCATGTCGCTTACTAGATAGGCGGCGGCGGCGGCGGAACCGACGAAGCCGGTACGGTAATCGTGCCGACATTCTTAGTTGCCACGCCTCCAGGCGATGTTACAGAAATAGCGCTCAGGTTTACGGACCTGGTGCCGTCAAGGGTAGTGCCGTTACTCTCATAAACGGCCAGCACGATCGTTCCCGTTGAGGGGACGTTTGCGATGGAAAAGACTGAAGCGGCAGTCGCCGTTGCCACTAGAGCTGTGCCCTGAATCTTAACGATGTGTCCCGGAAGCGCCGTGCCGTCAATGGAATCCTTGAGCGTTCCCGTAACGACGACATTTGCCGGTGGCGGAGTGCTTCCGCCACCGCCTCCTCCGCCGCATCCGGTAAGCGCGAACGCTACGCCGGCGAGCATTGCTATGGCAGGAAGCCGTGTGGCATGCCGATTCACTATAAATCCGATCATACTAGTCTCCATTCGTGAGATTACAAGTTTCCGGGAACCGAGAAGCTGCCTTCAGAGATCGCCGCGATGGCGCTCTTCAGCCAGGTCAACATCGATTCGCGCGCCGCCGCCATTGCCGCCTCAACTTCCGTGTGTGAGAGCGGCAGCGTTTTAATGAGCCCGCATCCGTAATTGGTTACCACGGATATCGCTGCATAAGATAATCCTGCTTCGCGCGCCAGGATCGCCTCAGGCGCCACAGTCATTCCAACCACATGAGCGCCCCAGGATGCGTACAACCGCACTTCTGCCGGAGTTTCATACCGCGGTCCGGACAGGCACATATAAGTGCCTGAGGGGTGCGCTTTGATATTGGTCGCATCCGCAGCGGAAATCAGCGCGATACGGAGATCCTGAGCGAACGGCTCGCTGAAATCAGTATGCCGCACCTGGCCGATCTCGCCGAAGAAGGTGGTGACTTCACCCTTTGTGCCGTCGATAAAATCGTCAAGCACCACAAAATCGCCGGGAGCGTAGTCCACGCGAAGTGAACCCACTGCCGATGTCGCAATAACAGCGGCGACATCCAGGTCCTTCAATGCCTGAATATTGGCGCGGTGATTAATTTTATGGGGTGGAACGCCGTGCGAAGGCCCGTGACGCGGTAAAAAGATAAGTTCGGCTTCATCCTCAAGCTTTTGTAGAGAGTATACGGCATCTCCGTATCGTGTCCCTACTGTATTCCACACCGACTCGCCAAATCCCTGTGCAAAGCCGCTGCCGCCGATAACCGCGATCTTCACAATTGACATCCTCTACGATGGCATGATACACTGCCTGCCGTTATGATGGCAGCCAATCCGGCAGATTGTACTCGAAAACAGGGACGCTGGCAATCACAGCGCGTCGCTGTTTTACTGTTTCTTCTGACTTTAATCTATTTTCGCGAGCAGTTGATTATGGGCCGTATCCTCTATTGGGGCGATATCGGCCTGTACTTCGATCCGATGCTGCGCTTTCTGCGCGACAACCTGTCGCATGGGACAATACCGCTCTGGAACCCCAAGATCCTTTGCGGAACGCCCTATGTGGGCAACCCTCAAACATGGATGCTGTACCCGTCGTCGTTATTGCTGCTGTTTTTGTCCAGCGGCGTCGCAATTAACTGGACGATCGCCCTGCACGTTTGGTTCGCGGGATTTGGCGCATACCTTTTCCTCAAAGAACCTATGGGGCGCTCCATGCCGGCGGCAGTCCTCGGCGCTGTAACATTCATGTTCGGCGGACAGCTTGTCTCCAAGGAGCAGTTTCCGAATATGGTGCAGGCCGCAGCATATCTCCCCTGGGTGTTGCTCGCTGTCGATCGGCTTTGCCGCAAACCGAATCCGGTCGCGTCTGCATGCCTCGGTTTGCTTCTCGGATTGCAGATCCTCGCAGCTCACCAGCAAATGGTCATGCTTACATGCTATCTTGCGATACTCTATGCCATTCCTCTGCTGGTCGCGATAAGAAATGGAAGGCATATTGGAAGAGTGCTCGCCGGCGGCATTTGCGCGGTCTTTGTAGCGACTTTCCTTTCATTGGGAGAAGTCTTGCCCAGCGTCGAGTTTTTTACCCATATCTTGAGGCAGAAATACACATTTGCGATCGTCAATCGCTTCTACCTTCCGCCAAATCAGCTGCTCAACTTTGTCGCGCCTAACCTGCATGGAAATCCTATCGATGGAAACTTTACGGCGCGTGGTAATTTTTGGGAGACTTGCTGCTATGTCGGCGTTGTCCCCTTCGTGCTTGCAGTGGCAGGGTTCTTCTTAGCATGGGTGCGGAGAGATTACCGGCCGTTCCGATTCTGGTCGCTGATTGCTGTGCTCGGCACATGGCTCGCGATGGGAGGCAAAGGGCACCTTTATTATTGGTTCTTTAAATTCCTTCCGGGCTTCAAAAATTTTCACGACCCGGCGCGATGCCTCCTCTGGGCATGTTTCGCAGTTGCAGTTCTGGCAGCTCTTACGGCGGATGTTCTCTTAAGTCGTGCGGCAGCAATAAATGGGGCAAAACGGCGTGTATCGTCTCGATCTCCATCTTCTAAATTTACGGCCCGCAAGCGTAGGTTGGCAATGGCGGCCGTCTTGCTCATTCTGTCCTTCTGTGACCTCGCGAATTTTGGTTCAGCAATCTATCCACTAGCGCCATCTCCGATTGCCTCGTCTGCGGCTCAGTCGGCCGTGATCAGGGCAATTGAGGCAGATCCCGAAATAGGGCAGCGTCAGGCGCGTATCATGGCGCCGGATACTGCCCGGGTCTGGCAGCGTTTTTCAGCTCATCGGTCTTATCAACAACATGTTCCACGGTATTCGGACCTCTGGTACGATACGGTCACGCCGAATCTTGGCATGAGCGCCGGGTTGTATGATGCCTATGGGTATGATCCGATCACAAGAGCCGATGCGCAGCAGTTTCTCGGAGCTGCAGTGCGAGCTTTCGACCCACAGCAGGACAACCGCCATCTGAAGCTGGCTACGGCATGGGCCGGCGCATGCGGCGTGCGGTATGTGGTGCTGGACCGGATTGAGCCGCCGGAGACGGTTCTGGCAAGTCTGATCACAGTGCAATCTCTCCCAACACTCGCCACGATCCCGCCAAGAACTCCGCCCGGCCGCGCCTATCTGTGCAAGAACGAACTTTGGCAGCCGCGTGCTCGCATCGTTACCAATGGAGTATGGTTCGGATCGGCAAATAAGATTTCAAACAGAATTGTCGCAACTCTTAACGGCAATCGCCCTTTCAATCCGGCGCGCTCAACACTGATTGCCGGAGACGAAGCAAATCGACCAGCTATACCGGATGCGGCGTTGGGTACGGCGCCCGGAGCGGGAATGCATGCGGCAGAGCTGAGGGAGCTTGGCCCCAATGCGCTTGTTGCCCAGGGTGGGGCGTCTAAGCCTTCGATACTGGTCGTTGCCGACACCGTGCATCCAGGGTGGACGGCAAGCATCGATGGCAAACCCGCGCCGATATTGATTGCGGATGGATTCATGCGCGCCGTGGCACTCCCTCCCGGCAATCATACGGTGAGATTTCAGTATCGCCCCGTTTCTTTTTTAGTCGGACTTTACCTGTCAATGATCACGGCGGCAGCTCTGATTGCGTTCTTTCTTGCGAGAGGCCTGCTCCGCATTGCAGACTATCAATTCGCAGAAACTTCGTCTGTGAGCGCGGATGAAAGTGAATTTTGACGCAATGGCCCTTCGGCGGCAGGAGATTGCGAATTCAAGGGTGAATTAGTCAACTTAAGCGGATGGAACGTGACGGACAGAGGCGTTTGCTATGGCCGAATTACAAATCAATTCGCAAGTTATTGCCGGAATACCAGTTGTCACCCTCGGCGGAGAGCTGGATTCGTACAGTGCCGTGCGAGTGAGCCAGGTGCTGGACACGCTTATCAACGTGCACGCCCCCTCGGTCTTGATCGATGTCGTCGATCTGGAGTATATTGATTCTGCCGGTCTGGGTGTGCTGGTGAGCGCTTTGAAGCAAGTTGGCGATCGCGCAGGCACTCTAGCGCTGATCGGCCCCAATGGGGATATTCGCCGCGTTCTGCGTATTACGGGACTAGACAAGTTGTTTATGATCTACGGCAATGAGGCCGAAGCGCTGTCCGAAATGGGGCGGACGCTGCCGGCATAACGCCGTAATCGTGGTTGGCGCAGTTCACCGGCGCCTCAGCCAACCGCGATACCACCATTGTTCCAAAAGCTATAACTCATGGAGGCAACGCATTTGCGTATCGCTCATTCCGCACGCGCCCATGCCGCGACGGCGCTTCTGGCCACGATCGCGGCTTTTTCGTTCGCCGGCTGCGGCGGCAAAAAAGCTATGACCGAACCGGTTATCGGTGAGTACGATTCGATGACGGGACCGCAGTCCACATTCGGCACGTCAACACACAACGGAGAGACCCTCGCCATCGATCAAGCCAATGACGCCGGCGGCGTTAACGGTCACAAGCTGACCATTAAGCTTTACGATGATCAATGCGATCCCAGTATTGCATCCACGGTAGTGCGGAAACTGATTGCTCAGGACCATGTGCCCGCAATATTGGGAGAGGTTGCATCCACCCGTTCCATTGCGGCCGCTCCGGAGTGCGACAAGGGCAAAGTGCCGATGATATCTCCATCATCGACGAATCCCAAGGTCACCGAAGGGCATCCCTATGTGTTCCGTGTTTGTTTTATCGATCCCTTTCAGGGAGGATCCGCCGCCAAGTTCGCCGCGCAAACGCTGCACTTTAAGAGAGCCGCCATCTTCACCGACCAGGCCAACGATTACAGCACCGGCCTCAGCGCGGTCTTCAAGGACACTTTTACAAAGCTTGGCGGCACAATTGTGGCAACGAGCAGCTATCAATCCGGCAGCGACGTCAACTTCCAGGCTCAGTTGAACACCCTTAAGGCCGCAAACCCGGAAATCATCTATGTGCCAGGGTACTACAACGATATCGGACCGATTGCCCGTCAGGCGCGCAGCATCGGACTCAAGGCGCCTCTGCTAGGCGGCGACGGCTGGGACTCCGATAAGCTCGTCGAGGGCGCAGGCGGTCCCGGCGCGGCCCTGGAAGGCTGCTACTTTACAAACCATTACTCCGTGGACAATCCTGACCCTCTTACGCAGAAGTTCGTACAGGCTTATAAGGCTCGGTTCGGCTCGAAGCCGGATTCGCTTGCGGCGCTCGGATATGATGCAGCCGGTGTTCTTGTCGACGCAATGAAGCGCGCCGGCGCACCGCCGAACGATGACTATTCCGACGCAGCCTATAAGACGAAACTGCGCGATGCCATTGGGGCGACGACCGGATTTAAAGGCGCTACAGGCACAATCAATCTCGGCCCCGACCACAACGCCGTCAAACCTTGCGTTGTTCTCCAGGTTAACGGCAAGGACTTCAAGTACATTACGACGGTCCAGCCCTAACCCGAACGCACTAAGGCCGGGAGACCCTATCCCGGCCTTCATGAAAGACATGGACGCGCTTCCTCTCACATGCATGAATTCGCTCAGCAGCTTCTCGTAGGCCTTCAGGTCGGCAGTATCTATGCGCTGATTGCCCTGGGGTACACCATGGTCTATGGTGTGCTCAAACTCATTAACTTCGCGCACGGCGACGTCTACATGGTCGGAGCGTATGCCGGCCTGGGCGGTGTCTTCGTTTTAGGCAGCTGGCTGCCGGCGCATGCCCACGTTTTGACGATCCTGCCGTCTCCAATCGGCGCAGTTATTGTTCTTCTTGCAGCTATGGTGGCGGGGGCGCTGCTTGGCTTGATCATAGAACAGGCTGCTTATCGTCCTCTACGAACGCGAGCGTGGATTGCTCCCGCTGTATTCCTGGGCGCGGCCAGTGGCTATGTAGCCCATGGGATCGCTATGGATCAGACGTCGGCGGAAGGCGTCAGCAATATCGTCGGCATCGTAACCTGGCTTCTCGTGGCGCTCCTGCTGTTCGTGAGCCAGAAAAGGCGTAAGGAGAACCAATCTACTCGCCTGACGGCCCTCATTACAGCGATCGGCGTCTCGTTGTTCATTGAAAACTTTTCCAATCTCCCCGGTATTTTCACTCCCGATACACGGTTCTTTCCGACGGTCGTCAATATTCCGGATACGGTCGGACCGGGAGGCGCTCAGGTTCAAACTCCGACACTCCTGATTTTTGGAATGTCAGTTGTTCTCGTTCTTCTCCTGACATACATCGTGCGAGGCACGAAGATGGGCAAGGCGATCCGGGCCGTTTCATTCGATATGGATGCTGCTGCTCTTATGGGGATCAGCACGGATCGGGTGATCTCCTTTACATTTGCCCTGGGGGCGGCCCTGGCGGGCGCAGCGGGCGTTATGGTGCAGGCATTGAGCCACACTTCGTTCAACCCTTACGTGGGAATTCAGATTGGCTTGAAAGCCTTTGTCGCCGCCGTACTCGGCGGTATCGGCAATATTCCCGGCGCCATGGTGGGCGGTATGATTATGGGGATTGCAGAAACCATGGTCGTCGCATACGGCCCCAAGGTGGGAATTCCCAGCACGTATCGCGATGCCGTTGCATTCTTCCTGTTGATCCTAATCTTACTCGTAAAGCCGGCCGGCCTGCTGGGCCGCTATGTTCCGGAGAAGGTGTAACATGGCAAAATCCGTTGCACCGCGAGCTGTACCGGCTCCCCTTAAGATCGTCTACATGCTGCTGACGATCGGTATCCTATTTGGCCTTAACGCGTGGATTGAGGGACCGAACTTCGATCCAAGCATCGAGGGCATTCTCATACTTGTCGGACTGGGTGTTATTCAGGCGGTTGCCCTGAATATCGTTAACGGTTTCACGGGACAGTTCTCGCTGGGCCACATCGGCTTCTATGCCGTCGGCGCATATGTAACGGCGGCGCTGGGGACATATGGGCACGACAAGTTCTTTCCGTTTATCCCAACAGACCGCAGCAATGTTCCGCTCGTTCAATCTATCTATCCCGTGCTGTTCATGGCTCTGGCGTCCGGGTTGTCAGCCGCCTTCTTAGGCTTCGTGCTGGGTTTGCCGTCGCTTCGGTTGCGGGGCGACTACCTTGCCATCGTGACATTGGGATTTGCGCAGATAACACAGGTTATCCTGCGCAACCTGGATGTTATGAGCGGCAACACCTCTTTTACCGGAATTTCGCGAGTGCATACCGTCGCTGGAGTGGCAACGACCGTCACCATCGGCACACCGCAGCTCGCAAACTTCTTCTGGGTCTATCTTTTCGTCGCCGTGGTCATTTTTGTCGCGCTGTGCCTGCGCTTCTCAAATCACGGACTGGCTTTTATGGCCGTCCGCGATGACGAGATCGCCGCAGAGGCAATGGGAATCAACACGACGCGATACAAAGTTACGGCCTTTGTAATCAGCGCTTTCTTCACCGGTGTAGCCGGAAGCCTATTCGCCCTCAATCAATCTCAGCTGTCTAATGGGCAGTTCGACTTTACGCATGGGATTTACCCGGTGGTCATGGTTGTGCTGGGGGGATTGGGAAGTGTCAGCGGAGTAGCCCTAGCGGCCGTTCTCCTCGGCGTTCTCCCGGAGAGCCTGCGCGCTCTGGGCAACTACCAGCTGGTCGTGTATCCGCTGCTCCTTGTGCTTCTAATGTTAACGCGTCCGCAGGGCATTTTTGGCCGCGAAGAGCTTTCCATTGCGTGGTTTAAGAACCAGATCAAAGCCGTTAAGGGATGGCGGAAGCCGCAGCCACAGGTACAATAGGGGCATGACGCCTGTTCGTGCGATTTTTTTCGACATTGGGGATACCCTCGTATATGACATCCCCAGTGTCGAAGAGCGCCTGTGGACTGCCAGCCTGGATTGCGGGATCGATTATCCGCGCACCGGTCTCAGCGGCGCTCTGCGGGTGGCTGAAACATACGCCCTCAAGGAATATGTCCGTGGGCGTCCCCCTGAAACGCCTGAAGTCGCCATCGAAATGCTTCGAAGCCTGCTGATCTTTGCAGGCATCGAAAGCCCCTCGGACGATACCCTTGCCGCTTTGGCGGCAAGCTATGCGCAAATCCCATTTCGGCGCGTGCTACAAGACGAAGCGATAGCCCTACTCGATGAGCTTCGCCGGCGCGGCTTCAAGCTCGGCATCGTGTCGGATTGGGAAGATACGCTGGAAGATCTTCTGCGCGAGCTGGGTGTCATGGAACGAGTGGATGCGCTTGCCGTGTCTGCGATCGTGGGAGTCACTAAACCGGATCCGCGCATTTTTCAAGCCGCATTGGATCAGGCAGGGGCCAGCGCCGAAGAGAGCCTCCACATCGGCGATTACCTGGAGCTTGATATTGCCGGCGCGCATGCCGCCGGCATGCAGGCGTTACTCTTCGACTGGCGGAAGCGCGCTCTAAATAGCGGCGTTCCGAGAGTCGAATCTTTTGCGGACCTTTGCGCAGCCCTTCTTGAGCTGCCTTCTCCACTTGCACATTCGGACAGTCCGAAAGAACATTAATTGAAAGCAGATGAATGCCCATTAATGCAAAGCAGTATGTCGTCCCGGTAATCTCAAATGTCGAGATTATCCGAGACCACAAAGTCATTACGTTCGTGGCTCCCGAGCTTGCCGCTGTTGCGCAGCCGGGCCACTTTGTGAACGTCCTTGTTAGCGACGGCTACGATCCGTTCCTGCGTAAACCGTTCAGCATCTATACCGTTGATCGGGCAACGGGCGAAGTAAGCGTTCTCTACTCGATTGTCGGCGCAACCACGAGGGGGATGGCCCGGAAGCGTTCCGGCGATACCCTTGACCTCGTAGGTCCCCTGGGAGGCCGCATCTTTGCGCCTGATACGCGAGAAGGCGTAACGCACATTATGGTGGGCGGCGGGTACGGTGTTCCTCCACTTGTGTTCCTCTCCCGTGAGTTGCGCGAGGCCGGCAACGATGCCAACCTTGTCTTCATAATCGGCGCAAGGCATCAGAATCTGCTCGTCTGCGAAGCGGAGCTTTTGGAAGCCGGTTTCGATGCGAGAGTCTCCACAGAGGACGGCTCAAAGGGCGTTCAGGGACGTGTAACAGACGTCCTGGAACCGATACTAAACGAATTAGGTGGTAGTAACTGCTCCGTGTATTGCTGCGGTCCGACACCAATGATGCATGCGGTTGGGGATCTGTCTGAGAGATATGAAGCGCCTTGTCAGGTTTCAATAGAAGTCGCGATGCCCTGTGGGATGGGAGTATGTATGGCGTGTGTAATTGACACTCGCGATGAACGGCGCGTGAGAAGCTGCACTGACGGCCCTGTGTTCGATTCTCGGGAGGTGGGATGGTGAATACCTCCGTAAAACTTGGAAAACTTGTACTCCGCAACCCGGTGATGACCGGATCGGGCACATTCGGGTTCGGCAGCGAGATGTCGGAGACTGTGGATCTGGAGAGGCTTGGGGCAGTCGTCGTCAAGAGCACCAGCCGCGAGCCGCGTAAAGGAAATCCAACGACACGTATCGTGGAGACATCCTCCGGCATCCTCAACGCAATAGGTCTGCAGAATGGCGGCATCGATAACTTCCTGGAAGAGAAGCTGCCTTTCCTTCGCCAGTATGACGTTCCGATTATCGTCAACCTGGTGGGCTACAGCGTGGATGACTATGTGTATCTTGCCGAGCGCCTTACCGAGGCGGGTGGGGTGCATGGTCTGGAAATCAACATATCGTGCCCGAATGTCAAACATGGCTGCGATTTCTCCGTCGATCCCAAACTCACGGCTGAGTTGATCACGGAACTGCGCAAATGCACTGATCTGACACTGATCACGAAACTGTCCCCGAATGTCACGGACGTGGTGTCGATTGCCCGGGCAGCATGGGATGCAGGCTCGGATGCGCTCTCGCTGATCAATACGCTGCTCGGCACCGCAATCGACGCACGGAAGCGTAAGTTCCGGCTGGCCAATATCACCGGAGGTCTCAGCGGTCCTGCTGTCAAGCCGGTTGCGCTGAGGATGGTATGGCAGGTGCACAGGGCGCTTCCAGATGCGCCGATCGTGGGCATGGGAGGAATTTCAACGGGCACGGATGCTGTTGAGTTCATGCTTGCCGGAGCGACAGCGGTTGCTGTGGGCACGGCGACATTTGTAAATCCCACAGCGGCAACGGACGTGGTAACCGGTATCGAATCGTACATGACCCAGTACGGCGTTGAAGATGTCAACGAACTGATCGGGGCGGTAGAGGCTTAGTTCGCATCCGGAGACAGCGCCCTTTGGGGGCCTCTGCGCCCCTCTTGTATAAGAGGCTGTCTTGTGGGAGCAGGTCTCCGCACCTGCTCATTCCGGTGAACTAGCCGCCGTTCCATGCCTGCTCATCTTGTCCCTAATCTCTTGTGGTATTGGGCTCTGTCCCAGCTTCCAATGTTTCAACAAGGCTTAGAATCAATCAGGGCGGCCTCCAAATTTGGAGGCCGCCCGGGTGTTGTGACTTCTATTCAAGCGACGGAGTATTTTTTGAATTCATAATGGCGGGCGTCGATCGCGTTGAACAGTTTAGCTCGTTCTTAGTCGACAACCTCTTCCAAAGACACGACATCTTCGGTGCGATGCTTGCGGGCAACATATCGCCGGCCAGTCTTGGGATCGCTTCCCTCCCAGGGATAACGGCCACCAGCGCGTCCGTCGGGTCCGACAGTGACGACTATGGGATCAAGAACCGGCTTCAGGCGATTGAAGATGTTAGCAAAATCACTATCTTCCTTCGACATATATCGGTTGGCATTGTCGCTCCAGGCAACAGGCACAGCTCCAACTCGGGTTAGCTTCGGCATGGAACTTCTCCTTTCGGTATTATTTGAATTAATTTGGGTTTAATAGAGCTTAATCAGCTCTTAATCATTATACCCCAGTTTTCATAAGACATCACATATCACATGTCCAATTTTACCAAACAACAATCGGAGCAAATGGACTTCGAACGGCTACTACGCTCCGCACTGGATGTGATACGATCCACCTATGACTATCTAGACGTCTCGGAACGTATTTTGTTCCGTCGAATTTACTATTCTCCAAAATTTATTGATCGGGCTGAAATCACTCTCCTTGGCGCCATTCGAGTCGGCCCCGCAGCGTGCGAGTCGGCAGTGAGTCTGGCCGGGACTCTCGTTCATGAGGAGTTTCACCTCAGGCAGCCGCTTCTATGGAGGACATGGTCCTTCTGGCGCGGAATCTGGAGGCGGGAGCACACAATGAAGTGGCTGGAGTGGCCTGCATACCGCCAGCAGATATCGTTTCTACTGGCGGCGGCACGCCAAGGGTTCCCGGAAGCCGGCAGCGAAGCACGGGAAGTTCTCGAGTCATTTCGCTTCTACTACGGCGAACCTGAAGACGCTGAGTTTCTCGCGCAGCACGGTTTCGGCCGGTAACGCTCACCACACAACGAATCAGAATCCCTTATGTTAACCGGCAAAAGATTTCTAATTTGCGGCCTCAGCCGGTTGACGGTTCGCGTTGCGGCCGCGCTCGTATCCGATAACGCCGCCGTCGAGATTCTGCTCGATTCGCCGGACGTCAATCGCTATGCGAAATTTCTTCCCGACAAGGTTGTTGTTCGTGACGACATCTCCCTCAAGGGTATCGTTACCGAGTCGCGATTCGAGTGCATTCTCGCTCTTGCCGACGATGACCTGAACAACCTGCGCATTGCGGCGGAGGCGGCAAAGATATCGCCAGGCACGCCTGTTGTCGTGCGAGCATTCGACCCTACGCTTGCGGATCAGCTTGAAAAAGGACTTGGTATTCGCCGCGCCTACAGTGTGTCGGCTCTCTCCGCGCCAGGCTTCGTTATGGCGGCAATGGGACAGGCTGTGCTGGATACGCTGCGGTTGGGCGATCAGGAAGTGCCACTCGTGGAGATTGAGGCACTCAGAGGCGCGGAGTGTATTGGCCTCACTCCGCTGCAACTCAAAGAGCGTCTCAGATGCGCAGTGCTTGCGATTAAGAAGGCAGATAAGCCCTGGACAATTGTTGGGGCGACTGGCAGCGGCGCTGTCATCGAGGTGGGGGACCAGCTTGTTATTGGCGGGCTTTTGCGCGACGTTCTCAAACTGGGAGTAGACAACTCTACGCTGCGACGGAGCCGCTGGAAACGCCGTCCAAGGTTCTCTCTGCCTCGGAGACGCATCGCATCCATCAGCCTCCTGCCACAAACTGCGGCAGGCCTTCTGGCTTTTCTAATCCTATCCGTGTGGGTATTTGCGCGAGCGCTGCATTTAAGCCTGATCGATTCGATCTATTTCGTGGTCACAACCGCCACGACAACGGGGTACGGCGATATTAGCCTGCGTGACGGACCGGACTGGGTCAAGATGTTTGGGGCAGTTGTGATGCTGTCCGGTGGAGCTCTTCTCGGCATCGTGTTTTCACAGCTTGCGGCAGCGGCGACCGCCAATCGCATTGAGGAAGTCAACGGACGGCGCGCGCAGCGTCTTAATGGACACGTCGTCGTGGTTGGACTGGGAAACCTGGGCTTTCGCGTCGTCCGGCTGCTTACGGAAGCAGGAGTGCCCGTGGCGGTTATTGAACGCAATCCAGCCGGAGAGTTCGTGGAAAGCATCAGGGAGAGGGGACCGGTCATCATCGGCGATGCGCGCCTCATCGACGATCTCAATCGTGTGGGCATAGGGGGATGCTCGGGTGTTATCGCATGTACGGAAGATGACCTGACGAATATCCAGATGTGCCTGCACACACGGCGTCTGGCTCCCGAGGCAACCACCGTCGCTCGCGTATTCGACGATGCACTGGCCGATCAGCTCAGCGGCGCTCTCGCCATCGATCGAGCCTTGAGCGCGTCGGCGATGGCTTCATCGGCGTTTATCGGCGCAGCCACCGATGATCGGGCGTTCCGCAAACTGATGATCGGCGGACGGCCGTACTTGGCTTTTCGTTACGTTGCGCAGAGCGACATCCCCGGTCCGACAATCGAAACCTGGCGTGAACGCGGTATACGCGTGCTAGCCCTTCGTCGCGCAGACCTGCCCGTTCAACCGCCTATGGCGCATTTGCCGAACCTGCAGGCCAGCGACGAGCTTATCCTCTGCGGACCAAGCGAACCTGTGCTGGAGCTTCTCAACGGCAAATTGGGGTAGGGACGCTCATTTGCGGGTTCCGGCCAGCTGCATCACATCGCCATTAGCAGGTGTAGCGGATAAATCTCCGTATAGCGACAAAAATCTCTCCAGCTCTTGCACGAACTCGCGCGGCTTGCCGAATTGAATTGCGTGAGCGCAATGCTTCATCTCCCGGAACTCAGCTACCGGAAGCGCTCCCGCCAAATCAACTGCCACTCTATGGGGCACGATTGTGTCATGCTCGCCACGCAGGATGAGGCATGGCTGCCGAATCTCCGAGGTTTCCGACAGCGGCTTGTCCTGAAGCATTTTTCGCACTGTTTTAAGGTACCGCACGATCCCCATCTCACTGTACATAGACGCAAGGCACATAGTGTAAGCTACCGGTTCATAGAATGCGCCGGCGGCCAGGCCGGCAGCGTACCGCCAGAAGCCCTCCAGAGTGTTTCCTGTCGTCGGTCCGATGAGTGTGAGACTATGAACGCGTTCGGGATGATTGCGAGCCAGAGCCATTGCGGCCTGGCAGCCAAGGGAATGTCCCCCGATATCCGCCGACGGCACATTTAGCTCCTCCATGAACGCCGCAAGCCAATCGGATACTTCATTGATCGAGAAGACTTTGTGGCGTTTGTCGCTGCGTCCCGAGCCGGGAAGGTCCGGGGCCAATACTCTGGCATAGATCCCGGCGCGGCCAAGCTCACGAAGCGCCGGAACCCACGCATCCGATGAGCATCCCAAACCATGTACGGCAATGAATGTTGGGGAGGCGCCGTGATTCGGATGCGGTCTATGCGGCTCTAACGAGGGGAGGCCTGAATAATTCAGATCGACGTATCGATAATGGGTGGTAACTCCCGCGGCAACGACAAAGTGGCTCTTTATGACCGGTTCCATAACCGGTATGTACCCATCCTTTCGGAATCCTCTCCCCCTGTCGCTGTCGCGACTTACCCCTCTCCCATAGGGAAAGGGGTGTCCAACTTTCGATAACCAGACGACTCTTACATTTGTGTGGCTATTGATTGCAGGCTATACGGATGTAAGAGTCGCCTGGTCTGCGATCCTTGGACATCCCTTCCCGACTTGGCGGGGAGGGAAGAGGCGCGACAGCGCCTGAGGGAGAGGATCCTGAGAGGCTTGCTAGCGCGCTTCGATGCCGGTGGATTTGTAAATGAATTGCGCCATTGCCGTGTAGAGCGGCTTGCCGCCCTCTTCAAGCACTTGATTGTGGCCACCGGTGGGCACATCAATCCGGGTCACCGATTTGTGCGCCGCTTTCTCCAGCTGGGCAGCCATCGAGAAGGGCACTCGAATGTCATCGCGGGCATGCACGATCATTATTGGGCATTGAACTTTGGGGATTTTCGATTCGCTGAGAAACTTGTGCTTTAAGAGCGCACTGCCTATTACTAGGGGCACGAACGGGTAGTCGTGACAGGCCATTTCCGCCATACTGGTAAAGGCGCTTACCGTAACGAGTCCCGCGCAGGGGCGTCGGGCTGCGAGGTCTATTGCCAATGCCGTTCCGAGAGAGCGGCCCATGATCACAATATGGCCGGGCGAGACCTTGCCGGGGCCTGTGATGTAATCGTAGGCAGCTGTAGCCGTAGCATAGCATCCGGTTTCAGAAGGTTCGCCGTCGCTCATGCCGTATCCAATGAAATCCGGCATGAAGACGTTGACGCCCCGTTCACGCAGGCGCTGCACGTGGTTGCCGCTGCGCTCTATGCTGGATCCGTTGCCGTAGAAGTAGATAACGGTAGGGCGGCTGGAAGCGCCTGGATCCGGCTTGCCTCCCGGCAGCTCCGACGGGGCGTACATCGCCGCGATCTTCTGGCCGGCGGATGTCTTCAGCCAAACAGTCTGGACCGGCCCCGTGACGCCCTCAACATGCTGCATGCGCGTTTCGGCTTCCTCGCGGCTGGTCGTGACCGACGCGTTATGTCCACCCGGAAAAATAAGCTGACGTTGATTGAAGTACAGGAAAACAAGAAGCACGATGTAAACTCCGAGGGCAACGAAGAATGCGCGCTTGATCTTGTGCAGAACGATGTGAATGCGAGATTCAGCCGGCTGCTTTTCTGTGGGAGTAGAAAGTGTTGAAGTCATCCTATAAGCCGGATTCTGTCTTTGTATGGCCATCTCTCTGGGACGGCTATTGCTAGACGCCTCATGCGGCTTTACCGGACGCGTCAGCGGGCAGCCTCATACCGCGTCCTTTGCCTTGCTCCCAATGGGGTTTACCCGGCGCCATCCTCTCGTCAGGCCCGGTGCGCTCTTACCGCACCATTTCAACCTTACCCTCACACCTTTCGGCGCAGCTGGCGGTATGTTTCTGTGGCACTTTCCGTCGGGTCGCCCCGCCCGGCCGTTAGCCGGCATCGTTGCCCTGCGGAGTCCGGACTTTCCTCTGCCGGCGCCTTTCGGAACCAAACAGCGGCCACCCGGATGACTTCAGCGCATATTATAGCATAACAGGCTATCAGGCACGGCGCTGTAGGTCATAAGACCTATTTTCACGTGTGCGCCGTCCCATCTGAGGCCTTGAACTCGCTCCATCTAAAACCGGGACTTGACGCCCCATGTCAGGAGGTGTATAATCCTCTCGAACTGACCGAACGGCCAGGCAAACTTCGTGAGGTAGCGAATGGACGGCGACAGCACTCCCGTCGGCGATAAGCTGACACCGGCAACCAACTTGTTCGGTTTGGGAGCCGAACTCCTCGGCGAAGTACAGAAGATCATTGGAACTAATCGCGTACGCTCGCTCAGGGTCAAGTTGGGCAACCGCGTGATCAAGGAACTTCCAATTGGTCCTCTCACTGCCGTAGCTACCATTCTGCTAGTTTTGATCGCAGTAGTCGTATCCGCAGTCAGTGTAGAAGTCGAGCACGAGCCGTCAAGCACCACGGCTTAGCCAACGAGGCCCCCTCTTGATTAGACGCAACCCCTCCGAATGGAGCATCGCCACTGACGTTTCTGAGCGTCTTCGTCAGTCCCAACTTAAATACGCCGGGATGAGCGATAAAGATATCGTCTCACGGGCGCAGCGAGGCGAAAACGCCGCCGCTGAGTATATGCTTTACAAGTACCGCAATCTAGTGCGGACAAAAGTAAAGTCGTACTTCCTCGTCGGAGCGGAAAAAGAAGACCTGCTTCAAGTTGGACAGATCGGCCTCTGGCAGGCGATCATCGATTTTAGGTCGGACAAGGCAATCTCATTCCCCGCATTCGCCAAAGTCTGTATCACCCGACATATTATCACAGCAATCAAGACGGCGACGCGGCAAAAGCAAATGCCGCTCAATCAGTCTCTCTCCCTCGAAAGTCCCTCCGAAGACGCAAGCACCGACTGGAACCTCTCTGATATTCTTCCCAACCTTGAAGGCTCAGATCCCGAAGAGATGGTCTTGCGCAACGAAGACACCAAGATCCTTCACGACACCCTTCAGCAGGTCCTGAGCGAGTTCGAGTGGCATGTGCTGTCCGGTTACCAGGTAGGAAAGTCGTATCGGGAAATCGCAAGTGAGCTACGCTGCAAGACAAAGTCCGTCGACAACGCCCTTGCCCGCATCAAACGCAAAGTAAGCGGCGTCCCGATCGGCGATGCCGACCTCAGCGAGCTATTATAATTTAGGCTTCTATAATTTAGCAAGTTAACATTAAACAACAACCCCGCGCAGTTTGCGTGGGGTTGTTGTTTTGACGATGTCTCCCGGCTCGCCACGATTTATTCCGTGTTCCTTGTATGATTTTTGTAACGTTCTCCCATTGCGATGACATCTCCCTCCGGAGGAATACGAAATGACGGATTGGGATCTGCTTGACGCCTACGTAAGCCAGCAGTCGGAAGCAGCCTTTACCAAGCTTGTAGAGCGGCATTGGCGCATGGTGTTGGCGGTCTGCCGGAGAGAAGTGGGAGATGCCTGCCTGGCCGAGGACGCCGCACAGGCTGCATTTCTTGTGCTTGCCCGTCGCGCCCGGTCTCTGCGCAGAAACGGCGACCTTGCCTCATGGCTCTTTGTGACTGCCCGATTCACGGCAAAGAATGCGCATCGTCTTGAGGTCCGCAGAAAAGCATTGGAAAGGAGCGCCGCGGAAGCCATGGAACCGACATTTGGCGACGCCAAGACGGCGTGGCCGGATCTGGAACCGTACTTGAATGAGGCAATTGCCTCACTTCGGCCTCCGGACCGGGCCACCGTCTTGTTGTGCTACTTCGAGGGACTTTCCGCCAGGGAAGTGGCTCTGGAGTTCGGCATTACGGAAGGGGCTGTTCGGACACGCCTGAGCAGGGCGATCGAGCGTCTGCGCAAATTCTTCCACCGGCGCGGTTTGTTTATGACCAACATGGCGCTGGCCGACGTGCTGATCAATCAACAGGGATTGCTTGACGCGTCCTCGGTGACTGCCGCCCATGTTGCCAGACTTGCCGTAGAGAGCGCCGCAAATTCCGCGTCCTTTCCTGCTTCCTCCTCACTCGCACATCTCTTGAAGGGAGCGTATCAGCAAATGCTGTTGATGAAGTTGAAACTTGCGGTCTGTGTGGCCGGGGCTGTCGTGTTGGCCTGGATCGGGACTGAGGCAGTCGTTCAGGCGATCGCCCGCGGTCATTCTGGAGGCGCTTCTGCCGCGATCCGGGCTGCGTCCCCTACAGCGTCATCATTGGTAGATATGACAGCGCCAGTCGCTACGGAGACGCGCGGCTACAATGTCTCAGACATTTACACGGGCGGCCCGGCATCGACGGGAAATGCGCTGCCTACGGACATGTCGCTTCTCACGGATCAGGGCGAAGTGAGCGTGACCCGCACAACTGCCGACTTAATAGCAGGCCGCCACTATAGTAATTATGCCAAGATCAATGTGCTCGTATCGGCGCGAGGCATCCGAAGTTTGAAGGGTATTTCTATTGCCGGAGCGGACAGTGACGGTCGGCTTGTCGGTCGAGCATTGCCTGCCGAAGTTCCGATCTTGATGGAAAGTGGGCAAATAACCAAACTTGCTATGCCGTCAACTTTTCAAACAGGCTTCGCTTCCTGTATCGCAGGCAACATGATAGGTGGAGGAGTAAATCCAAAGGGACCTAAGCTTGAGATAAGCCCCGATCATTGCTGTCTATGGAACCACGGCAAATTTGTTGACCTGAGTCCCTTTATCCCGGCGGATGTCCGTTCGTTCGCATATGTCCGATCGGTTGATACTGCAGGAGATGTTCTGCTGGGCATATCGGATCCAACAAGCCCTGCTCTTCCGCGCTATATGATTATTCGGCGCGATCGAACTGCCATAGCGCTTGCAGCGGAGGAAGCACATCTAAACCGGCGGGGGCAAGTGCTCCTGTGGCAGCAAAAGATTGGCTCGCGCGTCAGGATCTATAATTGCGCCACCGGCCAGGAACGCCTAGTCCCGGCGCTGGCTAGTCTCAGGCAAGGAGGCCCAGATGACTTCAACGATAAGGGAGATATTCTCTACGTTTCCGGCGATGCAGGCCCCGGCAATAAGTTGCGATATTTCGTGCTCTCGGGGCACCACGTGATTCGATTGACGCTTCCGGACAAACCGATGGATTTCGTCTGCATGAACAACCGTCGGCAGATCGCCGGGCGAGTCGTTGGCGCAGACAACAAGCAGCATATTATGCTTTTCAGCCCTAAGTAAGATCGCTGACGCTCTTCACCCACCAAAAACAACAGAGGCCCCGCGATATAAACGCGGGGCCTCTGTTGTAAATTACTTGATCCTGGCCCTGAAGTAAGCCTCGAGGTCCGCAATCGCGATGCGCTCCTGCTGCATTGTGTCCCGGTCGCGCACGGTGACCGTGTCAACCTTGCTCTTGTCTTCGTCGGCTCCCACAGTGTCGAAGTCAACGGTAACGCAGAACGGCGTGCCGATCTCATCCTGGCGGCGGTACAGCTTTCCGATAGCGCCTGAGTCGTCGTAGACGGTCCGCATGTCGCCGGAAGACTGCAGCATCTTCTTGATGCTCTTAGCCTTGGCGACGATATTGGGCTTGTTCTTCGCCAGCGGCAGCACAGCCACCTTGATAGGGGACAGAGCGGGCTTCAGGCGCAGCACAGTGCGCTTGCCGCCGTCGGGCAGCGTTTCTTCTTCGTAGGCTTCCGTAAGCACCGCAAGCACACCGCGATCAACTCCGGCAGAAGGCTCGATAACGTACGGCACGAACCGGGTTTTGTTCTCCTGGTCGAGATAGGTAAGCTTCTCGGTGGAGTGCTCGTTCTTCATGACGTCGGCCGTGAGATTTAGGCTGGCTTGATCGCGCGAGTGGGATCCCAGGTCATAGTCGGTGCGGTTGGCGATGCCTTCCAGCTCTTCCCATCCGATGGGGAACTTGTACATGACGTCGACAGTTCGCTTGCTGTAGTGCGCAAGCTCTTCCTTCGGCACTTCATAGAGACGCAGGTTTTCACGCTTGAGACCGGCTTCATCCACCCAGAAATCAACATGGTCCTTGATGAACTCGTCGTGAACGGCCTCATCTGTACCGGGAGTTACGAAATACTCGATCTCCATCTGCTCGAATTCACGGACGCGGAATATGAAGTTTCGCGGCGTGATCTCATTGCGGAACGATCTTCCTATCTGCGCAACGCCGAAAGGCAGCTTGCGGTTGGTCGAATCCAGCACGTTCTTGAAGTTGACGAAGATACCCTGGGCCGTCTCGGGGCGCAAGTACGCAAACGAATCCGGATCGGCGACCGGGCCGACGCCCGTCTTGAACATCATATTGAATGCGCGTGGTTCGGTCAGCTCGCCCTCGCACTCTCCAGGCTTTAGCTTGGAATGCTTGAGACACTGCGATTCTCCGAGTTTGTCCGCGCGGAAGCGCGCCTTACACGTCTTACAGTCGATCAAGGGATCGACGAACGTGTCTTCATGGCCCGAATACTTCCACACCCACTTGTTCATGAGGATCGAAGCATCGATCCCTTCCATGTCGTCGCGCTCGTAGACGTTGTGCTTCCACCAGAGGCGCTTGAGATTGTTCTTCAGCTCAACGCCCAGCGGACCGTAGTCGAACGTGCCCTGCAACCCCCCATATATCTCACTACCTGCGAAAATGAAGCCGCGCCGCTTGCAGAGCGACACGAGTTGGTCCATGGTTTCAGCGGCCATACGTATCGACGTCCTTTGATTAGAATAATTCGATACCGAATTCATCGGGGAACCCGGTTCGCTTGGGAGACATTGTACTCTATAGATGTTCGTTCCCGCGCCCCAGCATGCCTGTCAGGCTGAGCATTTCACCGCTATGCGTCTGCGTTTAGTGCTATAATTTTAAAATTCCAAGTTTCGCATAACGACGCCCGGGGAGGGCGTCTCTTATTTTGTCTATGCACAATGAGGTCGCACATTATGTCGTGCTTGCGTTAGCAGCATTCCTGGCAGGCGCAATCAACTCAATCGCCGGAGGCGGAACCATCCTGACATTTCCCGCTCTGCTGGCAGTCGGCGTATCAAATGTTGTTGCAAACGGCACCAGTACGATTGCGCTCACGCCAGCTTCCCTGAGCGCCCTGTGGGGCTATCGCAAAGAGGGAGCTCAGAATACCCGCGACCTCGCCAAGATGGCTGTACCGAGCTTCCTGGGCGGCTTGATCGGGGCGCTGCTGGTAATCTGGATTGGGAACAAGCTCTTCGGCAAGCTGGTGCCATGGCTTGTGCTGGGCGCAACGGCACTTTTCATCGTGCAGGACCCGATTCGCCGCTGGCTGGATCGAAAGCGCGCCGTCGGTCAGAATGGCGAAGCAGGTATCGATGATGAAGGCAATATTAGCGTCGGCGGCCTGATATTTCAGTTCTTCGTGGCAATATACGGCGGTTTTTTCGGAGCGGGAATCGGCATTCTCATGCTGGCGTCACTGGGAATGATGGGCATGCGCGACATTCACCGGATGAATCGCATCAAGAACTTCTCAGCCGCATGCATCAATGGAATAGCTTCCGCAACGTTTGCCTGGAAGCGCGAGATCGACTGGCCGATTGCCGGCCTGATGACAATCGGAGCAATCGCCGGCGGCTACCTTGGCGCGGACATGGCTCGCCGTGTTGGGCAGGCCAATGTCCGGAAGATCGTCATCAGTATTGGACTGGCAATTGGCATTTATATGCTGCTGAAGCAGATGAAGTTGGTTCCTTAGGTTCGTATTGCGCTAAGAAATAGTGCCGGAAATCAAGCTGTTGGCGCAGTCAACGACGGTTGCCGTTACCGGCCTTGGAGACCATCCCAATATCCTATGAGCCTTTTCAGACGTAAACGCATGCTTTCGTCCAAGCCCCGGAGTCACCAACCTCAGGGGAGGATCGAATATCGAGGCAAGCCGCATCATAAAATCCGGCAGCGCGCGAGTAGGGACCTTCGCGGCTTTCTCGCCGAGCTGCTCCTTTAGTACCCTTGAAATATGATCCATCCACAAGTACTCACCTGCTGCGATAAATCGCTCTCCTGCCGCCTTCGGAGAAGTCATGGCCGCCATGTGAATCTCGGCAAGGTCGCGCACGTCAACGATGCTAAATCCAAGACGCGGATTGCCGGGCAGTTGGCCCCTCAAAAGCCGGTCTATGACCTGCACGGAACCAAGGTTCTCTGTCGTCAGCACCGGCCCAAAAATGGCGCTTGGGAGGATGGTCGTCAACGTGGTCGATCCTTTGCTCTCAGACATGAACTCCCATGCCGCCCGTTCAGCCAGAACTTTGGACTGCCTGTAGGCAATGAGATGGGGGACATTCGGATCGGTCCAGACGGATTCGTCGCTGACACTATCCTCGCTGCGCGGAGGCGGCGAGGAAGCGGCTGTGGAAGATGTCATCACCACTCGCTTTACGCCAGCCTTTGTCGCAGCGCGCAGCACCCGCAACGCGCCGTCGCGAGCCGGAACAATCAGAGCGTTGGGATCTTTTGGCGCGCTGATGCCAAGAGGGGAGGCGACATGAAGAACGTAGTCGCACCCAGCCACGGCCGCGTCCCATCCCTCGTCCTTGGTCAGGTCGGCGGCAAAGAAGGTCAAGCGTTCCCCAGGATCGACAACTCGTGAAACAGCCGCTTTCACGCCCTGGACTTTCGAAAGATTTCGGACAGTCGTTCTGACAGTATATCCGCGTTTCAGAAGCTCAGCGATACACCAGCCGCCGACGAAACCGTTGCCGCCGGTAACGAGAACAACTTCGCTCATTTGTAAACTCCTATAATAATGTTTGACTAGACAGTCATTAATCCGAGCAGGCGTATTTCACGTAAGCGCCTTCCATAGAATGGCGAATCCTGCAGCACAGCGTTTCTCTGCCTCATCCGGATATCGAATCATGAAATCCATTGTCGTGCCGGACAGCGATTCTACGATTGCCATGATGAACGACATTCGCTCCTCATGCAACGGCCCGCCGGCGCAGATTCTTGCGATAAGATCTCTGACAGAAGACAGAGATTGGTGGGCAGATATATGGCTTGTCGCGGTAATCTCATCGGAGACACTTAATTGCGCCAGAGCTTTTCGTTTTTCCGGATAGGAGATCGCCCATTTCATCCAATGGGACCACACATGAAACGCCTGCTCCTTGAGATCTGTATCCGGCAAAAGTTCATCTGTCGCAAGGGATACTGCCTCCAGCTTTAGTTCAAGGAAAAGCTGATTGAACAGTTCCCCCTTCGTCTCAAAGTAGTTAAAGAGTGATCCATTCGCCACGCCGGCTTCCTTGGCGATGAGAGCGGTAGGCGCGTCCAGGCCCTGGCGCGCTATGATGCCGATTGCCGCCGCCATAATCGCCTTCCGTTTATCTTCACTCTTTGGTCTGGCCATGGATGATCGTAACTCTTAATGTGATTTGAGAGACTGATCAGTCAGTCAATTAATAAAGCTTGTTCAGTTCTCTAACACCAGGCTTCTCACCGCCGTTCCTATTCTGTCGTAACGGCTGCAGTTTTCTGATTGATTGCGGCATGCATGGTGTGCCATGCGAGGGTGGCGCACTTCACGCGCACGGGAAATTCCCGCACACCGGCGAATACGGCCAGCTTTCCTAACACTTCTTCATCCTGAGGTGTCGCGCTTTCTCCGGTTACCATACCATGAAAGCTCTGAAATATCCGTTCCGCTTCCTGCTCGGTCTTGCCTTTGAGCGAAGCGGTCATTATCGACGCCGACGACTTCGATATCGCGCAGCCGGAACCTTGAAAGCTGATATCCGTGATTACGCCGTCACTCAACTTCAAGTAAACTGTAACCTTGTCGCCGCACAGGGGGTTATTTCCCTCTTTCACGAGGTCAGCATCATCGATAACCCGGAAGTTGCGTGGGGCTTTGTTGTGGTCCAGGATTACTTCTTTGTAAAGTTCTCGCAATTCCGACACGATCCAACCTTCTTCCGAACCAAACGCAATCCAGCCCCACGCACTTCCTGTTATGCTTAGAAGAACCCCAGTTCCAACTTGGCTTCTTCGCTCATCATATCCATATTCCAGGCCGGATCCCAGACCAGCTCGACTTTGGCGTCGGTGACGCCTTCGACCTGACGGGCCTTTGCCTGGACTTCGCCCGGCAGCGAACCGGCGACAGGGCAGGCGGGTGACGTCAGCGTCATCTCGATCTTCACAAATCCATCCTGGTCGGCGGTCACTTCATAGATGAGGCCAAGATCGTAGATGTTGACGGGAATCTCGGGATCGTAGATCGTCCGCATCGCTTCGATGACTTCGGCTTCGAGAGCCAGCGGATAGACCCGCACCTTCTCTTCGCTCATAATTTCCTCAAACTTCTTAGCTAAGGCCGCCCGCGGCATGTATTACTTCTTTTCGAGAGCGGATTTTCTTCGCAAATAAATGCCGCGAGCGGCCTAAGCCGCATTTTGCGCATTGAGCGCATATTTCCGAATCTGCTTCGCGGCTGCCCGCATGCCGTTGATACGAACCATCGAGAGGTTTTCCGCCAGTCCGGCCCGGTCGATGAAATCCGGTTCCGACGCAATGATCTCAGCAGGCGTGTGCCCTGCGTAAACGCGCACCAAAAGAGCGATCAGGCCCTTGACCGATGATGCGTCGCTGTCGGCCAGGAATGTCAACACGCCGTTCGAGAACTGTGGATAAATCCATACCTGCGATTGGCAGCCACGCACCTTATATTCGTCGGTCTTGAGCTCGTCCGGCATTGCCGGCAGCTTCTGTCCCAGATCGATAATGTAGGCGTAACGGTCTTCCCAGGAATCGAAGAACCCGAAATCGTCGACGATCGAGTCCTGAGTCTCCTGAATTGTGCTTGTCGTGCCGGTCATTTCCTGAAGAACTCCTGCGTCTTCCGTATGCCATTCGCGAGATGGTCGATCTCTTCACGCGTATTGTACAGCCCAAGCGAAGCGCGCGCCGTTGAGGGAACGCCAAGCCGCTGTAGAACCGGGTGCGCGCAATGCTGCCCCGTGCGTATTGCGATTCCCTGCCGGTCCAGTATGGTCCCGATCTCAAGCGGGTGTATGCCATCCAGCGTAAATGAATAGACACTTGCCTTCTCTTTGGCCGTGCCGATCAGCGTTAGACCTTCGATTTCGCTCAGTACAGCCGTGCCGTAGAGCATCAACTCGTGCTCATAGGCAGCGATCGCGTCCATCCCGAGGGCATCGATATAGTCGATAGCAGCGCCCAACCCGGCTGCGCCGGCGATATGCGGCGTTCCTGCTTCAAACTTGTAGGGCAGATCGCTGTATACCGTCTTCTCGAACGATACCGAAGAGATCATGTCGCCACCGCCCTGCCACGGTGGCATGGCCTCAAGAAGATCGGTTTTGCCGTAAAGCACGCCGATACCCGTGGGGCCGTAAAGCTTGTGACCGGAGAACACGAGAAAATCGGCATCCAGCGCCTGCACATCCAGGGGAATGTGATAGGCTGACTGCGCGGCGTCGACCAGGACAGGAATGCCCTGCGCGTGAGCCTTGGCAATGATATCCTCGATCGGATTGATCGTGCCAAGCACGTTCGACATGTGAACGATCCCGACGATCTTAACGCGCGGCGAAAGAAGCTTCTCGTACTCATCCATCAGAAGCTCGCCGGCGTCGTTGATCGGGATCACCTTGAGGATCGCGCCTTTTTCCTCGCAGAGCATCTGCCAGGGCACGATGTTGCAATGGTGCTCCATCGTCGAGACGATGATCTCATCGCCTTCGCCGATGTTCATGCGACCGAACGTCTGAGCCACGAGGTTGACGCCTTCGGTCGCATTGCGCACGAAGATGATCTGGTGCGCATCCCGGGCATTAAGGAACCGCTGGACCTTTACCCGCCCTTCCTCGTAGGCGCGTGTGGCTTTCTCGGCGAGCAGGTGAGGGGACCGGTGGATGTTGGCGTTGAACTCCGTATAATACCGCACGAGCATATCGATAACGCTCTGCGGCTTCTGGGTCGTGGCGGCATTGTCCAGATAACACAACGGCATGCCATGCATCGTCTGGCTCAGGATCGGAAAGTCCGCCCGTACCTTGTCAATGTCGTATGCTGTTGTGGGCTTCAATGCCGCCTCGGTTCCCATTAGAGTATTCCTTCCAGTGCTCTCTCTGAGAGCAGAACGTAGTCAAGCTGCGCGCGGATCGGTTCAACCTTGATCCGGCTCACAATATCGCTGGCAAACGCGTACGTCAGCAGCGCCTGCGCTTCGTCGCGGCCAATGCCGCGGGCGCGCAGATAGAATAGGGCGTCCTCACTGAGCTGGCCGACCGTTGCGCCGTGCGTGCACTTCACGTCGTCCGCATAGATCTCAAGCTCAGGCTTGGTGTTGATTTGCGCGTCGGGCGAAAGCAGAAGCGTCTTGTTGGTCTGCTTTGCGTCCGTCTTCTGAGCGTCCTCGCGAACCATGATCTTGCCGTTGAAAACGCCTCGGCCATGGCCGTCGATGATGCCTTTATAGACTTCGTGGCTGTTGCAGTGCGGCATAGCATGATCGATCGCCGTGTGGTTATCGATTATCTGGCGATCCTTGGCCCTGTAGAGGCCGTTGATCGTGCACTCTATGCCTTCGCCGCCCAGCCGCGCATTGATGTCCGTGCGGGCAAGAGAGCCGCCGAATGCGATCGAATGGTTGGAAAAGACACTGCTCTTGGCCATCTCGATCTGCAGCGTGCCGATATGATATGCAGATTCGCTCTCGCGCTGCACCTTGTAATGATCGACATTGGCGCTCTGCGCGGTAACCACTTCGGTGACGGAGTTGCTGAAATAAACGCCACCGTTGAGGCCGATGTAGCTCTCCACAACCGTTGCCTGCGTATTCTCTTCCGCCACGATGAGGTTGCGGGGATGGAACACAAACGGGACGTCCGAGGAAGTCGAGACGAACAGGAAGTGGATCGGCTCTTCAATTACCTGGTTGCGCGGAATGTACACGAAACCGCCGTCGCCGCCGGCCGCTGTGTTAAGAGCCACGAATGGATTTGCTTCGATTTTCGCAAAGCGTCCAAAGTTTGCCTCAACGATTGCGTCTCCGCCTTCGATCGCCGTGCGGATCGTGCTCAAGCGAACACCCTTCGGCACGTCGCCGATAGAGGACAGCTCGGGCGAATAGACGCCGTCGACAAAGACGAGCTGATGGTGGGCGATGTCGGTCAGACCATACGGGGCGAGATCCCCGGCTGTCACCTCGACGCCGGCTGGGGCAGTCGTGGCAAATGGCGTTTCGATAATCTGGACGATGCTGGTATAGCGCCAGTCTTCGTCACGGCGCGTCGGGAAGCCGACCTCGGTGAACCGGGCAGCGGCATCGGCGCGCAGCGACTGGAGCCACTGCGGGTCACCGGCGACTGCATCGGCAGTCAATCCCGTCAGGCCGCGCAAATGGTTCGTATTTGAGTCCTTAAGCTGTGTCATGCTGTTTGAAGGCCTCCTCAAGCCGACGCTGCGGCTGCAACTTCCGCCTCAACCCAGTCGTAACCGCGCTCTTCGAGCTCGTATGCCAGTTCCTTACCGCCTGAGCGAACGATACGGCCGTCAAGCATAACGTGCACGAAGTCCGGCACGATGTAGTTCAGGAGTCGCTGGTAGTGCGTCACCACAACGAAGCCGCGCTCCGGGCTGCGAAGCGCATTTACGCCGTCGGCAACCGTCCGGAGAGCGTCGATGTCAAGACCCGAGTCCGTCTCATCGAGGATCGCCAGCTTGGGGTCGAGAACGGCCATCTGGAAGATCTCATTGCGCTTCTTCTCGCCGCCTGAGAAGCCCTCGTTCACGGGGCGGTTCAGGAGGCTCTGGTCGATGTGGAGGATCTTCAGCTTCTCACGAACGAGCTGCAGGAATTCCATCGCGTCCAGCTGATCCTCGCCACGGTGCTTGCGAACGGCATTGAGGGCAGCCTTCAAGAAGTACGTGTTGTTCACGCCCGGGATCTCGACCGGATACTGGAACGCAAGGAATAGCCCTTCACGCGCCCGCTCCTCGGGATCCAATTCCAACAGGTCGATCCCGTTGTATGTGACGCTGCCGCCGGTCACATCGTATGCGTCGCGCCCTGCGACGACATTCGCCAATGTGCTCTTACCGGAGCCGTTCTTTCCCATGATGGCATGGACTTCACCGGCATTGACAACGAGGTCAACGCCCTTCAGGATCTGCTTGCCATCTACTTCCGCCTTGAGACCCTTGATCTCGAGCATCTTCTGTTCCTTCTGTATTCGAAAAATTAAGACCTATTGCCCAAAGCCGGCGATTGAAACCAGTATTGCCGCAAATGAAGTCAATGATCGTTGATCTGCTTGCCCTGGCGACCGGGTACCCTCTGGGTGGCACGGGAGGGTACCCGGTCGCCAGGCAGCAGGCGATTACTGTTGCGGTTTTAACCGCCAGGCAAACCGCCGGCCACGGGAAGGGGGGCAGGATAACCTATCCCACGCTGCCTTCGAGACTTACACCCAGCAGCTTCTGCGCTTCTACAGCGAACTCCATGGGGAGCTCGCGGAAGACTTCCTTGCAGAAACCGTTTACGATCATGCTCACAGCGTCCTCGGTGGAGATGCCGCGCTGGTTGCAGTAGAAGATCTGATCTTCGCCGATCTTCGATGTCGAAGCCTCATGCTCAACCTGAGCCGTCGGATTCTTCACTTCGATGTACGGGAATGTATGCGCGCCGCAGCGGTCGCCGAGCAGCATCGAGTCGCACTGTGAATAGTTGCGCGCGTTGTCCGCGCCAGGATTGATGCGGACCAGGCCGCGGTACGTGTTCTGACCACGGCCGGCCGAGATACCCTTGCTCACAATGGTGCTTCGGGTGTTCTTGCCGATGTGGATCATCTTCGTGCCGGTATCGGCCTGCTGGTAGTTGTTCGTGAGCGCCACCGAGTAGAACTCGCCCACGGAGTTGTCACCCTGTAGAATGCAGCTTGGATACTTCCAGGTAATCGCCGATCCGGTCTCAACCTGGGTCCAGGAGATCTTCGCATTCTCCTGCGCCTTGCCGCGCTTAGTGACGAAGTTGTAGATGCCGCCCTTGCCTTCTTTGTCGCCGGGGTACCAGTTCTGGACGGTAGAGTACTTGATCGTGGCATCCTTGAGGGCGACGAGTTCGACGACGGCAGCGTGAAGCTGGTTCTCGTCGCGCATTGGAGCGGTGCAGCCTTCGAGGTAGCTGACATACGCGCCTTCGTCGGCAATGATCAGCGTTCGCTCAAACTGTCCCGTGTTCGCCGCGTTGATACGGAAATATGTGGAAAGCTCCATCGGGCAGCGAACGCCCTTCGGAATGTAGCAGAACGATCCATCCGTAAATACAGCGGAGTTCAGGGTTGCGAAGAAGTTGTCCGAGTAGGGGACGACCGAGCCAAGATACTCGCGAACGAGATCAGGATGGTTCTTTACAGCTTCGGAGAAAGACCCGAAGATGATTCCCTTTTCGGCCAGTGTAGACTGGAACGTGGTCGCGACCGATACGCTGTCGAAGACGGCATCAACAGCCACGCCGGTCAAGCGCTTCTGTTCGCCAAGTGAAATGCCGAGCTTATTGAACGTGTCCAGCAACTCCGGATCCACTTCGTCCAGGCTGTTCAACACCTTTTTCTGCTTTGGGGCGGAATAGTAAATCGTGCTGTTGTAATCGTACTTTGGATAGTGCGCGTGAAGCCAATGGGGCTCGTCCATCGTCAGCCAGTGACGATAGGCTCGAAGCCGCCATTCGAGGAGCCATTCCGGCTCGCCCTTCTTCGCTGAGATGTGTCGTATAACGTCTTCGCTTAAACCAGGAGCCAGGGTGTCGGTGTCGATATCCGTGACAAACCCGTACGAATACTCCTTATTAGCGAGTTCCTCAATTGTATCTGTGTCCGTTGTGCTCATCAATTCGCCTCGGAAAGAAAACCGGAAAATGCCGTCTGCAGTTCCCGTAACCATAATGCCGACCAATTTTGTCGGCATTGGTATACCTGAAAATAGGCCACTCTGTCAATTACGATGCCCCATGGCAAGCTCCTCCAAACCTGTCAACTCCTTATACGGGCTTTTCGAGTGAATCGCTATTTAGAACACATTTTCGTTGACCTGATAGAAGCGCCTTTGCTATACTGAAGCTAATTGACAAACAGGCTTCGTTTCAAAATAGAAACGTCATAGTTTCTGGGAAACGTGATAAAGGATTCGGTTTACCATGGCTGAAAAGCACAATCTCTTCAACACCCTACAGTCCTTTGAATACGCCGGAGGCCACACTGCTCAGTACTACTCGCTCCCGCAGCTTGAGAAGGCCGGGATCGGCGCGATTTCGCGTCTTCCCGTGAGCATCCGCATTGTTTTGGAGTCGGTTCTCCGCAATGTCGACGGCATCCGCGTTGCCGAGCAGGATGTGCGAAATTTGGCATCCTGGCAGGCGAACGGCGAGCGGGAGAATGAGATCCCCTTCGTCGTCGCCCGTATCGTATTGCAGGACTTTACAGGTGTTCCGCTTCTCGTCGACCTTGCAGCTATGCGGTCCGCTGTCGCGCGCCTTGGCCGTGACCCCGGCATCATTGAACCCCTCGTTCCTGTCGATCTCGTTATCGACCACTCGGTGCAGGTTGACTTTTCCGAAGTGAGCAACGCGCTCCAGCTGAACATGGAGATCGAGTTCAAGCGGAACAAGGAGCGGTATCAATTCCTGAAGTGGGGAACGCAGGCGTTCAATGGTTTCAGCGTCGTTCCTCCCGGAATCGGCATCGTTCACCAGGTCAACCTCGAATACCTGGCAAAGGGCGTTCTTGAGAATGACGGCGTTTTCTACCCGGACACGCTTGTCGGCACTGACTCGCATACCACCATGATCAACGGTCTCGGCATCGTAGGATGGGGCGTCGGCGGTATTGAGGCAGAGGCCGGCATGCTTGGACAGCCGGTTTACTTCCTCACTCCCGACGTCGTCGGCGTTAACCTCACTGGCACGCTGCAGCCAGGCGTAACGGCCACAGACCTCGTATTAACGATCACTGAGATGCTGCGCAAGGCAAAGGTTGTCGGTAAGTTCGTCGAGTTCTTCGGAGAGGGCGCCGCGTCGCTCACACTGACCGACCGTGCGACGATCGGAAATATGGCGCCGGAATACGGTGCGACGATGGGCTTCTTCCCGATCGACGAGGAGACCTGTCGCTACCTCACAGCCACCGGGCGAACCGAGGAGCAGGTGGATGCCTTCCGCCAGTACTTCAAGTCTCAGGAGCTGTTCGGCATGCCGCTTGAAGGACAGATCGACTACAGCCAGACCCTGTCGCTCGACCTTTCCACCGTTCAGCCAAGCGTCGCCGGACCACGCCGCCCACAGGATCGCATCAACCTCACCGATGTGAAGTCGAAGTTCTCGGAACTGATGGAAGCGCCCACAGCTTCAGGCGGCTACAACAAGCAGCTGGCAGACATCAACCGCCGCTTCGTGGTCTTCACCGGCCTTAACGGACACGGCAAAACAGCCGACTTACCGCTTACGGGCGGCGGCTCGCAAGACTCGGAGAATGTGCCGGTTGCGGTCGATTCACAGTCCAGCCCGGATGATACCAACCCGATCACTGAGATCGAGATGATGCAGAACCGCCCGACGCCCGACCGCGTGGAGAACATTCCCGCGGAAGAATTCCCGAAGGCAATGTTGGAGCTGCACCACGGCGATGTCGTGATCGCCGCGATCACTTCTTGTACGAACACATCGAACCCGAGCGTAATGCTGGCTGCTGGCCTTGTTGCTAAGAAGGCAGTTGAGAAGGGCCTTTCGATCCGCCAGTCCGTTAAGACTTCGCTCGCGCCGGGATCCCGTGTCGTCACCGAATACCTTGAGAAGACCGGCCTGCAGCCATACCTCGACGAGCTTGGCTTCCAAACTGTCGGCTACGGATGCACCACCTGTATCGGAAACTCCGGTCCGCTGGAACCGCACCTTGACGAGACAATCGTCAAGAACGACCTGGTTGTTGCAAGCGTCCTGAGCGGAAACCGCAATTTCGAAGCGCGCGTCCACCAGAACGTGAAGGCCAACTTCCTGATGAGCCCGCCGCTCGTCGTGGCGTTTGCCCTCGCAGGCCGCGTCGACATCGATCTCACCACCGAGTCCATCGGCAAAGACACGAACGGCGAAGATGTGTTCCTCAAGGACATCTGGCCGAGCCGCGCAGAAATCGGTGAGATCCTGGGCGCAGCAACGGACCCCGTAACGTATCGCCGGCTCTACAGCGACTTCGCCGAGCAGAACCCGCTCTGGAGCGAGATCCCCACAACTACCGGAAAAGTGTACGACTGGGATGATTCATCCACCTATATCCAGGATCCGCCGTACTTCGATAAGTTCAGCATGGAGCCGCAGCCCACGAAGGACCTCAAGGGCATCCGCCCTCTGGCTATCTTCGGCGACTCGGTGACCACGGATCACATCAGTCCGGCCGGCGCAATCAAGCCGAGCGCTCCGGCGGGTGTTTATCTGCAGGAAAAGGGTGTTGCCGTTCAGGACTTCAACTCCTACGGATCGCGCCGCGGCAACGACCGCGTCATGATGCGCGGCACCTTCGCGAATGTCCGCATCAAGAACTTGATGGCGCCCGGAACCGAGGGTGGGGTAACCATTCACCATCCAAGCGGCGAACTCATTAGTATCTATGATGCCGCCGTGAAGTATCAGGCGAACAACACTCCGCTTATCATCTTCGCCGGCCAGGAGTACGGAACGGGAAGCTCACGCGACTGGGCCGCGAAAGGTACTCGTTTGCTGGGGGTGCGAGCGGTTGTGGCGCAGAGCTACGAGCGCATTCACCGCAGCAACCTGGTCGGTATGGGTATTCTGCCGCTGCAGTTCACTAATGGGCAAACCGCTCAGACGCTGAACTTCAACGGAACGGAAACATTCGACCTCGTGCTGGACGGCGAAATCAAGCCGCGCCAGGAAGCGACCCTGGTCGTCAACCGCGCAAATGGCGAGACCGACGAAGTCAAGCTGCTTCTGCGTATTGACACTCCGATCGAGGTCGATTATTATCAACATGGCGGCATCCTGCCTTACGTTCTCAGGCAGTTGCTCGCCAAATAGCTGACCCGGGGCCGCGCCACACAGCGCGGCCTCAATTCCCGTCGGCTTCGCGAAGGAATCGCATTTATGCCTCGTTATGACCTGGCCGGCAACCCGCTGCCGGACGATAATCCTCCTCCGCAACAACATCCCGGCGGAATGCCGCAACAGGGCATGGGAATGCCGGGCGCTTATCCCGGCGCGCCACCGCCGCCGTCACAGCAGCAATTTGATCTGGCCGGCAACCCGATACCAAATTCTGGGCCGGCGCACACTCCTCCTCCTGCATACGGACAGCCGATGGGAGGCGCAGCGCCTCCCTATGGTCAGCCAATGGGCGGTCCGCCGCCCGGAATGCAGCGAAGCACAGCTGGCCTTCCCGTGATCCAGGAGCAGGATAAGAGCAAGCAGAAGATATTTATCGGCGTTGCAGCGGCTGTTGCCGGCTTCTTCATCATCTATGTTCTGGTTCAGAACGCTATGCCGAGCGCCGTAGCCACTCCTGTTCTGAATAAAACTTATACCAGTCACGACAACAAGTTCTCGGTACTTCAGCCCGATGGCTGGGACGTTAAGGACTCGGCCGATATCAAGATCCCAGGCGTGGAGAAAGATCCGGACTCCAAAACAGGCGGAGCGAAGTTTACCCAGGGAACTGCGTACTTCGACCTAAGTTTGGCTGATGCGGCTGACCAGAAGTCTGCCGCACTGCTTCAGAGCAGTGGCACAGGAGCCGAGGTGCTTGGAGGCAATGGCGCGACCGAACACTTTGACAAAGTGATTAAAGGTCGCATGGATTCGCAATACCGCAACTACCAGGACATTGAAACACAAAAGTTCTCAATGCCGGGCTTTGGCGAAGCTGTCGGACATACATGGACCGCAAGCGGACACAAGTTCGGCCTGCCGGCGGACCTGCAGGGCTATCGTGTATCCGCCGTAGGTTGGACATACAGCATCTCAATCGTATGCGAGGGACGCAAATCCAACTGGCCTCAATTAAAAGATAAATTTCAGGACATGATCAATAGCGTACGGATGCTTGAAAAGGAGCAGCCGCAGCGCGGACTGCCGGTCGGAGGCGGAGGCGGCCTTCCCGGAATGTAAAAAGAGCCTCCCTGATCCCGTTTTGGGATCAGGGAGGCTCTTTTTTTACGCCGCAGCCTGTGCAACGCCGCGCTTCCACGTGGGACGCTGCTGTTCAAATGCGGTGATATCGGGTTCGTTCTGTAAGGTAAGACCGATATCATCCAGGCCGTTCAGCAGACAGTGCTTGCGAAATGAGTCAACCTCGAACGGAATCGAAAGATCTGCTCCGTCCGTAATTACCTGGTTCTCCAAATCGATCGTCAATTGATATCCCGGTGTCGCCTTCGCGCGGGCCAGAAGATCATTAACGATATCTTCGTCAAGCTTGATCGGCAGGATGCCGTTCTTAAAGCAGTTGTTGAAGAAGATGTCGGCATACGACGGCGCGATCACTGAGCGGAAGCCGTAGTCGAGCAGAGCCCACGGCGCATGCTCGCGTGACGACCCGCAGCCGAAGTTGCGGCCGGCGATGAGGATGGTCGATCCCTGCAGCGCCGGAGCGTTCAGCTCGAAATCAGGGCAGGGGGTCGTGCCGTCGTCCTCATAGCGCCAGTCGAAGAAGAGGAACTGGCCAAAACCGGTCCGCTCGATGCGCTTCAAGAACTGCTTCGGGATGATCTGGTCGGTATCCACATTCACGCGGTCCAGCGGAGCCGCGATACCCGTCAATTTTACAAATGGTTCCATAGTTATAATCCTATCTTTACAGTAGACCGTCCCACAACCGGTACTCGGCCTCATGTGGCTTCCGGTCAACATGACTCGCGACGTCGAGCACCATAGTCGTTCGTTCGCGGCGCGTATATTTTGGCCAGGCCGGTAGACCATCTGCGGCGGGCGTTTCTCCCCGAAGGAAAGAAGCCCACGCCTTCTGCATTCGAGCTGAGAGCGCAGCTTCGTCCGCGGCGTTACCCGCGTTGATGTTCGGTCGGTTCCAGACCAGGCCGACATCGAGTCCATGGAAGGCATAGCCCTTCAAGTTTCCGCTTGTTTCGGCGAAATCGAGGCGATAGACATAGGCATCTCCGTGTCTGGAATGAGCCTCAATGACGCGATCCGTCGGGATCATATACTCCTCTGCCGTGAGAGCTCTGATCCGCCGCTGCTCGTCGGTCATCTCCGGATACACGTCCTTATAATGCCCCAGGACTTCGTCGAACTTTGCCTTAGCCAAGTTGCCAAGATCAGCAGGACCGGGATCTTTCGATGGGTGCGGTCCAATGAAGAGCGCGCTTTCGTCGGCGTTTGTGCCGATTAGAATCCGTTTCCCGCGCGATGATCCGGCTGCTATCGACTCGATCGGCATGTGCGGCAGCAACTCGCCGTCGACTTCCGGCCGAAGCGGAAAGTGCTTGGGCCAGCTTCCGGTGAAGGTCTGCTGGGCATCAATGAGCGCAGTCGCGGGCGCAGTCAGCAAACTCTGGTAGCCGACATGATTCTTTAGCCATGTCTTGCCGAAGCCTGCGGACACTTCCGCGGCAGCTGCCGCAGTCGGCGAGACGCGTTCGGCACCTCCACTCTCCGAGATCGCCTGATGGAAGAGAGGCCTTGCCGCTGGCGTTCCGAGCAGGATACCGGTGAGTTTTGCGCCGGCGCTCTCGCCACCGATCGTGACACGCTTCGGATCGCCACCGAATGCCCCGATATTCTCCTGAATCCATTCCAGCGCCATGATCAGATCACGCAGGGCGTTATTGGCGCTGCCGGCGTATTCTTTTCCGAGGAGAGGAGCGACATCGAGGAAGCCGAAGACGCCGAGGCGATAAGCGACCGTGATGCTGATGATACCTTCCTGCGGCAGAGTGCTATGCTCGTAGATCGAGTCTGACGGCGAACCGCCGGTGAAACCACCTCCATGGATCCAAACATACACCGGGTACGGCCCCTTGCCTGAAGGCGCAATGATGTTCAGATAGAGGCAGTCCTCGCTATGCCCATCTCCGGGCTGCATGGCGGAGGGCGCGAACTTTGCGGCTTCGCGCAGCCCCGTCCAGGCTTTGAGCTTCACCGGCGGCCGGAACCGCAACGATCCAACCGGCGGATGGGCAAATGGGACGCCGCGAAAGACGCGGTTGCCATCGACTATTTCGCCTCTGAGAGTCCCACATGGCGCATCGACGACTGCATGGTCCGAAGAAGCCGCGAAAAGTCGGGGCATCGAGAATCCGCAAGCCGCCAGGCATGTGCCCGTCAAGAACGCCCTGCGCGAAATAGTCGTTATCGCCATGGAACTTTACTCCCAGTCGCGGATATCAACTCCATATCTAGATGTAACCTATTACTTCGTTAACAAGATCGATAAACTCTCCGATACTTTGAGAATCTATGGGTTTGCCTGAAAACCCATGAACTATCGCATTTCGTTTTTCCATCATCCTCCTGACCAAGCTTACGTCGTCTTGATCGAAATATCCAGCATCAAGCAGCGTAGCGATTAGTGTCAACACATTTATGTGGTCCCAGGATAACTCATGTGCAACAACGATCGCTCTCATCGCAGCTTCAAGCGCGCCGAATGCAACGACAACGGCAAGGTCCGGATTATTTGTGGACAATAGCTGCTCTGCTTGAGAAATCTGTTCCTTAATTGTATCGTTATCGGTCGGTTCTGATCCCGGCGCAAGATCAATATCTAAAGAGCCAGGATCTATCAACTGCAGTTTCCAATCAGGATGTTCCTGAATCGTTTGTTCCAGTCTCAGCCAGTATGAAAGTGATTTTGCCTGTACTCGATTTTTGAGCTGTACAATGAGGTTCTCACCAGGTTTTCGTGCTATTAAGTCTGGTTGGAAACTACGCAAGAAATCCGGCAAAACTTCTTTAGAGGGCTGTGAAACAACATCGTAACCAAGTTTCGAATACGCATTCATAACCGAAGCTAATCTATCGCCATATTCCAAAGCTGAAAAAGATGCTGAAGTCATGCTGCCTCCCATTCAATGCGAACATACACAATCTCTGAAAATTGGTCCAGTGCAGACGCAATTAGTGCAGACGGGTTTTCCACTACTACCGTCGGACGATGATAGAGCTCCACTAAAAGACGATTTACCATGTTGTCATCATTCCAAACAATAGCATGATAATGTCTGTCATCCAACGATTTTTCGCCCAGCGCGTCAAGGATTGGTTTGACTATGTTATCGATGTCCCTACGGTTAATGTCGTAGTAATAAGCAATATGAACAAACGTATTCACGTTGATTATCGCATATCCATCCGGTAATGCGGCTAAAGCCGCATTACGAACGCGTTCGTGCCAAAGTCGCTTGTTCTTTGTTTGCTTAGGTCCTTTGCCTTGCTGATTGATGGAAAATGGTGGTCCTTCAATTGTAAATTCAAGGATTGGCATCTATTGCTCGTATTTGCCATGGGATTGGCGTTATCTTACTCCCAGTCGCGGATATCGACGAGCCGTCCTGCGATTGCGGCAGCGGCAGCCATCTGCGGGCTCACCAGGTGAGTGCGTCCGCCCTTGCCCTGGCGTCCCTCGAAGTTACGGTTCGATGTTGACGCGCATCGCTCGCCGGGCTGCAGGATGTCCGGGTTCATTCCCAGGCACATCGAGCATCCCGCTTCGCGCCACTCAAAACCGGCCTCTTTGAAGATCTTATCGAGACCCTCTTTCTCGGCCTGGAACTTCACAGCGACCGATCCGGGAACGACAAGCGCCCGCATGCCTTCCAGCACGTGCTTTCCGTTCACGATTTCCGCGGCAGCCCGCAGGTCTTCGATACGGCCGTTGGTGCAGGAGCCGATGAACACGGTGTCCAGCTTCAGGTCCTTGAGCGGAGCGTTTGCCTCAAGGCCCATATACTCCAGAGCGCGCTGGGTTGAGCGGCGATCCGAATCGTCCTCGAAATCGTCCGGCGACGGCACATTGCCGGTGATCGGCGCGACCATCCCCGGGCTCGTTCCCCAGGAAACGAACGGCGCAATGTCGTCGGCGTGCAGTTCGACGAGAGTATCGAATGTCGCGCCTTCGTCTGTCGGCAGCTGCTTCCAGGCCTCGACAGCGGCGTCCCACTCTTCGCCCTTCGGGGCAAACGGCTTGCCCTTCACATATTCGAAGGTCTTCTCATCCGGAGCGATCATGCCGGCGCGAGCGCCTGCTTCGATGCTCATGTTGCAGATCGTCATACGGGCTTCCATTGAAAGACTGCGGATGACATCGCCTGTATACTCTACGACATATCCTGTTGCGCCGTCGGTGCCGATCTTGCCGATGATTGCAAGGATTACATCCTTCGCGGTGACACCCTTGCCGAGAGTTCCGTTCACACGGATCTCCATCGTCTTGGGGACATCCTGCTGGAGGCACTGGGTGGCCAGAACATGCTCCACTTCGCTCGTGCCGATGCCGAACGCCAGCGATCCGAATGCGCCGTGAGTGCTCGTATGGCTGTCGCCGCAGACAATCGTCATCCCTGGCTGCGTAAGGCCAAGCTCAGGTCCAATGACGTGCACAATGCCCTGTCGCTTATTGTGAATGTCGTAAAGCGTAATTCCGAACTCACGGCAGTTCTCCGAGAGGGTGTCCATCTGCTTGCGCGAGATCGGATCCGCGATCGGCAGCGACCGGTCCGTCGTCGGCACATTGTGATCCATCGTCGCAACGGTCAGGTCAGGCCGGCGCACCTTGCGGCCGGTGAGGCGAAGCCCCTCAAACGCCTGCGGCGAGGTGACCTCGTGAACGAGATGCAGGTCGATATAAATCAACGACGGCTGGCCCGCCTCGTGGCGCACCACATGGGCATCCCATATCTTCTCAAACATTGTCTTTGGCAATTAAGTCAACCTCCTGGGCATGGCAGCGGCCACATAGATGCCGCCCTGCTTGTTCGTACTATTGTACTCCGATGAAAGCTATGTTGCAATACGAACTTTCTTATGCAATCCATAACGAAACGGTATGATTGTGTGCTGAGGAAGCATCCTCTCCACCTCCTCGCCGAAGGAGAGAGGGTGAAGAGGAGAGTCTGGGGCACCGATTACGGCTTTGCCGCTGGATTGGCGGGCGCCGCTGGATTGGCTGGCGGAACGACATTTACCGGAGCATTTGCTGGCGGAACGACATTCGCCGGAGGATTGACCGGTGGAACTGCATTTGGCGGAGCAATAGCCGGCGGAACTGCATTCGGCGGTGGAGCTTTCGGGATTGCCGTTTTCGGCAGTAGTCCATATACGATAAGTTCGCCGGAGAACGTGGCAAGGTATACCTTGCCGTTTGCCACTGTCGGTGGGTTGAACTTGGCGAAGGAACCTACACGGTCGCGATCCGGATTGTTCTCGCTTGACCACAACACCTTTGTCAGATCTTCGGCATCGTATGCCTGAAATATGCCGGCTACGGTTTGGCGATTGGCATCTTCCAGGAACGGTCTCGATGCCCACACAACGGCAGATCCCTTATGATTTCCATTTGCGGAAATAGTTAGAAAACCGCCCGGCATACCATCAGGCACGGTATCCGCAGACATCGAAGCGGGAGTTGTGTTTAAAATACCTTCCTTGAAGGCAAACTCCTTGAGGTGATCGAATTCCGACCATAGGTAGATCCGTGGTCCGGTCTCGCCGTTCCAGTACACGGGAGTGCCATGTATATGGCCGTCCGCGCCCTGGAAGCTCTGCAGGATCTGCGTATCGCCGGACGGTGAGAACTTGCCAAGCTTTTTCGCGTTCAGGAGATACAGCACCTTGCCCTTGCCACCAACGACGATCTTATCCTGATCCGGAATATAGAGGGGGCCTGACGATCCAAGGTCATGGTCTCCGGCAGACAGTTCCGCCTGATCATGCGGCGCGAACCAATCCGTTACGGTCATTCCTGTCGGAGTAGGATGCAGGCGCAGGACGGTATTTCCGTAATCCGGTCCATCGGCGTCGGCATCGAAGGTTCCGTTGCCGGTGACAGCAAATACATCGCCATTTGCATCCGCACTGAGGCCGCATCCGGACTGCCATATTCCGTTGCCTGCGCCATTGGGCGACGTATTGAATACACCGCGCGGCGCAAGTGTTCTTGCATCGTAGGCGAGAACCCAGCCATGGAACGGCGGGAAATCCGCATGAGACGCGAATGCGATAAAGAGCACGCCTCGATTTAAGAGAAGAGCAGAGCGCTGCAGCTCCTTCAGGGGATCAAAAGGCACAACGCCGTTTGCCGTACCGTCGCCGGTGCCGGGCACGGTCGGCGAGATCAGAACTGGGCTGTTCTTTCTTTCTACCCCCGTCGCAATATCGAGCGCATGAAGACGCTGGAAATACTTTCCGTTCTCCTTAGTCTTGGCCACCACGAAAATGGTATTGCTTACCGTATCGATTACCGGCGTCGACGTTATGCCGATCTCCGGAGAAATATCCTGATAGACGCCCCATGGTCCGCCGTCGAGATCAGCGCTGGGAACCGTTGGGCCGAAGTTGATTTGCCAGAGCGGCTTGGATGCCTTGGGATCGTCGGCATCGAATGCGTAGACGCTGTTATGCTGGGTTGCGACGTAAACCACATTTCGATACGCGCCGCGGCCTACCGGCGCATGCTCAAGGTACAGCGGCTGCGCATAGATGTAACCGTCGACCTTGCGTGTAAAGAGCTTTCCAAATCCGTCTGCCGTAACAGTCGCCGGAGTCAGAACCGTCTCCACAAGGGTTGCGCCCGTGCGCGCGTTGTTGAAGCGCTCGGTTGTAATCTGGAGAGGGGGCTTTGTCGGCTTAACCGGCTTCATTGCATGCGGAGCCAAAAAGAGCGTCGCCGCTCCTACCATGGGATAAAGGCGTGTTCTCAAAAGTAGTCCTCGAAGTGGTGCTTTCTTCTCTATTGTGACACGAGTTCGCATAGCTTGGCATTCAAATAGAGATCAGTTTGGGGACAAGGCTGGACGGTCGGTAATTTTCCCTATGAGTAGGTGTCAAAGTTACGCAGCGCGCTCGTTCAGCGGTTAAAACGGCAAAACCGATTTATGTCGCGCGCAAAACACGCAACAGTGTACCTCTGTATGTCTATTGAAGCGGCATAGTTGCAGGCGTCCATGGATACCATGCGTGAATCCTTGAACGCCTTGCATCCGGTGTCAACTTAACAGCATAGACGGATTGCATGGCTGGCAGGTTCCGCCTCGCCGGAGATTATTTTATGTGCCTGCCGCCGTATGCGAGGACTTGCTCCTGCTTCGATGCCTCAGCGGGATGGCTGATCAGACGGACCCCGCGCTGGTAAGTGATATACGCATAGGCCCACTGTATCAACACGCTGATCCGATTGCGGAAGCCTGCGAGATAGAGGATGTGCACAAAGAGCCAGAGCCACCAGGCAAGATGACCGCTTACTCGGGCAAAACCGAAATCGGCAATGGCGCGCTGTCGTCCTATAGTGGCAAGATTGCCTTTGTTGAAGTACTTGAAGGCCGTTCGTTTCCGTCCCGCAATGTCGTTCAGGATATTCTGGGCAGCATGCGTTCCTTCCTGATTGGCGGCCGGGGCGACGCCTGGCACCGGCTTGCCGCGATCCACGAAAGCTGCCGAGTCGCCGGTGACGAACACATTCGCAGCCCCTGGTACGGACAGATCCGTCTCAACCAGCATACGACCGGATCTGTCCAGAGGGGCTCCTATCGTGCCCAATATCGGAGATGCCTTGTTGCCCGCCGCCCACAATACGTTCTGCGCCATAACGGTCTCGTCGCCCATCAGCACGGAGCCAGGCGCGAGTTGCTTAACCGACGTATTGAGATGCACCTCGACTCCAAGCTCCTCCAGATCTTTGAGAGCGCGGTCGGAGAGGGCCTCGGGGAAGGACGGCAGCAGTCTTTTGCCGGCTTCCACCAGGATTACACGCGACTTGCAAGTGTCTACATTGTGAAAATCGCTTCGGAGAGCCTTGCGAGCTATCTCGGGGATCAAACCGGCAAGTTCCACGCCGGTGGGGCCGCCGCCCACAATCACAAAGGTCTGCCAGGCCTGCCGCTCGGCCTCATCCAGACTCTTTTCCGCCTGCTCAAATGCCGTCAAGAAGCGATTGCGGATTTCCAGTGCGTCGTCAAGTGTTTTCAGGCCTGGCGCAATCGATTCCCACTCATCGTGTCCAAAGTATGCGTGCCTTGCCCCGGTCGCCACGATCAAATAGTCGTAGGGAAGCTCGCGTGCGCCGCCGTCCAGCGTCACTACCTGCTTCTCCTTATCGATCTTATCTGCGACAGCCATCAAGACTTCTATGTTTGAGTAGCCGCGCAGAAGCCAACGAATCGGGGAACTCACATCGCTGGGAGCCAGCGTCGCCAGGGCGACCTGATAAAGAAGCGGCTGAAAAAGATGATGATTGGAGCGATCCACCAGCACCACATCGACAGCCTTGTTTCCCAAAACATGCGCCGCGGATATTCCGGCGAAGCCGCCGCCTATGATGACGACGCGGGGCCGGGGCGGGCCGGCTTCGGTCTCAGCGTATGCGTCAGGACTATCGGGAGTGACGCCGGTACAGTCCGAGGCTTTTGCGCCTGATTTATCGTTTGCCGCAGCGCCCACTGCGGCAATCCCAGCTACTGCCACGGCAACAGCGGTGGCTGCGCCGGCGGCAATCCACAGTTTTGATGACCTGTCCATGCTCCTTGCCCTCCATTCAAGGTGTTATTGTGAAATAATTCACAATCTAAAAATATAATACCCCTGCCGCACCATCGTCACGCGGCAGAGGACTATATTTTTCTAAAAATATTAGGATTTTGCAATCCCCGGCCTTATAGGCGCGGATCGACCGGTTCGCTTTCCAGCGCAAGGACTCCAAAGACGCACTCATGGACCCTGCGCAGCGGATCACGGCGGACGAAGCGGTTCAGCGCTTCGATCCCGAGAGCATACTCCCGTACCGCCAGAGACCGCTTCCGCGAGACGCCACGTGAGCGCAGCCTCTGCAAGTTTCCAGGTTCGAGATATTCCGGACCGTAAATGATTCGCAGGTATTCCGGCCCACGGCACTTCACCGCCGGCTGAACCAAACCGGGTTCGCCCCGAACAGTGAAATCAAAGGGTTTCACGACCATCCCTTCGCCACCGGCCTCTGTGAGACGCTCCCACCACGAAACCCCTGCTGCAGCGCTCTCTTCGTCCGAAAGGTCAATAACCTTATATGGAGTGGCCATGATGATGTCTTCACCGGCATTCGCCATGCGGGCCACCATATCCATATGCCAGACATGGTCTCGATCCGCGTTTGTGCGCCCTTCCGTCGCCAGGATGTGGAATGGAGCAAGCTTGATATCGCCGAGCGAAGTCACCGGCCAGCAGTAGCGGCGGTAAGCGGCCACATATCGTTCCAGTGCCGTTTCTCTGCCGCGAAACTGATCCGCAATGGCATCAGCTTCGATGCCGCGACCTGCTGCCGCGCCGAGCGCTCCGACTGCAGCGGGAAGAGAGAGCGATGCTGCCGCGCCGACAGCGGCATACTGGCTTCGCAGCAGTTCCTGCGCCTTCATGGACCAGGGCATCAGTTCGCAATCCAGGCACATCCAGTCAGTGTCCAGATCTTTCCAGAGATTGGCTCGACCTGCCGCGGCGCGAAGAGCGCCAATAAACTGCCCTTCAAGCTCTCGATCGTCAAAGAAGCGGCGTCCGGTACGCGTGTAGCATATGCCTGCAACCGAGTCCGAAATTCCAAAACGTGTTCGCGCCACATCCTTGCTTCGGCATAGAATCACGACTGCCCGAGACCCCATGTGCTTCTCTTCACAGACCACCCTTTGCACCCCGGCTTGACGGTAATATCGGAAAGCCTCCAGAGGGTGCTCAAGCAGGCCCGGCTGCTCAGTGGTCTCCGAAGGCGACATCGTCGGCGGCAGGTATATGAGCCACTTCGGATCCACGGCAAAGCGGCTCATCACCTCAAGGGCGGCAATGGCATTTTCCTCGCGGATGGTGATCTTGCCGTGCAGTTCTGTCTCGATCAATCTCTTGCCGATGACGTCCTCGATGTCCAGCACATCGTCCAGTTGCTGCTGAACCGACATGCCGGTCTGGAACTGCGTCGCCGCGCCAAGTGGCCGTGTCGGTTCGGAGTGGACACGCTCTGCAGGAACGGATATAAGCTGCCGTTCCGGATAGCGCAATGCCGTCAGCTTTCCTCCGAACACACAGCCGGTATCGATATCGATGGTATTGTTGATCCACTCTGCTGCAGGCACCGGTGTATGCCCGTAGACAACCATCGCCGTTCCACGGTATTCGGCAGCCCAGTTCACGCGAACGGGGAGACCGAACTCGTCCGTTTCGCCGGTTGTCTCGCCGTAGAGGGCAAACTGACGGACCGGTCCCGCGCCACGTCCCTGCATCTCCTGTTTCATACCGGCATGGGCTACCACAAGCCTGCCATGATCGAAGACATAGTGGCTGATGAGACTGTCCAGGAACTTCTTGACGCGGCCATGGAACTCCTCGGGTTCCGATTCCATTTGCTGCAGCGTTTCCGCGAGACCATGGGCAATCTTAACATCCCGTCCTCTCAGCTTGCGCAAGTACTTCTCATCATGATTGCCCGGGACGCAAAATGCGGCGCCGGAATTGACCATATCCATGACGAGACGAAGCACGTTCGGCGTGTCGGGACCGCGGTCCACGAGGTCTCCCACGAAGATAGCTTTGCGTCCGTCGGGCGGAGATACCAGGAACGTTCCCTGTTCATTGCGGGCAATGCCGTAGCCAAGATGTCCAAGAAGCGTGACAAGCTCCCCAAAACAGCCGTGAACATCGCCGATAATATCGAATGGACCGGTCTCATCCCGCTTATCGTTCCAGAGCCGTTCTCGCGAGATCGTAGCCGATTCGATATCATCTGGTCCGTTGAGAACATAGACATGCCGGAAACCCTCGCGCTCCAAGCCTTTGATCGACTGACGCAAACTGCGAGTATGGTTGCGTATGACATGATCGCCAAAGGCGCGGTCCGCCCGTTCACGGTTGCGGTCTATGCAGATGCGTTCGGGCACATTCAGCACGATTGCGACAGTTTGGCAATAGTGCTCGCGCGCAAGCTCCAGGAGCGGTTTGCGCGCTTCAGGCTGAACATTCGTAGCGTCGATGACAACCATGCGTCCGCGAGTCAGGCGTTTCTTCGCGATGTACTGCAGGATATCGAAGGCGTCGATCGTCGCGGACTGATCGTTGTCATCGTCGGACGCCAGACCTCGGCACGCGTCCGACGACAGGATCTCTGTCGGCAGGAAGTGCTTGCGGGCAAATGTCGATTTTCCGGAACCGCTTGCGCCGATCAGGACCACAAGCGACATATCTGGAATGCTGATTTTCATGGGTAACAGAACTCGTTTGCGACTCGTCGCATGTATTGTCTTATGCCGAAGGCAGACCGGCATTGACGGGCGATCGTTTATGGGCATTCTCCATTGTCATTGGCTCAATGAACGCGAGAGAAAACCGCCATCTGGCTGGGGGCGCCAAGATCGGCATCTTCGGGACCGATCGGCGCATAGCGCACGTTGTAAGAGAAGCGGTCGGCGATGCGGTCGCCCCATGTTTCGAACTCAGCCCGCGTCCACTCGAACCGATGGTCCTTGTGCCGAAACTCACCGGCAGGCAGAGTCTCAAAGAGGGTATTGTATTCGGCGTTCGGCGTCGTGATCACAACTGTGCCGGGCCGCGCAAATTCGAACACGACACGCTCGAATGAAGCCAATCGTGGAGGATCCAGGTGCTCGATAACTTCGACTACTGCGGCGGCATCGAAGCCTTCAAGCCGTTTGTCTCGATAGATCAACGAACCCTGAAATAGGTTGAGCCGGCGGCGCTGCGTCTCAGGCATACGTTCGATGCGCAGTTTATCGGCCGCGCGTTCCAACGCGCGGTGCGATACGTCCATGGCGGCGATTTCATGAAATTGCTTCTCCCGCAGAAGCATTGCCGTCAGACGCCCTTCACCACACCCGAGATCGAGGACGCGATTTGCGCCAACTTCGGTCATCGTCGTCAGCACGGCGACAAGGCGCTGCTCATGCAGGTTTAAGCGCCGCTCGACCGTCTGTTCCTCATCGGTTATCGAAGTGTCTGTCTCATCCTCTTGTTGAGCATCATCTTGCTCAAGCCTGGCAATTGCATCGCGCATCAACGATCGCTTGTGCCGCAAATACCGGCGCACGATTGTGTCTCGTTCGGGGTGTGATCCCAGCCAGCCTTCCCCATGGCGCAAGAGCTTTTCCACCTCTTCATCGCCTATGTAATAATGCTTGGCCCCATCCAGAGTCGGAATGAGGACATAGATATGCGAGAGGAGATCGTGGAGAGTGACCGTTCCCGATATCGTCGCGTCGCAGTATGGGCTTGCGCCCCATGCGGGAAAATGCTCGTCGAGAGGGCGGTTTGTAAGCGCCACTGTATAACCCAACGGCTCAAAGAGACGGTTGACGATATCCACGCCGCCGCGGCAGGGCAGGGCGTGAATGGTAGCCGTCAATGGAAGCGGCAAATCGACAAGTTCAGGCCGTTCCTTGCATCGCCCCGCCAGTGCTGTGCCGAAAATGCTGGAGATCGCCACCGACATAAACGATGTTGCCGCGTACGGACGATCGTTTACATACTGCTCCAGCGGACCGCTATCGGGACTTCCCGTCTTGCCGCGCACCAGATCGATCGGATCGACGTCGAGAAGCAAAGCCGCCTCGCAGCGCTCATCTGAGGCTTCCGGATAGAAAACGTGGGCCTTGCCGAACGAAAGGTTGAATGTCTGCAGACGGCTTGGATTCTTGTGAAGAAGGTAACCAAGGTCTGTCGCCGGCTGGTGTGTAGTGGAAATAGTAAGTAACATCGTTGTGGTTTGTCTCGAAGGCGCGAGGATAGAGTCAACTCATAGGCCGGGCCATTGTCCGTAAACAGCCAGGCAGCCGCCCCCTCAATTCAAGGTCGATTAAGAGTGTGCATTTGCTAAACGACAATGGCGATTTTCTCATTAGTTAGCAAATACTGCGATATGATGGCTTATACATTTTGGAGATCCCAGACGCAGGCGACGCCATCTTTGCTGGCGGTCAGGACATGGGTGTTATCCGGGGAAAAGATGGCCTTCGTTACATCGTCGATATGGCCATCAAGAGAAAACAGCTTTTCACCGGTTTGCGCATCAAATATCGGAACCGTGGGGCTGTAGCCGCAGGCAAGGAACAGTTTGCCGTTTGGCGAGAAGGCGACCCAGGTCACAATCCCCCGGCCATATTCACTCATCGGATTTATGTCGCCATAAACTGTAAATAACTTTTCACCGGTTTTAACGTCCCACATATCGGCATTGTTCTTGACGCAGCCTGTGAGAATGCGCTTGCAATCCGGCGAGAACTCAGCCCAGACAAAATCGTCCGGTCCGGTGAGGGTGCATATGTCGTTGCCTCCCTGGCAGTCGTATAGCCGGCATGTCTCGTCCCAGCTTGTCGTGTAGATCGTAGCATTGTCGCTTGCGCATCCGGTGCGTATTACCGGCCGGGTATGCCCTGCCAGGGTGAACATGGCTCGGCCGTGCCGGGTGTCCCAGGCGATCGCCGTGTTGTCGGGCGTGCCCAGAATAACCAGTGCGCCATCCGGCATGAAACATCCTGCGTTGACCGGGTTGAGGTACTGAGACAGCGTAGCGCGCAGCTGACCGGTGAAGGAATCCCAGAGTTGGCCACCAGTTACGATGCAGTTATTATCCGGCGAAAAGGCCGCTGTAATGTTGTCTTTCTTCGGTCCGCTGATCGTAAACTGCAGCCGGCCGTCGGAGGCGTCGTAGACGCGCGCGATTTCATCCCAGCTTGCGGTCAGGATGCGCGCGCCGTCGGGTGAGAAGGAAGCCTGCTCTACGGTCTCGCCGTTTTCGGAGATCACATAGATTTCGGCGCCGTCGACCGCATTCCAGAGACGCGCCGTGCCGTCCACGCCCGCTGTGAGGATGCGCGATCCGTCAGGAGAATATGCCACTGAACGCACGTGTTTCCTGTGACCGGTCAGCTTGAACTCGGGAGATACGATTTTGTAGGACTGCTCCTGCTTTGTGTAGAGGTCTTCGATATCCGACAGGCAAACCGTACCGTCGTCGCTGATGCTCAGTATCCTCTTTCCATCGGGGGAGAAACTTGCCCGGCGAACAGCCTTCTGGTGCCCAGTAAGCGTAAAGAGCTTCTTGCCGGCACGAGAATCCCAGACAGGAACAGTCAGGCCACTTCCGGCAGCCAGGAAGAGCGAGCCATCGGGAGAACAGCCGACATCGTTGGCCGAATCGAACTCGCCGCCATATTTCGGGTTTGGGTCACCGAGACGCTCCAGCAGCTTCGTTCCGGTCTCCGTGTCCCATACGTTGATCCCGTTAAAGCTGTTGCCGGTGACAATGCGGCTGCTGTCCGGAAAGAATGCCGCGGCCTGAAAACGCACCGGTTCATTGTCGTCCGGGATATAAAACCACGAAATCTTGTTCCCGTCGGAGGCGTCCCATACCATTGTGGATTCGCCGCCACAGGTGAGAATACGTTTGCCGTTCGGCGAAAAGCGCAAGAGCGTGATACTGCCACCATGCCCATCAAGCTTAAAGAAGACTTCGCCGGTCTCGGGATCGCAAATATTGGCATATCCTTTATCGGTTATCACGCCAAGCGTCCTGCCATCGGGCGAGAACGATGCGCCGTTCGCTCCGGCGATACTCCCGGCCATCACATAAAGCCTTTTGCCGGTTTGAGCGTCCCAGATTACACAGCGATGCTGATGGTAGGGATTGGGAGCGGCGGTCAGAATGCGCAAGCCGTCAGGGGAATAGATAGCGTTTGCAAAGGAGGTTTTCGTATAAGGATCTTCGGCCTTATCCGCGAAGGTGAGGATCGGATCGCCGTCCGCCACATTCAAGACGCGAGCCGTTCCATCCACGCAGGAGACCAGGATGCGGGTTCCATCGGGAGAGAAAACTGCAGAGTTGGAGCCCGGCAGCTGATGCTTCCAGGAGATTATCTCATCTCCGGTTGCGGCATCCCATAATGTGGGACCGCTGTCTTCGCTGGCTGTGAGCAATTTGGAGCCGTCGGGGGAGAGGGCCGCCAGCGTCGCGGCGACGGCCCTGTGTGACTGCAGTTTGATCATCGTTCCCTCACTATTAAGTGCCGGCAGCCATCGGCTCTCTCAGTTCGTTGTTGTCCCGCGCGGCCTTCTGTGTGAGCGCCGTCAATCCCGACTCGGTGAGAGGCGTATGGCTTTCCCGCCCGCTGACCTTTTCCGTGCCGATGCCGCCGGGCGCAGGCAGCGCGGCTCCGGCGATCTGAAGCGCCGTGGCTGCAAGATTTGGCGCAAGGCCGTATAACTTCGCAGCAACCTTCATGGGCAGCGAGAGAACTACCTCGGCGTCACCATGCCGGCAGGCGTTCACGATCTGCCGGGCTGCGGCGTCGGCGCTCATCGAGAGCACAGGCAGGGAATCGCTCAATGTAAACCAGGCGTACTCCTTGGTGTTCTGCCCCTTGAATTGCGCATTTTCCGGACTTCCCGTGCGCATGAGGCCAGGGCAAACTGTCGTTACCACAATACCTTTGGGCAAGAGTTCAGCTCTCAGCGCCTCCGAAAGGCCAACGAGCGCAAATTTGCTGGCAGAGTAGGGCGCCAGATGCGGCACCGGAATCTTACCGCCGATAGAAGATATATTGACGATCCTGCCGTCATTGCGGCTTCGCATCTGCGGCAGCACGGCCAGGGATGTATAAAGCGGCCCCCAGAAGTGCGTGTTCATGGCGTCGCGATAGTCTTCGAGGGTCATCTCCGATGCAGGCCCCACTTCGATAACGCCTGCATTGTTAATCAGGACATCCACTCTGCCGAACTTGCTGTCGACGGCTGTAAGTAAATCCTGCACCTGAGCCTGATCGCGGACATCACACACATGTGTAAAGAGGTCAATACCCTCTTTCGCAAGTATTACGGCTGCGGATTGAAGCTCCACAGCATCGCGCGCGCAAGTTGCCACCTTTGCTCCTGTACGAGCAAACTCCCGGCAAAGGAGCAAACCAAGTCCCCGTGAGCCACCGGTAACGAGAACAACCTTATCGCGCAAATCATATCGACGGAATGCGCGCCATGCGGCTCTCGCTCCAATAGCTCCCGCGAGGCCTGCGCAAACAGCCAACGCCATTTTATTCTTCATTGCCTTCCATAGCCTTTCCAATACACAGCAGGTTATAACCTGTGTGTTGTATATTGCCCCGGAAGCGCGATTGCCAACCCTTCATAGACTCAGAGGCGGCATGCAGGAAGGTTGGCGGTACTCGCCGAAGAAGTAAGCATCTCAATTTATGTGGGACGTGAAACGGGGAACTTCATGCAATACCACGTCCGTGGCGGCGATGGAAAACAGTACGGACCGATCGATGTTGAAACACTGCGGCGATGGGCCGATGAAGGCCGCATATTGCCGGATACACAGGTCCGCGACGATGCTACCGGGTTCGTGTCCACGGCATCGGAAATCCTTCAATCAAGTGGAGTGGTTCGGGCTTCAGGCATACCGACGAGACCGTGTCAAAATTGCGGGTACCAGTGCGATATCAACCAGACGCATTGTCCTAACTGCGGCTTATTCATGAGCGCCTCAGCTCCTCCTGTGGGTGTGCCAGGCAATGAAGCCGCCGCGCGTAAGATTCTGGGCATGAGCATAGCCGGTTGTATCGGCAGCTGCTTCGTTGCCACCCTTGTCGGCATTGTGGTAGCGGTCGTGGCCGGAGCCGCCATATTCAAGCTGCTAATGGATTTTCTGCAGGGGTGTGCCAAGGCCTTATAACAAGAACGCCCATCGAAAATGAAATCGATGGGCGTTCTGTTAATTTATTATTTGTATCTTATGCGCCGGCGGTATCGGGCTGTATACTGCCAATTGTCGCATCTTCTTTGATCAAAGAATGGTGGTCGCCTTCAATGAGAAACATCATTGTAACCATTGTTGACAGGAGGAGTATGACATCTCCCCATGTCTGATAGACGCCGCCGATATAGAAACCTGAGAACCTGAGCCATCCGAAATGCGCGGCGAGGTTGTCGTACCCCATATAGAGGTAAATAGGGCCGCTGAGCGCCCAAAAACCTGCAAACAGGACAAGTAAAGCACGAACGTCGCGCGACATCTGGACGTTCTCGGCTTTAGCGTTCTGCGACTCTCCATGCACAAAGTAGTGAAGCAATTCGCTTCCGCTCATACGATGAACGGGATAGAACTTTCGACAATGCTGTGCAAAAAACTCAAGGCATGCGATACCGAGGGCGCAAACTATCGATTTTCCAAGGATAGCGGAGTTCCATCCTACATGAACGCCGGCGCTTGTCAAAGCTGAGATCAGCCAGTTTCCTTCATGCTCGAAATGCGGTTGGGCAACATAAGTGCCCAGCAGGTCCGTCAATTGCCCTAAGACAAATATAACGCCCACCATCGGCAAAAACGCCGGGTGAGAAAGCACACTGCTTGTGCGCGGCAAGCTGCCAAGATCGGACTGGTCCGAGGCGGCGGAGTTCCTCGTGCCGTTATGGGTTCCTGTCACTTCCTATGGCTCCTTCCAAGGGGCTCGCTTTACTCTACGTTCATCCGCAGCTTACCGTTTCAGGCCTTGCTGAGTTCTCGCAGGTATTTCTCTGCTGTGTCTTCTACTGAGGAATACCCGCTATATACATACGACAAAACCGTTGCGCTAAAAGTTGCGTTCCGGAGCCGGCTTTTAAACGTAAAAAAGATCCATCGAGCAGGCACAAAGCTTCTTAGGAGGACACAAAGGGCACGATCTATATGTATATCTGATTTCATCCGTGATGGATAAATTGTGCGTTGGATATTGATAGCTAACAAGCAAACACAGAGTTCGGCAATTGCCGAACTCTGTGTTTGAAGGACAATAGCAGCGAGATTTAGCGGTTATCGATGCGGGGAAGTTTAACGCCGTTATGATGACAAACGATTGCGAGATATGCGAGGAATTCCTGTGGAAACTCAACATCGAATGTATCAAGACCATCGTGCCCTGTATAACGCACGCCGAAAGATCGTGGCCCTGCAAGGTTCAGTTTCGTGATTGATGAAAGCGTAATGGATGCTGACGTAGATCGGCCGGCAAAGTAAAGCCTGGTCCCCGTCAAAATCAGATGACCTTCATCGAGCACTCGCCGGCTGCCGACGGCCTCGCGAACAAGCGTGGCGGCCCGGAAGTGATGACAAACCTCGCCGGGCGCAAGAGATACGGGTGACGATATTGTGGGAAGCTGCTTCTTTGAGCGCAGCGAACGCGCAATGGCTTGAGCCTGCCGCTTATCGGCTTCGACATGAGGCGACCTAGTTTCGACCGGCGGCGCTTGTGCCGGCTTTCCGGTTGCGTCGAGGCCGAGCTGCGCATGATATGGCTTCAGCCTGTCAAGATAGGTTCTCGCTCCGACAAGCCAGATGACCAGGATTGCGGCTGCGGTGACTGCGCAGAATACGCGTGTCAGGACATCCGTGGTGAGGAGGATTGCCGTGGTGATGCAAATGACGGAAATGGTCACGACCAAAATGGTCGTTTGTCGCAAAAGCTGTATTCGTCCGCGCACGCGTTTCTTCTCGCTGTCGCTGATCGTCCCGCCGTTCCCGGCAGTTTTTTGATCGGGCTCATCGGCCTTGTGCCGGCGCGATGAACTGCCGTCTTGAGATTGCGATTTGTCGCCTGACGGCAATAGTCTTCCAGTGGGCATGGCCGTAGTTTACCGCACAAGTTCACATATCATGCTAAGAAACAGACCTTGAAGAGATAAGTCCCCAAGGTCCGCTTCCATCACGCCCACATTATCCCGCCTGGATTATGTCTGAACACCAGCGGTTAAAGTTGTCCGCATCGTCTTCTTCGGCTTCTTCAAGGGCGCTGTCTTGCAAAACGATGCGCGCGGCCGCCTGGACGGCCTCATTGTCGGCAGGAACCAGCCCGTGAGCCCACATTGACACCAGGACTCGGGCAGCCCGTCCATGACCGGGAACACAACCTTCCCTGACATTCTGGTACAGGCTCTCAACCATCTCTTCAGTGATACCCGGACACTCTTCTTGCAGCTCGCGAACTACGTATCTGTAGCTCTCATGCTGCTCGGAATCCGCGAGTGAGATCGATGCTGTTGTTTCAACTGCCATAAGGTATTCCCGGCATACACCGGGCCTCCATAGTATGCCGGCCAATTGGCCGGCACTTCCGTTACAAGATTCTCTCCCAAATCAAGCGAACGTATGTCAACCAGACATAATGTTATCAGTTTCGCGATCAGGCGCTCATCTTCTGGGCACGGTATGCGCGTGGGCTGAGCCCTGTATGCTGTTTGAAACGCAATGAGAAGTGCACCGGATCGAATCCTACTTCAAATGCAATCTGCGAGACACTTTTGGTGGTTCTTTCGAGTAATTGCGTGGCGCGCTGGAGCCGTTGGAGGTCGAGGTAATGCATGGGCGAGACGCCAACCTGTTGCCGGAACACATGAGCGAAGCGTGACGGCGACAGGGATACCGATTCCGCCATCGACGCGATGTCCATCTCTTGCGCCAGCTCTGTATTGATGAATTGCAGCACGGTAAGGATGCGCTCGTCCAAACGTGGTTGCTCGGACGCCAATATACTCTGGCAGCAGAGTAACAATCGTTCCAACGCGTTCATTGCGAGGTCCTGGCCGTACCGGCGACCAACGCCGGTTGCGTAGTTGTGCACCCGCCGGAAGCATGCCTTGACTTCACGCCAATCCCTGTCGTCAACAATGGGCATCCGCATTAGCCCAGGCGTGTGCTCTGGCCACGCAAGCCAGTCGTGCCAGTGCGCTCTCGGATGGAAGTGGGCCCAGATCAACTCCCACTCGTTTTCGCCGGGGAGCGCGCCGTAATCGTGCTTAGTCCGGGGCGGGATCATGACGAGATCGCGCGGCTCGGCCACGAGTTGTCCTGGCCCCGTTCCGAATCGTCCACGGCCCGACAGCGTTGCCGTGAGCAGCCAATCGTTCGTGCCGCGTGGACGTCTGGCGTAGTACCGCGGTTCCTGTACCATATAGTGCCCGGTTAAGAGATGCAGGTAGTGAGGCATGTCATAGCCGACAATATCCTGGTTCACGTCAATCCTGTTCGTCATTGCAGCAGTATCCATTAAGTAATCAGTGAGATTCGATATGGCCTGTTCTAAACGAACGCCCTATAATGGGGACGTATCGGCTGCGGAACTTACAGACACAAACCGCATTCAGGGGACGGCACCCCTGCCCGCCAGATAATCGATCAGGTCGTAGTCGCCGAGCTTCCCAAGGCATTATAGCCGCAACCAAAAATAGCGAAGGATGCCATGAGTAAGTACAGCCTGCGTCAGGTGATTGGAGCCGGGCGGAGAGTAAACAAGTTTTGCATTGCCAGTATCACAACACAGGAGATTCATTGATGAAGAAAACCCTACATGCGATTTCGGCCAAAGCTGCCATGGTAGCTCTGGTTGCCGGGGCGAGTTGGTCCATGGCAAGCCCCGCATCAGCCATTGGTTCCTGCGACGCCGACACTCTGTTCAACGGCTTCAACAACGCCTATCTGATCAACGGCAACTACTACCGGGACCACATCGGCGGCAGCACCATGGACTATGGCTGGACGGGAGCTTTTGACATCCAGGTTGCGGAGGATGCTTACGAACGCACCGGCAGCGCAACGCACAAGAATCTCGTCTACACTCTCTGTACTACCTTCCTGCAGATGTTCCCGCCCGGATACACATGGGACGGCTGGAACGACGATGTAGCATGGATAGGCATCGCGCTGGCTCGGGGCGCTTACCTCACCGCCGACGCAAACCTGCTCAACCAGGCTCGCACGTCCTGCTTCGATATGGTTTGGACGCGCGGCTGGGACACCCAGTACAACGGCGGTGGAATCTGGGAAGTGCAGCCCAACATGGCCACTCCTGGTCAACAGATCAGCAAAGCGCCTTTGTCTAACAACACCATGGTCAAACTAGCTTGCCTGATCTACATGAGCAACCACGATCAATGGTATCTGGACCGCGCCACTCAAATCTACAGCTGGTCGCGGAGCCACCTCTTCAACACGAGCACCGGCCAGGTCTATCCCTGGATCGACCGCAACAACGTGGTCGATACGAACCCGGGTGATGCGGATGTCTTACAACCAGGGCACGTTCGCCGATGCCGCCAATTACCTGTACCAGATCACCGGAAACGCCCAGTACTATAACGACGCTAAACTGGCAATCGACTATGTTAAGAACACGATGTATAACAACGGCGTGATCACGACCGGTCAAACGGGCGGTTGGTCGGACGAGTTCGCTCGTGGCATCGGCCACTTCTGCCGGGACAACCGTATGTGGGGCACATACTACAACTGGATGACGCTCAACGCGAACGCGATTATGAGCCGCCGCCGCGCTGACTATAACCTGACCTGGAACAAGTGGGACCAGCAGACTCCGGTCGACAATAACAGTTCTCCCCAACAATACACCAGCGCCACAGCGTGGCTGCAATACACCCCGGTGTCCATGCCCAACAATATCTGGGGCCGGCATGTTATCGTGGGCATGAATAACATGGCAATCGACTGTCTAGGCCTGACCGCCAACAACAGCATTGTTGGGCTATGGGGCCTGGGTCCCAGCCAGAACCAGATTTGGGACTTCAGTCAGAACTCCGATGGTTCCTGGAATATCGTCAACGAGGTCAGTTGGAAAGCTCTGAACGACCCTGGCGCTTCGACGGCTAACGGCACGAAGATGGTTCAGTGGAATGCGACCCGTGACAGCAACTCGCGGTGGTGGGTGGACGTTCAGTCTGACGGCGCCTATAAGATCTGGAATCAGGCGAGCGGTCTGGCGCTGGACAGCTCCAGCACCACCACGAACGGCCAGGCGCTTGTCCAATGGAGCTGGGTCTCCACCGCGCCTCAGCAGCGCTGGCGCATCCAATAGGAATAAAGAAGCCCCTCAATCCTTCGCAGTCGCCCCTCGGAAGGGTGTCTCCGGCCTGACTACGTCGGGGACGGGAGATTGCGGACCAGAATGTAGGCCAAAGTAAAGGTAAAGAAGGCTAATGTTGAGACATAAAAAGAAGAATTGGATCGCGGCGCTGGGAGCGGCTTGCACGCTGACGGCAGCGGCCGGATGGGCACAGGCTGCAGGCTTACGCCTGATGCCGATCGGCGACTCGATTACCGCCGGCTACCGAAGCTCCACCGGCGTCGGGTATCGCGGGCCGCTATGGCCTGAATTGATCAATCAGGGAAACGCCCTGGATTTTGTTGGCTCGCAACGCGGCGGCACGATGTTCGATCCCGATCACGAAGGATACTACGGCGACCGGATCGATCAAGTCGCCAGCTTGATCAGCGGGGAGCTGGCACTCTACCAACCGAACGTCGTTCTGCTGCATATCGGCACCAACGATCTTGGACAGAACTACCAGGTCTCCACCGCGCCCAATCGACTGGCATCCCTGATCGACCAGATCATCGCCGCCGATCCCGGCGTCACCATTCTCGTGGCGCAACTGATCTGCAATTCGGACACAAGCGTGCAGTCGCGCATCACCTCGTACAACAACCAGATCCCCGGGATCGTACAGGCGCGGGTGAATGCGGGCAAGCATGTCTACACGGTCAGCATGAGTTCGCTCAATTTAGGAGATTTGAGCGACGGCCTGCATCCCAATGACGGCGGCTATCAGAAAATGGCCGACAACTGGGACGCCGCAATTCAGCAGGTCATCGCCAATGGCTGGGTGGCGCCCATTAACTTTGCAGGGGTATATGAGATCCAGAGCGCATCCAGCGGCCAGGGGATAAATGTGAGCGGATGGTCTACTGCGAATGGCGCGCAAATCATCCAGTGGCCATACGGCGGCGGCTCGAACGAGTTGTGGAACTTCATCCCGACTAGCAACGGCTACTATCAGATCAAGAATGCATACAGCGCTCTGGATATGAACGTGACCGGCGCTTCGACGACTAACGGGGCGAAGATCGTGCGGTGGCAGTTCAGCTCCTTTAACAACGACCAGTGGCTTCCGGTGCGTCAGACGGACGGCTCATATGTCTTCTACAACCGAAACAGCGGTCTGGTTCTGGACAACCCCGGCGGAACGGCGCAGGGCGCGCAACTCGACCAGTGGGGAGCCAACGGCGGATCCAACCAAAGGTTCTGGGTGAGCGCGAAATAGCCTCCATAGGTACGCAAACCAGGACACCGACCTACGGGCAGCAATGCCCTGGTTTGCGTCGATGCCTTCAGGAATTACAGCAGTATCCTTTAAGTATTCAGTCAGATTCGATATGGCCTGTTTTAAGCGGACGTCGTATAATGGGATCGTATCGGCTGTGGGACTTATAGGCGGAAAGAGAAAGTTCAGTTTTGCAGTACGGTACATTGATATCAACTCCAATTATCGAAGACGGCATAACCACACATTTCGATGGTGGCGCCAGATTTCATTCGAAGGAGTTATTTTTGAATGTGGAGGTATTAATTATGCGGCCGTGTACAAAGCGGTCAGGGTTCACTCTTATTGAACTACTAGTTGTCATAGCAATAATAGCTATTCTTACGGCGATTCTTTTCCCGGTTTTCGCCAAAGTGCGCGAGAAAGCGCGACAGACAAGCTGCGCCAGCAATTTGAGGCAGCTCGGACTGGCGTTCATACAATACAGCGAGGACTACGACGAGTGGTATCCGGGCCGCAACATCTCCGCCACGGACACGACGATCAATTGGGCGCACGCGATCTACCCGTACGTCAAATCCGTGGGGGTGTACAAATGTCCCGACGCGCCGAAATCTCTGGATTCGTATGAGTATAACTGGACCATCACCAACTACACGTACACCGGCACCCAGTGCATCGGCGCTCCGATATCGGCCTTTACCTCCCCATCAAATACGTTCCTTCTGTTTGAAGGGCAGGGTGGTGTAACGCCCATGACCGAATGCGATCCCTCCACGGACCCTCTTGCGGGGGGCACAGGCAACAACGGCTGGGAGGTCGGATTGGACTGTTATGCGCCTTATCTGGTGGGCTTCTCCTGGCATGATAAAGCTTCCACCGAGAACTCGCCTATGAATCCGCTGCACTATCTGGCCGCCGATGGACACGGCAAATATCTCAACAATTCTGCCGTCTCCTTCAGTAACGGTGGTACGGCGATTCCCTATCTGGCGCCTGACGCCTTAGGATCCGGTGTTGCAATGACGACCCGTATTCAGTAATCGAAAGCGAGCAATCGAGAGAACGTATTTGCTTGCGGGAGGGAGTGGAGAACTTCCACTCCCTCTCACTATGTTGGAGAATAACCTATGAATTTTAGACTTCCTATCAATCGGAAGCGTGACCATGCCGCCAGCGGCATGGTCAGTCGTACTTTGCTCCTGCCCGCTCTTGCAATACTCCTTTGTGCCGGTTGTAACAGCAAGCCAGATTCCGCTCCGGTACCGCCTGGACCGCCGATGTCACCGGCTCAGGTTAACGCGGTGCGTGTCGACGGAATCAATAATGACTCGCGCCTAACTCCTTTGCAAAAACAGCAGGCAATTGAGCGCCTTCAAGGGCAATCTTCGTCAAATCCTCCAACCTCGCGTTGACAGCAGAAAAGGAGTGACTATGATTGCTCCCCGGGCTAAAACCAAAGGGTTTCCTTGCGTGATTTACTATGATAAAATTCAACGATCAACGTTCATTTAGACCGCTCTTCAACTTCGCCCTATTGGGCTCCTTCACTTTCGGCGCTCTTAGCCACGCCGCCCTGGCGGACGCCGGGCCTATCGTCATCGACGGCGCGTCGCTGGGCCGAACTTACGACGGCCTGGGCGCGCTCAGCGCCGGCGCAAGCTCGCGTCTGCTCATTGACTACCCAAAAGCGCAACGAGACGAGATTCTGGACTACCTGTTCAAGCCCAATTACGGCGCTTCGCTGCAAATCTGCAAGGTAGAAATCGGTGGGGATGTCAACTCCACAGACGGCTGTGAGCCTAGCCATATGCATACGGCTACAGACCAGAACTACCGCCGCGGCTATGAGTGGTGGCTGATGAAGGAAGCTAAGAAGCGCAATCCATCCATCAAGTTCTATGCTTTGGAATGGGGCGTGCCCAATTGGGTTAACCCGACCGGACACGATGTCTGGACGGATAACAACATCACCTACATTTTGAACTTTATCCGCCATGCGAAGTCCGACTACGGTTTGACGATTGATCACGTCGGCGGTTGGAACGAACGCGGAAACAACGCGGCCTGGTATATAAAATTTCGGAAGGCGTTGGACGAAGCCGGCTTCCAATCGACCAAGATTGTTGCCGATGACAGCTTCAACTGGGACGTTGCCAAAACTATGCAGCAGGACCCGGCCTTTACCCAGGCTGTGAACATCATCGGCGGCCACTACGTGGATGTTACTCCCAAGAACCTGGAAGCCCCCAATTGGAAAGCCCTTCACGCATCCGGCAAGCCGATTTGGAACAGCGAGATGGGTTCGGAGCCTTATGATAGCGGCGCGCCGAACCTGGCGCGAACGATCAATTGGGGCTACATTAACGACCGGATCGTCAGCAATACCAATTGGGCCACTGTCTGGTCGACCTTGCCCGGCTTTCCCTGCGCAAACGACGGCCTTATGCGGGCCGATCAGCCGTGGTCGGGCTATTACGTGGTCGGACAGAGCATCTGGACCTTCGCCCACACGTCCCAATTTGCCCAGTTGGGGTGGCAGTATCTGGATAACTCATGCGGCTTTTTCGATGGCCAGCCGGATCGAGGCAGCTACGTCGCCCTCAAATCGCCTTCAGGCGCAGATTACAGTGTCGTTATAGAAACGACCAACGCGACGCAACCCCGGAACGTAACTTTCCAGGTTCAGGGGGGCCTGCCCTTGAGGCAGACGCATATCTGGAAGACCGACTTGTCCTCGCAGAACCAGAACGATTGGTTCGTGAAGCAAAGCGATGCGCAGCCACATGCCGGCCAGTTCACGCTCACTCTCCAACCTCATTGCATCTACAGCCTGACGACCACGTCCAATCAAGCGAAGGGCCAAGCCAAGCGGCCGATCCCGCCGTCACGCAAATTAACGCTGCCTTACACCGACACGTTCGCCGCATATCAGGTCGGAGCTACGCCCCGGCTGCTCAGCGACATGCAGGGCTGTTTTGAGATTGCCCGCGCGCAGGGTGGCCGCCGGGGAGTGTGCTTGCGCCAGACCGCTGTGGGCGCGCCGGTCTTCTGGATCGCAGGGGGTACGCCATTCACCGTGGTTGGCAACCCGGAGTGGGATGATTACTCGGTTTTCAGCGATTTTCGACTGGAAGGATCAGGGTGGGTGGACCTGCTGGGGCGCGCAACGAGCCGGGACCAGGGCAGTTTTGCGGCCTATCACCTGCGGCTGGGGCACGATGGCGCCTGGTCGCTGATGTACATAGGCGATCGAGATAACAAAGTCTCGGAAACGCTGGCAAGCGGCGCGAAGGCAAGCCGCGGCGGTGAATGGCATAATCTGGCGATGAAGTTCAATGGTTCGCTCATCACCGCAAGCATTGACGGCGTTGTTGTCGCAAAGAATATCGTGAGCAATCGAACTGCAAGCGGCATGGTCGGATATCAAGTGGGGGGATGGCAGCCCGCTGAGTTTGCCAACTTGCAAGTACTGCCTCTGCCGGACGCCCCCTCGGCTCTGCGGGCAGTGGCGGTAGCAAGCAGTTTCGAGCCGTGGTACAAGCCGTCACTCGTGACAGACGACGATCCGGCGACCTTCTGGCACACACAATTCACTCCGGCGCAAGCGCCGCTGCCGCAATGGATCACCCTGGACCTGGGCGCAGCGCATACCGTCAACCGTCTGCGTTATCTACCGCGTCAGGACGGCAGTAATAACGGTACGATCACGAAATACAACATCTACACAAGCCTGGACGGGATAACCTTCGGCACACCGATTGCTTCCGGCGTCTGGACTGATGACGCCTCCCTCAAGGCGGTAGATCTACCTCCGGCGCAGACGCGCTATATCCGGCTGGAGGCAGTCGAAGCGTACGGCGGCTTTTGCAGCGCTGCCGAGGTGAAGGCATATGGCCCAAAATAGCAAGCCGATAGCACATATTTCACTGTTTTGCGGCTTGCTGCAGCAATGACGCGGCTCCCCATTTACGGCCTTCTCAATTCGCATTGCGGATGAGAGATATCCATTCTATGCCTCTGCCATACAAATAGCGGGTACGCTATTTGTATGGAGATGCGATATCGCGGCGTTGCGGTTAGCTATCCTCACAAGAACGACAAAAACTTTAAAGAAGCGTGAGCAACGACGTGCAAACATCCTCGAATGAAACGCCGGTGGGCGCCGACGCCCTGATCGCGCGGGATCCATATCTCGCGCCGCACCGCTCAAGTATTGAAAACCGCCTGGCAGCATTTCAGTCAACGGTGGATTCTTATGAAGGCGGTCTGCTGGGTTCTATCAGCCAGGGACACCATTATTTCGGCCTCAATCACGGCTCCAAGGACGGGAAACCAGGGCTCTGGTATCGTGAGTGGGCGCCGGCTGCCGAGGCTCTATCGCTGATCGGCGAGTTCAATGGATGGGACCGCCGCGCCAATCCGATGACACAGGATCAGTGGGGTGTCTGGCATTTGTTTTTGCCCGATGCGGAGTATGCCGGACGCCTGAAGCACGGCAGTCTCATTAAAGTTCATGTACTCGCGGCAAACGGCGATAAAGACCGCATTCCGGCCTATGCCCGCCGAGTCGTTCAAGATCCTGAGACACACCACTTCACGGCCCAGTACTGGAACCCGCCCACTGACTATGCGTGGCAGCATGACAACCCTAAACTCAAAGGCGCTCTAAGGATCTACGAGGCGCACGTGGGAATGGCCCAGGAAGAGGGGCGGGTAGGGAGCTTTGCGGAGTTCCGGGAATCGATCCTGCCGCGTATCGCAAAACTCGGATACAACGCCATCCAGCTCATGGCGATCCAGGAGCACCCATATTACGGCTCCTTCGGATACCACGTCGCGAATTTCTTTGCCGTATCGTCGCGCTTTGGCGAGCCCGAAGACCTGAAGGCGCTGGTTGACGAAGCGCATCGCCTTGGCATTATCGTCATCATGGATTTGATCCACTCGCATGCCGTGAAAAACCTCCATGAAGGCCTCGGTGAGTTCGATGGCACAGATCATCAGTATTTTCATGGCGGAGGGCGCGGCGACCATCCGGCTTGGGACTCGAAACTGTTCGATTACAGTAAATATGAAGTACAGCGCTTCCTGCTCTCCAACGTGAGGTTCTGGCTGGAAGATTTCCGCTTCGATGGCTACCGTTTTGACGGTGTCACAAGCATGCTATATCACGACCATGGTCTGGGACGGCCATTCAGCGGATACTCAGACTACTTCGGCGGCAATGTAGATCTCGATGCCGTTAACTACCTGATGCTGGCAAATGCCCTGGCTCACGAAGTGCGGCCGGACGCCATTACGATTGCGGAAGATGTAAGCGGTATGCCTGGAATGGCGCTTCCCGTCTCCATAGGCGGCTTGGGCTTCGACTATCGCCTGGCGATGGGAGTGCCCGATTACTGGATCAAGACACTCAAGGAAAGGCGCGATGAAGATTGGAACCTGGCTGAGTTATACCATGTGCTGCTGAACCGGCGTTTCGGCGAAAAGCATATTGCCTATGCTGAATCGCACGATCAGGCGCTGGTAGGCGACAAAACGCTCGCGTTTAGGTTAATGGACCAGGCGATGTACTGGGGCATGGGCGCCGGCATGCACAGCCTGGAAGTAGATCGCGGCGTTGCCCTTCACAAGATGATCCGTCTTATCACCTTCTCTCTTGCTGGCGAGGGTTATCTGAACTTCATGGGCAATGAGTTCGGCCATCCGGAATGGATCGACTTTCCTCGTGAGGGAAACGGGTTCTCTTACCACTTCGCGCGCAGGCAGTGGTCACTCGTGGATAATCCGGAGCTAAAGTACCGCGGGCTAAACGATTTCGATGCTGCATTGCAGCGCTTAGATCAGACCTTCGGCGTTGCGGACGATCCCTTCATTGAGCAATTGCTTCTGCATGAGGGAGATAAGGTAATCGCTTACCGGCGCGGCCCGCTCGTTTTCGTGTTCAACTTCGATCCCTCCCGCTCGTTCACCGGATATCGCATTCCCATGCCGGATCCGGCCGACTACGAAGTCGTATTGGATACCGATTGGCAGGAGTTCGAGGGCCATGGCCGCAATGCCAGAAATATGGTCTACCCGAAGCAGGAGTACGCAATGTACAGCCGCGACCAGAGCATCCAAATCTATCTGCCTGCCCGCACCGCGCTGGTGCTGGCGCCGGTACAACACTGATCATCCCTATCAAGATCAACAATTTGGGCCAGGCGCGATAAGCGTCTGGCCCAAATTGCCGCCGGAATCTACCTTCAGGTCGGACACTTCATGGAATAGGCTTTTGAAGAGTCGGCTCAACTCTCTTAAACCATTTGAGAGTTGAGCCTCCGCTGGCGCTAGTAAGAGCGGGCGAAAATCACCTGCTGATTGGTTGAGCGGCCCGACACAATACACAGGCCGGGCTCGGAGGGCTGATCGAAAGGGATGACGCGCACGGTTGCCTTCGTCTCTTCCTGAATGCGCTTCTCGTCCTCGCTGTCGCCGTCGAAGTAAGCGCGAACGAAACCGTTATCAACCTTTTCCTTGAGCTCTTCGTATGTCGCTGCGTCGAAAGTATGCTCCTCACGGAACTTCAGGGCGCGCTGATAGAGCGTTGTCTGGATCTCGTCGAGCAGAGCCAGGACCGTATCGGCGAGTCCTTCCTGTGGCACGAAGGATTTGCCTTCCTTACCGGGCCGATCGCGGCGAGCCAGAACGACGGTGCCTTTCTCGATATCCTTGGGACCGATCTCGATCCGGACAGGCACGCCCTTAACTTCCCACTCGTTGACCTTGTATCCGAACTGTTCGTTATCGCGGTCGTCAAGCTTAAAGCGGATCTTGCCTGCCCAGCCCGCGGTAAGGTCGCGGCAAGCTTGAAGCACCTTGGCCTTATCTTCGTCACTGCCGCGCATAATCGGCACGATGACAACCTGTACGGGCGCAAGCGCGGGAGGAAGCACAAGGCCATCGTCATCGCTGTGGCACATGATCAATGCGCCGATCAAGCGGGTGGAAACGCCCCAGGATGTCGTCCAGGCAAACTCTTCCGTGCCGCTTTCGCTCGCATACTTGATCTCGAACGCCTTGGCAAAGTTCTGGCCCAGATTGTGGCTCGTTCCCGCCTGTAGAGCCTTGCCGTCCTGCATCATCGCCTCGATAGCGTAAGTCCGCAGAGCGCCGGGAAACGTCTCGTTCTTGGTCTTAAGTCCGCGATGAACAGGAATCGCCATGACGTTCTCGACCATGTCGGCGTAGACTTCGGTGAGGACCTTCAGCGTCTCCTCCTCGGCCTGCTCTTCCGTGGCATGGGCCGTGTGGCCCTCCTGCCAGAGGAACTCGGCCGTGCGGAGGAAAGGTCGGGTGCGCATCTCCCACCGCATGACATTCGCCCACTGATTGATCAGCAGGGGAAGGTCGCGCCAGGAACGCACCCATCGGGCAAAGCTGACGCCGATGATGGTCTCCGATGTGGGACGGATCACCAGTGGCTCCTCAAGCTCCTTGCCGCCGCCGCGGGTTACTTCTGCAACCTCCGGCGCAAAGCCCTCCACATGATCGGCTTCCTTCATCAGGTAGCTCTTGGGGATCAGGAGGGGAAAGTATGCGTTCACATGGCCGGTGGCTTTAATTCGCGCATCCAGGGCGCTCACGATGAACTCCCAAATGGCGTAGCCATGCGGCTTTATGATCATACAGCCCCGAACGCCGGACGGCTCAGACATGCCGGCCTGTTCAACGATGTCCAGATACCACTGGGAATAATCCTTACTGCGCGCTGTAATGTTTTCTTTCGCCAAGACTATGCTCCTCTAAAGCTCTCTGTCGCTGCGACAAAATCGTTGTCGCGTAGCAACCCAGGGATAAGAGTATAGCACGCCGCCAAAGCCCCCGGCAGCGAGCAACCCCAATTCCACCCCTGGGCTTTCGTTCCTTGTCGATTGTTAGGGCTTGAGCGCTAAAGCGCAATCAGGATCTGTGCGTTTGCTTCTCGCCCCGTCCATGGAGCTAAAGCTCACGTCGGCACCAATTCAACAAACCGATCAGGCGTTGAGGAGCCGTCGATAACTCCATATCCAAGTGGGTGAGTGGGGTGCTTCCGGTAGGCGCTCTGCGCTCGCAAAAGAGGCATTATGAAATTTCGGCTGCCGACGATATCGCCGGCCAGCCGGATGTTGTGAGCGCGCGCAGCGGATGTGAGGTCATCAAACTTCGCTCGCTAGACCGATGCCGCTTTGCGATTCTGCGGTATGCAGTGCTTCGCGGTCGCGCCGTCCGCGACGACCAGACTCGTATCTGTGATAACAAACGAATCTTCATTGCCGGCGTCAGGATTCTTGGGGCAAGAAAAAACGGCTGCGTCCGCGAAGCGATAATCCACGATTGGAAATTACTCCACGCTGTCGCCAAGCGTCTTGACGAACTCCAGAACCTTCTCGGAGTGCTGATCGACTTTTACCTTTGGGAAGACCTTCGCGATATTTCCATCTTTATCGATGACAAATGTCGTTCGCTCGATTCCCATGTATGTCTTGCCGTAGTTCGTCCTCTCTTTCCACACGCCATACGCTTCGGCCACGGCATGGTCCGGATCGGCGAGAAGAGGGAAGGGCAGCGCGAACTTCTCGGCAAACTTGGCGTGCGATTTCGGGTCGTCGGGGCTGATCCCGAGAATGACACCGCCTACGGCCTCAAAATCCTGAAGCTGATCCCGGAATGAGCAGGCTTCCGTTGTGCATCCGGGCGTATCATCTTTGGGATAGAAATAGAGCACTACTGATTTGCCCCGGTAATCGGACAGGGCAATCTCATGTTCACCCTGACGGGTCACTGCGGGAACGCGAAACTCCGGGGCAGGGCTGCCGGCAACGATCTCAGTCATTCTATAATCTCCATTCAAAGGTCTGGCATCTTAGGACTCATTCAGCAATAAACGCTTCGCAAGAGCATGGCAGTCAGGCAAAATGCAGCAGTCGGGTCCGAAGGCACACCCTTGTGGCGACTGCCCTTGTTGCCATGAGGGCGCATTGAGAAGGCAATCCGCTCTCGAAAGAAGCCATAAATGCCGCGAGCGGCCTTGGCCATGGGCATAACGCTCATGTGCGATCAGGGCGTTCCCAAATCGGCTCCGAAATTTTGGCGCGATGATTTACATAGCGCGCCAGCACGAACAGGTAATCACTCAGGCGGTTGGCATACGTCACGGCAGCCGGATTGATCTCTATTGTCTCCGTGAGCGTCGTAAGCAACCTCTCTGCGCGGCGAGCGACAGCGCGCGCCTGGTGCAGATGCGCGCCTGACTCGGAACCGCCGGGGAGGATGAAATTGCGCAGGGGAGCCAATTCGGCCTCGTAAAGGTCTATGTCCTTTTCCAGCCGTACGACGTGCTCATCCGTTATTCTGGGCACAACATTGCCGCGCTCAAGTGGTGTCGCCAAATCCGCTCCGAGTTCCAGCAACTCGCCCTGAAGCCGAAGAATGGTGGATCGTAAGTCGTGTTCAGGCGCGAAGGTGGCCGCCAATCCCAGGACGGCATTGCATTCGTCGAAAGTGCCGTATGTCTCAACCCGTGCGTCGTCTTTTCGAACGCGCGCGCCGCCATACAGGCTGGTCTCGCCCTTATCGCCCGTTTTCGTGTAAATCTTCATATCGCGCTCTCCTGGACAGCTTTGTCCGCAGCAAAGAACCGCTGCACATCGTCGATGCGCCCTGTGCGCGGCGCAGGCGGCAAGGATCTCAGGATGCGTGAACCGTAGTTCTTACGCAGAAGGCGGGCATCGAGGAGCGCTACCACTCCGCGGTCCGAATGAGAGCGTATCAGCCGGCCAAATCCCTGTTTAAGACGTATTTCAGCCTGCGGCAGCGCGTACTCGCCGAACCAATCGCCGCCAGCCGCAGTAATCTTCTCGACACGAGCACGATGCAGCGGGCTGTCCGGCATTGCAAATGGAATGCGGTCGATGACGACAAGCCTCAGCAGATCTCCCGGGACATCGACGCCCTCCCAGAACGAAAACGTGCCGAACAAGACGCCGTTATCCACCGCCTTGTAAGCTTCGACAAGGCGGGCATTGGGCATTTCGCCTTGCTTGAAGAGCGGGTAGGGAAGGTGAAGTTCCAAAAACCGCTCATAGGCAGCCGTCATGGCCCGGTGAGATGTAAAGAGCAAGAATGCGCCGCCGTTGGAAGCCGCTACAAGCAGTTGAAGCTGCTCAAAGACCGCCTCACCGAAGGACGCGTCATCATTCGGCAGTGGCATGGTTGGCGGGACATAAAGAAGACATTGAGACTTGTAATCGAATGTGGATCCGACAATGGTCTCCGTCACCGTGAAGTCGTCGGGAGCAATACCAAGGCGTTCCCTGAGATACTTGAAACCGCCATCAGTTGCCAATGTTGCAGATACCAGGGCTGCTCCCACGGTTCGACCGGTGGCCCATATAGAGCCGCCAAGCAATGGTCCTAGCGATACGGGTGTCCAGTTCAATGTGACGCTCGGTCCGCGTCTTCCACCACGGGATAGAGAGCCCCACCGCAGGAAGTTCTCCTGGTTGCCGCCGATAACCAGCTGTATCTCTTCTTTGGCGCGCGTAAACTGCCGGCGAATGCCGTCCACCCGGTCTTTCAGACCGTCGTCGTCACTCAAGTTCAGCTTGAGCAGGCCTGTGCTGATCGTGTCGGCAAGGTTCGAGATGTTTGCCACATGCAGTTTGGCCTCCTGCATCGGCTCTGCGCCCTGGAGGATATCGTCAAGCAGGAAGTCCTGCTTCGACGTCGCTCCAAACGGGGCAAAGAGCGCCTGATTTGCCGCTTCGAGCGCCCGCATCCTGTCCCGATCCAGCTCGATCGTCCTGCCGACCCTGCGAAGGCGCTCAAGGATCTGCGGAATGCGCGATGAAGAGAACGCAACCCCGAAAGCCGCGGCGGCAGCCGTTTCAAGATGATGAGCTTCATCGAATACGACGAAACTATAGTCAGGAAGGAGAGTGCCGCCGAACTCGCCGCGCTGCCGCATCGCCAGGTCATGGAAGAAGAGCGCATGGTTTACGACGATGATGCTGGCATCGTTCGCATTGCGCCGCGCCCCATAGTAGAAGCAATTTTCGTAGTACCGGCATTCATTGGCGCGGCAAGTGTCGACATTCGCCCGAATATCTTGCCAGCCCGGGTAGTTGAAATCCAGCTCGGCCATGTCGCCGGTACTGCTTGTGCGGGACCATTCGTTGATCTGCGCAAACTGCGAATCGCCGATCGTCCAGATATCCCCGCGAGCCACATCCAGATCCTGCAGGCAAAGGTAGTTGCCGCGGCCCTTCATCAGGACAGCGTCCACCTCAGCCTTCATGATCGTCTGCATTAGTGGCAGATCCTTCTCCAGTAGCTGTCCCTGGAGCGCCAGTGTGTGCGTCGAGATAATGACCTTGCGATCAGGGCGGGCGTATTGCAGTGCGGGAATGAGGTACGCAAATGTTTTGCCGACGCCTGTTGCCGCCTCAATCAGGGAAATGCCGCCCGGCGTCGTGATCGAGTTGGCGACAGCCTGCGCAACGGTAGCCTGCTGCGGCCTTGCCTGGTAGCCCGGCAGAGCGCGGGCAAGCACGCCGTCGGTGGAGAAGTATCTTTGAAGTTTCGAGCTCATGGAGTGCGGTGGGATCTCACTGTTTTTCGGAATAAGCGGCGCGCTGTTGCCTATGATTGTACCTGTGCGCCGCGCGTAACGGATGTTCGTAGCGTGGCAGATATGCTGAGTGTTTTTATAAAAAGAATCGAAATTGGACGCTGGAGATGTTTAAGGATTCGACGGTTGGGATAAAAACAAGGCGAACGAACACGGTCTCACCGTGGTGCGATTTAGCTGGCAATAACCCAGCAAAAATGTTAACAGCTGACTATAAGGAGATTTCAAAATGGTCACCAAAAATGTATGGCTCACAGGATGTGTCGCCGCCGCTCTCGCCGTAACGACAGGCGCTGCTTTTGCAGACTCGTCGGACTCTTCGACACCCATGATCCCTGCCTCTTCGTATGCCCTGCTCGGCAACCAGACTTTTAACGGCATCGATCTGAACCAGGCCAAGGCCGAAGGATTTAGCGACGGCCAGATCGCGACCATAGCAAAGCTTGCCGCAAAGAGCGGCATGACCTTCGCCGAAGTTAAGGATCGCGTCCAGAATGGAGCATCGTTCGGCATTTTGGCCAGCGAGAACAATCTCCGCCTCAAGGATGTCTGGCACAATGATGACTATCGGGAGAAGATCGAACAGTATAAGCTCGCCTGGGCCGCTACCGGCCGCGATGCCCTGAAGCAGAAGGTAATGGGAAGCCAGGAAACCTACCATGCGCCGTCAACATGGTCTGCTCCGACGCCGGTGACACCAGCGCCGATGACCACCACGCCGGCTACACCCGCTCCGGCAATGCCGGACACCAATACGACACCTGCCCCCGCAGCTCCGTAGTGGTAGATTAGCTTAAGCTCTATTGAAGGCCGCGCGCAACCAATGCGCACGGCCTTCGCTTATTTCGCCGGTTGCCGGAATCGCTTCCATTGAAGCCCATTGCCAGGAGAGCGCGAACGTGAGAAAGAGCGCTGCCGCAACCGCGCCGGCATCGTTAAACAGAAGCGTCAACGCTGTTGTCATAAGAATGGATGCCCTCAGTGCCCCTGTCGCTTCCTTACGCCGGTCATACAGGGCAGATGCCAGTCCAAGCCATACGGGCAAAGCCCACGCGCTATGCCACAGCAATCGCAGCTCCACAGCCAACTTGCGGGAAGCAATACTCCAAACTTCGGACCAGCCTGAACTGAGCACTCTCTGCAATGAAAACCCGAGATGGGCTTCTCCCGCTCCTGATTTCATTTGAACGAACGCAAATAGCAAAGTCGCCAGGATGCCGAGCACGGGAATGATCGCAACGCGTTTAGCTGACCAGCGTCCACCGAGCGCAGTGTAAAGATAGGCCGCAGCCATACCCGTTGTCACCGCGATCCCACCGGCCTTAGCGCCCGCTGTGCCCATAAAAACAAGAACGCTGAAGGTAAGAAGAGCAAAGCCAACGCGTCCCGCACGGCCTCCACGTCTCCAAAAGCTGTCCAGAACTACTAGAGCGGCAGCCAGATATACGCCCATTACCTCATTGCCGATGCCGTAGTATCTTGCGCCCTCGATTGGCGAATATCCAAGCGCCGAGCGCTGCATAAGCGCACAACCAGTGCTCCCATCCGCTGTGACGATAATTAAAACGGCAACGGCGATTGCCATTAAGGTTTGGCGGGGGCTAAACCGCCAGGCTAAGAGATATGCCAGCGACAGACAAATCGGAAGCGCCAGACTAAGCTGAAGGACGGAGTGCGACACAAGAAGCGCCAGCATGGCAGATGCAGGAAGAACAGAGGCCGTTCCGGCCCGAAAAATGCTGAAATACATCACAGCAAGCCATATGCCGCAATATATGGCAAAGTAAGGAAGAGCCTGCATTACCGAACGCTGTCGCGCTGCATCTGATGAGATTGCCGATAATATCTGCGATCCGTCTTGTTCCGGCTGGATTGCGATGGACTGTGATCGTCCGAATGCTTCTGTCTGCAATCCTGTTCCGAACCATGCTGCAATCGTCGGCGCGATGTCCGTATTGCAGATCAGGCCGGGGCGGCGCGTCGAGTATGAGTACAGCAATCCGGCAGGTATATTCGGTCCGATCAGAGCGACAGGAGTCAATCGGCGGTCCCGGCGGTAGTCGGCATCGGAGGCATATGGCGAAATCAGTAATACGTCAAACTCGTTTTTGCCTGAAATATTCGACACATTTGCAAGATATTGGTCAGCCGAGGACAAATCAGGGCCTAGATCGACCACAAGAATGCATCGATCAGACGGAGAGGAATAAAGAAAGTACGCATCCTGCGCATATCCGCCTGTATCCGAAGCAAATAGAGACGACCATCCTTGGCCGGGAACTGATGCCATTTGAATACCGGCGGCGCTTAGTGACGAGGCAAGATTGCCGGGCCGTGCCGCGTATCCAAGAGCTTCGTTGACGGCCTGCATCGACGACCACACCGGACAAATCAGAAATCTGCCTTTCGGGGAAGCGAGTGATCGTCTCATTGCCAATTGAGAAGCCGACACATTCGGCAGGACATAGCTATCATCCGGAACAAAGGCCACCGGATCGCCTTTTGGCGCGGCGCATCTTGACCCCGCAGAGAGTGTCGCGACTGCGGCAGCTTCGGATTCGCGCCACTCTCCGGCCGCGGGCCGCGCTGTTCGCGTGTTCATCAAAGCGATTGCGCCCCGCTTTAATATGTCATTCAGGTGCGGATAACGTGGAGCTGACCAATCTTCGAGGGACGATCCCGGCATAAGCATGACGACAAGCCTGTGCATCTGCGGGACGGTGATCAGCTTGCCGCCATGCCGAGCCATGGGATCGCCATATCCTGCTGTGGTCAGCAGGAACAAAGCCGAGAATATCAACAGGCGCCGTGCGACGCATTTATACAACATCGTTACTTACTATCGACGAGAGCGCGGTCCATTGCCACCCGGACATCTTCGACGCCAACAACGGCAATGCCGCCGACTTTCTTGGCCAATGCGTGATTTCTCGGCGAAACAAGGGCGCGCTTGAAGCCCATACGGGCAGCTTCGCGCAAACGCTTCTCCACGTTGCTGACGCCGCGCACTTCGCCGCCCAACCCGACCTCACCGATAATGATCGTGGACGGATCTACAGGGCGCTCATAGAAGTTTGACGCGACTGATATGGCGATCGCAAGATCCGCAGCCGGTTCATCCACACGAACGCCGCCTGCAACATTCACAAAGACATCCCGCGATCCTAGTGCCAATCCGGCGCGCTTCTCAAGCACGGCGAGTATCAAGTTCACGCGGTTATTGTCCACCCCGGAAAATGTGCGCCGTGGGCTTGCAAGATATGAGGGAGTGACAAGTCCCTGCACCTCGATCAGAAGCGGCCGTGATCCTTCGACGATAGCGCCGACAGCGGATCCCGTCGCATGTTCCTTACGCTCAGCGAGGAGAAGCTCCGATGGATTGGTAACTTCCACCAATCCTTCTTCGCGCATCTCAAACAGCGCGATCTCGTCGGTGGATCCAAAACGGTTCTTGGCTGCCCGAATAATACGGTAAGAATAGTGACGATCGCCTTCGAAGGTAAGCACCGTATCCACCATGTGCTCCAGCACGCGCGGTCCGGCAAGCGCGCCTTCTTTGTTCACATGGCCGACCAGGAATATCGGGATGCCCAGCATCTTCGCCACGGAGCTTAATGCCGACGTACATGAACGCACCTGGGTGACGCTGCCAGCCGCCGAGTCGCTCTCCGGATGCTGCATGGTCTGAATACTATCGATAATCGCCGCCGTGGGCCGCTCCGCCTCCAGATGCGCCCCAATTAAAGTGGCATCCACCTCATTGAAGAGCAGAATATCTCCGGAGTTAATGCCGAGCCGCTCGGCGCGCAGTTTGATCTGAGTGGTGGATTCCTCACCGGAGACATAGAGGACCTTTCCTCCCTGACCGGCAAGAGATCCGGCGACCTGTGTCAACAGGGTGCTCTTTCCGATGCCTGGATCGCCGCCAAGCAGGACGACCGAACCGCGCACGATACCGCCGCCCAGAACACGGTCGAACTCGGATATATTTGTCTTGATGCGGCCTTCCTCGGAAGGCGAGGGGACTTGAGCAAGAAGGGTCGGTTGATTGCGGGTGACATATCCGTTAATGGTGCGGGATGCGATCGGACTCGGAGTTCGAGCCGGCGCAGTAATTGTCTCTTCAAGAGTTCCCCACTCGGAGCAGCCGGGGCATTTCCCCAGCCACTTGGGCGTTTCGTGTCCACACTGCCGGCATACGTGACGAATTGCTGCTGCTTTTGCCATCCCATTATTTTACCCGAACACAGGTTCCGTGACGCTCAAAGAGTTGCTTCTGATGTCATTGTCGGCGATAGAAACGATTCTTTGCGCCGCTGTGATAGAATAATTCCGAACACATCGTGATCAGGGAATACAATGACACAGTTGCAGGATAAGCTTGACGATCTCCTCGAGCTGCAGAACGTCGATACGCAAATGGCGCGTTTGAAGCGTGGACAGGCAGCCCTCGATAACGGCAAGGAAGCAGAAGCGGCCGCGCGAGCGGCTCGTGAAATTGCCACCAAACAAAATCAGGAATTCCACAGGCTTTCGGGCGAGCTCAAAGACAGTGAGCTAAAGCTCCAATCCCTGGAGACCAAGCTGAAAACGAACCAGCAGCGGCTCTACCAGGGAACGGTAAGCAACCCGAAAGAGCTGGTCAACATTGAAAAAGAGATCAGTAACCTCCAGAGACAGCGATCCGATTTGGACGAACGAATTCTGGAACTAATGGACGAAGTCGACGTTCAAAAAAGCGTGGCTGCCAGTGCGGAAGCCGAGGCAAAAGTCGCAGAAACGCACCACAAATCGACGGTTGCTGACTGGCGAACTAAGTTCGAGGCTGCGGCGCAGGAACTTGCGACTCTTGGGCAGCGACGTCCACTTATTGTCGCTGCGATTACCGACAAGAGCCTTCTCAAGCGATACGAGGATTTGAGGGCGCGGCCCGGTGGAATTGGCCTTGCCAAGATCAACGGATCTAACTGCAGCGCATGCGGCATGTCGCTCCCGTCGAATACGATAAAGAGTGTTCGTGAAGGCGAAGAACTTACTAGCTGCGAGAACTGCGGGCGTCTCCTCACACTGGCTTAGGCAAAACGCCTGAGCTTCAAATGCGCTAGGAAGCGTATCTGGCATTATTTGTGCGTCAGCGAATTGCTTGTAAATGTGCGCGAGGTCGCACAACGAAAAGCGACACGCCGGTACGGCATTTGGCCGATAACCGTTAGGCGGGCAATGGTGGTATGATAGAATCGTGTCGATAGACATGTCACCACAGGAGCGGCCGCAAATGCAGGCCGCTGAAAACAGCGATGTCCGGCCGCTTATTACGACAGGCGCGATTTCATCGTTGGCGGGAAATCCTTCCAGCCCTCTTGAGCCGCAGACCTTGGCATGGCAGCCCTTAGTCGCGTCACGAGGTACCGCTTCGCTCCCACCATATTCCGATTTCGAGGCTACTTTGAGGATCCTTGCGGACAAGATTGTTCGGATCCTTCAGGCGGATAGCTGCGCCTTCCTTCTCCATGACGCGGTTACGGGCACGCTTTATCCCACGGAACCCGCGCATGGCTTCCAGCTCAAGGATCTTGAGCCGCTCCGCCGGCGTGTATCCGAACCCGGCATTTCAAGCGAAGTCTTTCGCTCAAACGCTCCCGTTGTGCTGTATGACGCCCTCACTGACCCGCGCGCCCTCGCAGAGGGGCTCGCCAAAATCGGCGTGCGCAACGGCGTTTCCGTACCCCTGATCGTTGAAAAACGCGACGAGCAAAACCGCGTTGTCGAGCGAACGATCGTCGGCGTTCTGCACGTTTTTAACAAGCATCAGGGCGAAGACTTTACGGACGAGGATGTCGGTTTGCTGAGGCGCATGGCAATGCAGGCTGCCGCCATCATATCGACGGCCGAAGCTTACCGGGAAGTAGCTCAGGAAAAGCACGAGCTCATCCAAACCATCGACAACCTGTTTGCAGGCTTGATCATGGTTGCTCAAAATGGCCGCCTGCTTCAGGTGAATTCATCGGCCCGAGCTATCCTTGGCATCAACCATAACTACCCGCTCGTCGGCGTTCCGTATTTTCGCGCAATTCCGATCGAGAAGGTGCGTAATCTGCTCGACCGCGCGCTTGGATCGGACGGTGAAGAAGTTGTCGATGAGATCACGGTCAACCTCAGCAACGGCTCCGGAACAGACAGCAAGAGGATCTACCAAATCCAGTGTTCGCCCATGCGCGACAACATGGCATCCGTCAGCGGCGTAGTGGCGATATTTACGGACATTACCGAAATACGCGGTCTGGAACAGCTCAAGTCTGCATTTATCGACACGGTTTCGCATGAACTAAGAACGCCTCTCACCAGCATCAAAGGCTTCATTTCTACGCTGCTGGCCGATAGGAGCGGGTTCTATACCGTTGAACAGCAACGTGAGTTCCTGGAAATCATCGATACTGAATGTGATCGCCTGACGCGGCTTATCAAGGATCTTCTCGATGTATCACGCATCGAAAAGGGCCAGGCGATGCGCATGCACCTGGAAGCTGTGGATTTTCCGGCACTCGTTCAAAAGGTGCTGGTTGCCCAGCGGATATACGCGCGCAACCATACATTGTCCATGGAATTCTCCCCGGATTTCCCTCCTCTTGAAGGCGATGCCGACAAGTTGGATCAAATCATGACGAACCTCGTGAACAATGCGATCAAATATTCGCCCAACGGCGGAACGATCCGTGTTGTTGGGCGAGCGGTGCCGCCGGACCGGCGTTACGTGCAAATCGATGTATCCGATGAGGGAATGGGAGTCGCAAAAGAGCACCTTCCAAAGCTCTTTAACAATTTTTACCGTGTCGATAACCGGGATAACCGCGATATCGGCGGAACTGGCATAGGTTTGGCTCTGGTAAAAGCTTTGGTAGAAAAGCATCATGGCGCTGTGACAATGGAGAGTGAGCTCGGGCGCGGTTCAACGGTGCGGCTGACATTGCCCGTCTTCCAAACATCCAGAGAGGACGGCGACGATACGCCGGCAGGAGCATAGCTGCATTTGGATACCTTAACGCAGTCCGGACCGGCCAGTCTTACCGTACATATCGTTCGCGAACCGGAAGCGCTGGATCTTCCGTTGCCGCAATACGCTACGGCAGGCTCGGCCGGAATGGATCTTTGCGCCGCCATAGACGGCGAAATCATTATCGAAGCCGGTGGCCGCGCACTGATATCGACAGGAATCAGAATGGCGTTGCCCGACGGTTTCGAAGCTCAGGTAAGGCCGCGCAGCGGTTTGGCTGTAAGACATGGGATAACAGTGCTGAACTCGCCGGGCACAATCGACGCAGATTACCGCGGAGTAATTCAGGTTCCGCTGATCAATCTTGGACAGGAGCCAGTGACGGTGCGCCGCGGCGACCGCATTGCGCAGATGATCGTTGCGCCGGTCGTGAAAGTCGCGTGGATTGAAGCCGTTGCGCCCCTGCCGGCAACAACGCGTTCGGACGGCGGATTCGGTCATACAGGAGTACGCCCTTAACCGTGGATCTCGGATCGTTCCACAATTCAATATCGGATGCAGATGTCTCACGGCGCTCATCCAGCCCTGCGGATGAATATGGGCTGCTGGCTCAGGCAAACCTGCTCCGCATACGCGGAAAGTGGGATGAAGCCATTGCTTTGTGTATGGAGGCCATGGAGCGCACTCCCGGCAACACAGCAGCCCAAAGTCTTCTAGGCGACATCTATGAGAACAAAGGCGATATCAGTGACGCCATTCGATGGTATAGGCTCGCCCTGGATTCTTCGCCGGGCAGTCTTGCAGACCGACGGAAATTGGAGAGACTTGTGGGCAATGGTCCTGAAGACACCCGAACCAGAGAAGGCTTCATATCTGACTACAATTCGGCCATAGATTTCACGCCGGCCACAGCTGGGTTCGCGGGACCGATCGTTCTGAAGGTTGCTGCGGGCATCTGCGCCGCCGGCATCATCGGCTTGACAGTATTTGCCGTTCTTAAGCAACGGGCATCCGGTTCAGCCGCAGCCATGTCCACGCAGTTGTCTCTGAGCGCTCCACCAGTCATTATAAAGCCTCTTGTTCCGGAAGTTCAGAACACCCAGCCCGATCATCCTCGCGACCCCGGTGAGGAATCCCTGCTGAATTCGTTACAGGCATCGCTGGCATCCGGATCCTCCGGCGCGCATGCTGAGGATATTCTTTCTGATCCTCGAACCGGCGCAATCGTGGTGACGGTGACACCGGCCGATAACAATCCGGCCACAAACCGGTATGCGATACTTCGAATGGCGCTGGCAACGGCAATCGCAGGAGCGCGCATTCCCGCCGCGTCTGCATACGACACATGGACTGTTCGATACCTCACCCCAGACTCATCGCGCGGATCGGTGACCCTATTGTTCGTCGGTGACGTGCAGCGGCCGACACTTGCTCCATTGCCGCAGGATCTTAACTCTGCGACTTCCGAACAGCTTGCCGGATCGTTCACCAACACATGGTGGTCATCGTCTGCACCGCCGTAGCCTCTTTCCACATCTCTAACAGTTCGTTAGGGATGAGGTTTCTATTTACACTTGACGCCTCACGAGCCGCAAAGTATAATGTTTGCGTAATCTTTCACAATGTTTGGAGAGAAACGGTCGCGTGCCGCCCGCGCGCATAGGGAACAGTACGTTGAACACGAGCCCGAAGGTGCCGATTCCTACGTTGGAACGGCTAGCGACCTATCTGCGATTTCTGATCGACCTCGAAACTTCCCACGTCGAAACCATCTCGTCGACAGATGTCGAACGTCAGACCGGCATCAATGCTGCCCAATTCCGCAAGGACCTTTCGTACTTTGGAGAGTTCGGTAAGCCTGGTGTGGGCTACAACGTCTCCGAGTTGCAATCCCGAATTGCCCGAATACTCAAGATCGATCAAATGCAGCCGATTATTGTGGTCGGCGCCGGAAATCTTGGCAGCGCCCTCATCGGTTACCCTGGTCTCCGCGAGCACAAGTTCGACATCGCCGCCGCATTTGACAGCGACACCAACAAGATCGGCCGCAATCTCGGCGGTCTGATGATACAGGACGCCTCCGATATTAAGTGCGCCAACGAAGCGATCCATGCCAGGATCGCCATCATCTGCGTTCCCGCTTCGGCAGCTCAGGCCGTGGCGAATGAAGCGATTGCAGCCGGCGTCAAGGTCATCCTTAACTTTGCCCCCATTATCCTGAAGGTCCCGGATCGAATTGCCGTTCGGAATGTCTCCTTCCTTCAGGAGCTTGCAGTTCTGTCCTACCATCTCACAACAGAGTCGCGGAAGTAATCCGCGCAGAGGTTTTCTAATGAGCGAAACACGTATCGAAAAAGACTCAATGGGAGAGTTTGCCGTTCCCGTGTCTGCCTATTACGGCGCGCAGACAGCCCGAGCTGTGGACAACTTTCCGATTTCGGGCGTCCGGTTCCCACGCCCCTTCATTGCAGCGCTCGGCGCAATCAAGCATGCCGCGTCCGAAGTAAATGTCGAGCAGGGCTTGCTCGACGCCGATCTCGCCAAGACGATCCAGAAAGCGGCCGACGAAGTTATCGAGGGCAAGCTTGACGACCAGTTCGTGGTGGACATCTACCAGACCGGCTCGGGCACGTCCACGAACATGAACACCAACGAGGTGATCTCCAACCGCGCCATTGAGATCCTGGGCGGAGTGATCGGCTCCAAGACACCTGTCCATCCCAACGACCACGTAAACAAGAGCCAGTCGTCGAACGACGTTATCCCAACGGCCATGCATGTTTCGGCAGCGGTCGTTCTGGAGCAGGATCTGCTGCCCGCCCTTAAGACCCTGCAGGACGCTCTGTCCGCTAAGGCGCGTGAATGGGACGATATCGTCAAAATCGGCCGCACACACCTCATGGATGCGACTCCGATCCGTCTCGGCCAGGAAGCGTCCGGATGGGCTCGCCAGGTAGAGCTCGCGATCGCTCGCCTGGAAACGGTTCGTCCCAGACTTCATGAGCTGGCGATCGGCGGAACCGCCGTCGGCACCGGCATCAATTCACCAGTAGGATTCGGCGCAGGCATCTCCGCAAAGCTTGCCGAACGCTATAACATTCCCTTTGTGGAAGCTGAGAACCATTTTGAAGCTCAAGGCACCCAGGATGCGATCGTAGAGCTGGCAAACCAGCTAAGCACGGTGGCAAGCTCCCTGCTCAAGGTGGCGAACGATATCCGGTGGCTCTCATCCGGCCCACGCTGCGGTATCGGCGAGATCTCCTTGCCGCCCGTCCAGCCCGGATCGTCCATTATGCCAGGTAAGGTAAACCCCGTTATCTGCGAGCAGCTGATGATGGTATGCATCCAGGTGATCGGCAATGCGGTCACGGTAACCACGGCCAATACCCATGGAAACCTGGATCTCAACGTCATGCTTCCTGTCATGGCGAGAAACGTGCTGGAGTCCCTGACATTCCTTACCAATTCCGTAAATGTGTTTAAGACGAAGGCTGTTGACGGACTGACGGCGAATAAAGAGCGCGCGGAGAGCCTGGTAGAATGGTCTATGAGCATGGTCACCAGTCTGGCGCCTGTAATCGGCTACGATAATGCGGCGAAGCTTGCGAAGCGAGCCGTCGAAGAAGGCAAGACCGTACGCGCGCTGGCAACCGAAGAGGGCGCAGTCCCGGCAGACGAACTCGAGCTTCTTCTCGATGCGCGAAAGATGACTGAGCCTGGCGTCGGCGCCGGCGGGGAGTAAATATAACCTATGTCAGATAAAAAGACGATTAATGTTCTTGTTTGGGACGAAGCTCCGACACATGCTCCCAAGAGCATCTACCCTACCAGTATCAACGGCGCAATCGCCGAGGGGCTGAACGCCGACAGCGGTGGTGAGATCTCAGCTACGGCTGTGAACATCGACCAGCCGAACCAGGGCATAACGGATGAGGCGCTTGCCGCTGCCGACGTCCTATTGTGGTGGGGACATGCCCGCCACGAGGAAGTCAGCGATGAGCTGGCGGCCAAGATCAAGGAAGCCGTCCACAATGGTCTTGGATTTATTGCTCTGCACTCAGCGCACTATTCCAAGCCGTTCAAGCAGGTTCTCGGCGCGACAGGCCACCTTAAGGGCGGCTGGCGCGAAGCCGATCCGGCGGACACCGAACATGTCCGGGTCGCTGCTCCTAAGCATCCCATTGCCGAAGGTGTTGACGACTTTGTGCTCGGCCAGGAAGAGATGTACGGTACGCCGTTCGATGTTCCACCACCGCAGTGCGTCGTGTTTCAGTCGCACTTTCCCAAGGGGGACGAATACTTCCCAAGCTTTACCGTTACAGTAGGCAAGGGGATCGATCCGGAGTTCACAAGCGGCCCCGGCGGCGGCAAGGGGCAGGGCGAGGGCGCAGGTCGAGTGTTTTACTTCCGGCCTGGTCATGAAGCCTTCCCCACGTACTTCGATACATCTGTGAAGCGCATTCTGCTCAATGCCGTGCGTTGGGCAGCACGACGCAGCTAAGACAGAATCAAAGGATACATGGTTCAGCAAGGCCGGCAGCTTAAAACGTAGAGCTGCCGGCCGGTTGACATTGCGGCAAGCCGCTTAAACACAATGAATAAATGGAAACGCGCAATAGTTGTTGGAGCTTCGTCCGGTATCGGAGAAGAGCTCGCACGCAAGCTGGTGGCATCGGGAGTGTCTACCGCTCTCGTTGCACGCCGTGAGGCGGAGCTGAAAAATCTTGCCGAAAGCCTGAATGGCGGCCGCGAAACGGGTCTCGCCAGAGCCTATCCTCACGATGTCACCAAGTATGACGAAGCGCCCGGACTATTTGCGCAGATCGCATCGGATCTCGGCGGCGTTGACCTGGTGATCTACAGCGCCGGAGCCATGCCGAAGATTGGTGACGACGAATATAATACTGAAAAAGATGCGCTGATCTATAACGTAAACGTCATAGGCGCTGCAGCGTGGCTGAACCTCGCCGCCCAGCGGTTCAGCCAGCAGAAGTCCGGAACAATCGTCGGCATTTCGAGCGTCGCAGGCGACCGTGGACGCCGTGGCCAGCCTGCCTATTGCGCCTCCAAGGCTGCTATGGACACTTACATGGAGGCGCTGCGCAATCGCCTTTCAACTCGTGGTGTATCCGTAGTAACGATCAAGCCCGGCCCGGTCAAGACGCCGCTGACTGCGGGACTCGGCAAGCTGCCCATGATGATCGATGCCGATGTCGCTGCCGACCAGATCCTGGCGGCTGCAGGCACAGGCGTTAACGTTGCATATGTGCCGGCGAAATGGCGTCTGGTTATGACAATCATACGAGCCATTCCGTCTCCAATTTTCCGCTACTTAAAGATATGACAGCCAATTCTCCTTGTGACGTATTGCCCGTGGACCGGCTGGAGCGCCTGGAAGGGTGGGGCATGTCCACCTTCGGCATCAGCCATGTATACCGCCCTGTCGATGCAGACGGCATAGGTATAGCCCTCGACGACGCCAGGCGCTGCGGCCGCTCCGTGGCGATGCGCGGCGCAGGCCGCTCCTATGGGGATGCCGCCCTTAACTCCGAAGGGGTCGTTCTCGACCTCACACGTATGCGCCGCATCCTGGATTGGAACCCGCAGACGGGCCGGATCAGTGTTGAGCCGGGCGTAACGATCCAGAACCTCTGGCAGTACACGATCGAAGATGGCTGGTGGCCGGCTGTCGTTCCCGGCACGATGTTCCCGACCCTCGGCGGCTGCCTTGGCATGAATATCCATGGCAAGAACAATTTCAAGGTTGGACCGATCGGCGATCACGTCATCGATTTCGACCTTTTGCTGATGAACGGCGAGAGGCAAACATGCAGCCGTGAAAGCAACCCCGAGCTTTTCCACGCCGTAATCGGCGGCTTCGGTATGCTGGGTATCGTAACACGAATTACTCTGCAGCTCAAGCGCGTGTACTCAGGCCTGCTCGATGTTACCGCCTATTCCGCCAAGAACTTCGATGCTCTCTTCGAACTGTTCGAAGCGCGTTTGCCGCATTCCGATTATCTGGTGGGCTGGGTCGACTGCTTTGCCAAAGGCGCTGACTTGGGCAGATCGATCATACACGAAGCGAATTACCTGCATGAGGGAGAAGATACGCGTCCGCACCAGACGCTCCGTGTGGAGAACCAGGAGCTTCCGGACACGATCCTGGGCCTTGTGCCGAAATCCATCATGTGGAGATTGATGCAGCCTGCGACAAACAATGCTGGCGTCAAATTCGTGAATACGGGAAAGTACGTCAGTGGCGATGTAATGAGCAATGGCGCAAAGCACGAGCAATCACATGCAGGCTTCGCATTTCTGCTCGATTACGTCCCCAATTGGAAATTTGCCTATAAGCCGGGAGGCCTGATACAGTATCAGTCGTTCATCCCTGTCGACCGCGCCAAACATGTCTTCACATCCCAGATCGAGCTGTCGCAGCGTTATGGTGTCGTGCCATACCTTGGCGTATTCAAGCGCCATCGGCCTGATGCGTTCTTGATGACGCACGCCGTAGACGGCTATTCATTTGCGCTGGATTTCAAGGTGACGGAAGCGAATCGCGGCAAGCTTCTCAGCCTGACCGCTGAGATGGATCGATTGGTGGTTGCAAACGGAGGAAGGTTCTATTTCGCCAAAGACAGCACCCTCAACCCCGCATCTTGGGCGGCCGCAATGGGAAAAGAGCGCATATCGCAGTTCGCCGCTCTGAAGCGCGAATTGGACCCGGAAACGCTGCTGCAGACGAATATCTATCGCAGGGTCGTTGCGCCGGCACTGTAAGCCCCAATCAATACGCAAGCGCCTACCGTTTCAGACCCACCCTTATTCCCTCCCGAAGGGAGGGCGCGTTCGCCAAAGCAATCGGCTTGCTATGCTTAGCGCATGGTCAAGAAGATGCAGCCTTGCGATATCGAGAACGCGCCCTCCCTTCGGGAGGGGATGGGGTGGGTTCCTAACGAGCGAACGTTTATGGATTGAGGTGTTCTCCTCTTACCCACCAGCTTCCTGCCCGGTCTCCCCATCGCCATCGGCTTGCTTACTCGGACCGGCCGGCATCCAGGCCATTCGAGGCACGCCCATTGCCTTGCTGTAGCAAGCGCTGCTGACCTTATCGAGGTATTCGGCAGTTGCGCCGTCCTTGGTTATTCCACCGTAGCTGAAGAGCACTTCGCCTTGAGCGCCAAGTTTACGAGCGGCGGCAATCTTGGCGATCGTCGATCCTGCCGGTATATGCCAGGAACCAATTCCCGCGTAGACAAATCTATTGGATTCGCGAGCGCAGGAGACCGCGTCGGCAATCTGTGCCGCGACCTTTGTGGTGTCCACGCCATAAGCCATCGGAACCACCGCATCAAGGTATCCCTCACGCAGCCATGTCTTCCAATCCTGTCCGCGGACCTTGTATGCATCCTTGCTGTCGGCAAAGACGGCTGCCGAAACGATAATCGACGGTCGCATCGCTTTGAGGTCGTGTGAGATATCGCGAACCATTTCCGTAACCTGGCGCCGCCGGAAGTCCTGGTAGTGCGCAGGGAACGCGTGGACATATGCGAGGCGATCTGTGCGCAGGCGCGCATCGATTGCGGCGCACTGTCTTGCACCCAGTATAGGCACCATCTCATTCTGGAAACGACTGACGCTCGCGTTGGAGTAGTCGAATGTCAGATTAGGATATCGAATGTAATCGAAGTGAATCCCGTCGATGTCGTACTTGGTTGCAACTTCAAGGAACACATCATGGATGTGTTTGCGAGCATCGAGGTTTGCGGGGCTCAGAAACGCGCCTTCGCAGTCGCCACCGGTTGTCATTCGAGACTTGCCAGTCGAGTCTCGATCAAGCCAATCAGGGTGAGCATTCACGACATGCTGTGGCGAAACCGGCGCGTGTGGCGATCCCCAGATAAAGCATGTGTTCATCCAGGCATGCACCTGAAGTCCTGCGGCATGAGCTTGGCGCAGTGTCTCGGCAAGTGGATCGAAAGATGCCGGCTGCCCGTCGAGCTCCTCGGAACGAGGTGTAATATCGGATTGATAGAAGGAGTCGCCACGGCCACGCACTTGCACGAACAATGTGTTGAAGTTGTGAGACTTGGCAAGCGCCACGACTCGGGCTATGCTCTCGGGTGTCGTAATACTGGTCCGGACGACCCACATGCCGCGAACCTCGCCTGCGGCGGGAGCGGGAGTGACTGTAGCGGCTGACGCTTTGATTGGCTGCGAACAGGGAGATACGGAAAGCAGCGTCAGGCCGATGAAAGCCCCACGAAGGGACAAAGACGTGATCGGATTCATAGGCGCTCGAAGTAGTGAGTGGAAAACGTTAGGAGCTTCCGAATATTCGGAAGCTCCCATATTATAACACAGATTGTAGAGACGATAGCAACGCTTACAATTGCAATCGAACAGGCGAGCTAGCCCTTTTTCTGGAAAAGGAGCTCGATCGGCGTCAGTTTCGGCGCGGGTTCGCCTGTAGCAAACTCTCCGGCGTCGAACGTGGAACCTGCCAGAACATCGGCCGGTCTATGCTCCGTCATGGACTTGACGTAGGCGTCTTCCATCTTGCGATATCGCTCGATCTGGATATCGTAGTCGGAAATCGTCTGATCGCGCGTCGCGATCTGGGCCGACAGGAAGTCGATATATCTCTCGATCTGCCCCAATGCCTGCCGGACTTGCGCCGGATCGTAACCGCCTGAGGCAACGCGAGCAAACGACAGGGTGCGCAGGTAATGTTTGACGCCTTCCGGTGTCTCTCCGAGGACTGTGCCCACTACGGGTTCGTCCGTGGGAGCGCTCTCCAGTCGCTGAAGCATCATGCGCGCTTCGACATGCCCAGGAGCAAGTCTCAACGATGCCTGCAGGGCCAGTCGGGCATCTTCACGGCGTCCGACTGCCAGATAGGCATTGGCGAGGTTTACGTTAAGATCCGCGGGAGGTCCCGGCTCCGGCGCCAGGCGCACAGCGTCTTCGAATGCAGTAACCGCTTCCGCCGAATGGCCCAGTGCGTACAGTGCCGCGCCCAGGAAAGCCAGGGTTTGAAAGCGCACGACCTGCATAACGGTCCGCTCGCGGTCTCCCGCGGCGGCGCGCAAGCGGTCTGTCGCTTCACGCATTCGGCCTTCCCGAAATGCTTTTATTCCAAGCTGCCAATCCGACAACATCTCGTTGTACGTTCCTTTCGCTCTCCCACTGAGGAAGAGCCCGCCCTAATTATTCGGAGGGCGGCGTCATTCCGCTCGCCAAACGGCGAGTTGTCGATTTGATCCTCTTGAGGACCTTCGTGTCTGCGCCCTTTTTGCCCACGGTCTGCATTTGTTCTTCCATATCCGTGGCCAATTCGTGCTCACCAAGATCGTGTAGACGCTTTGTTGCGGCGCCGAGCTTCTGTTTAGCCAGCTCGAAATTGCCCTTCTCTTGCGCTCTCTGGGCTTCACGCTCGAACTTGAATACGGTGAACCGCTGCACAAGGTCGTTCACAATAGGGTCGACCCTCGCTGTTAGAGCAGGATCGCGGCTGAATGTTGCAGAAATCGTTTGTTTCTCATTGCCCTTGCTGGCGCCGAATGTCGGACTGGTGTATGACCAGGCCAGCTGGATCTCCAGGAGAGGGCGCAGGCCTTCGGGAGCATTCGACGGAGCGAACTGAATTAAAACGCCGGCAGGCGTGGTGCTGGACACGTCGCCGATGCGCGCCCTAGTCCATTCTTCCTCGGTGTAGATCTCATCGAACATACTCATCGACGGGCGCACCATGAAGAGTTCCTGGACGCAGGTGCCTCCCAGGCCGCGAACAGCGATATACATATCCGTTACCGATGTCGCCTGCAGGGAGCTGATTTCCTGGCTCAAACAGCGCGTAATCTCAACTGAGTCCGCCGCATAGTGATATTCGCCGCGTGAATTGTCCGCGACTTTGATCAAGAACTCTTCGTCGAACTCTTCACCGACTCCGAGAGTAGTAATGGCAATACCACGCTCCTGCAGAGCCGTGATCTTTCCAAGAGCCGCGGCCGGATCCTGAACGATACCATCGGTGATAATGATAAGACGGCTGACGCTTGTGCTGCCGGCATTCCGCAGCAGCAGGTCGCTGGCATGGTTCAGCGCCTCGGCCATATAGGTGCCCGTGCCGATATCGATCGGCAGGCGGTTTTCTTTTACATTATCAAGCTCGCGATAGCAGCGATCCGGGAACGCGCTCCAGTCCTGTTCCGTAAACAAGACATGGTGACGATCGGCAAACACGATAATAGAGACCTTATCCTGAGGCGTCAACGTGGCTAAGAGCTGTTTCAACCCCTCGACGACCAGGTTCATGGGCTTTTTGGCTGTTGACTGCATTTCCTGGAGGGTTTGCCCCGTCCAGTAAACGGCGGAACGCTCATCGGCCTTTCCGCGCTCAATCTCATTGCGCTGCAAAGCAAGCGTCATCCAATATTCGCGTTCATCGTTAGTGAACTGGAAATGGTGCATAGTGGCCGAGCCGTCGACCACAAATACGAGGTTGAGGGGGGGGCGGCCGGCTCCGCCTCCGGTTGTCGGTTCAACGTCGAGAATTGCGTATTGCGGCTCTTCGACATATGTGCCCGCTGGGATTGCGGGATGACTGAGGGCGGTCCGCACGTTAACGCTACTGCTCACAAAGCTATCTCCTTCGAGATCGTTACAAATCTATCTGAATATCATTGTACAACAAAACACCGTATGCGCGCTCGTTTGCCTACTTGGCAACGCGAGATTTCTCATTTAAAACGTGTGTTCCAGGTCATTGAGGCCACAATAATTTCATTTTGAGAACCAGGCATATGGCAGTTGACTCCCGAAATCCGGCCATGCTACAATCTGCCGTATATCAATTCACCGGTGTGACTGGCGTAATCAGGGGGAAGAACCCCGAGGAAACACCGAGCTGGGGACCGCCGTGCGCCTGGGCAAACTAACCACCTGATTGTGCTGTTGGTCTGTCCGGGCGTTTTTTGTCTGTGGCCGGCGACAGCGCACCATCAATCGTCGTGAGGAGACCGTAACGGATGCGCCGTGTAGAACGAGCTTTGCTCAGTGTTTCAGATAAGACAGGCCTGGTTGAATTTGCTCAGGGCCTTGCAGACATGGGAGTTGAGATACTCTCGACAGGCGGAACGGCAACGGCCCTGGCCGAAGCCGGCCTGACAGTCATCAATGTGTCCGATGTGACACAATTTCCGGAAATGATGGATGGTCGCGTCAAGACGCTTCACCCGGCCGTCCACGGCGGCATCCTGGCGGATCGATCGAAGCCGGAACATATGGCGAAGATCGCCGAGCACAATATCAAGCCGATCGATCTCGTCGTCGTCAACCTTTATCCTTTCGCCAAAACAATTGAGAAGCCGGGCGTAACCTGGGCGGAAGCCATCGAGAATATCGATATCGGCGGCCCTTCCATGGTGCGCTCCGCGGCTAAGAACCATGCCGCCGTCGGCATCGTAGTCTCGCCGCAGCGATATACGGCCGTTCTCTCCGAGCTTGAGCGAAATGACGGCATCCTTTCCGAGACAACGCTTAAGAAGCTTGCAGCCGAGGCGTTCGCCCATACGGCCGCTTACGATGCCACCATAGCCGCATACTTCGCCGAGCACACTCGTGATGAGGACGCCTCGCAGTTCCCGCAGAGCCTTACCGTGAGCTTCGAGAAGCTGCAGGACCTCCGTTACGGCGAAAACCCTCACCAGAAGGCAGCTTTCTACCGTGAGGCCAACACAAACACGCCGGGTATCGCCACCGCCCGCAAACTGCACGGCAAGGAACTGTCGTTCAACAATATCAACGACTTGAACGCCGCATTCGAACTCGTGCTTGACCTTGCAAATGAGAAGGATGCCGCCGTAGCGATCATTAAGCACGCAAATCCATGCGGCGCTGCGATTGCAAAGACCCTGGCCGACGCTTTTGTGCGGGCAAGGGCAGGGGATCCTATTTCCGCCTTCGGAGGCATCCTGGCCGTTTCCAAGCCGATCGATACGCAGACCGCTGAGCTGATCACCGGCAAGAACACGTTCTTCGAGGCTATCATTGCTCCCGGGTACGATGCGGACGCCATCAAGATCCTCACAGAGAAGAAGCAATGGGGCGCAAATCTCATTCTGCTTGAGAGCCCGGTTCCTGTGGGAGCCAAGAAGGCTTCCGTGGACTACAAGCGTGTGACGGCCGGTCTGCTGGTTCAGAATGAAGACCGCCTCAATGTCGGCAAGAATGACCTGACAACCGTCAGCCGCAGAGCGCCAAGCCCCGAGGAAGTCGACGACCTTCTCTTCGCATGGCGTGTCGTAAAGCATGTGAAGTCGAACGCAATCGTCATAGCTAAAGACCGGCAGATCCTCGGCGTTGGCGCCGGACAGATGAACCGCGTGCAGAGCGTCCGGCTTGCCGTTCAACAGGCCGGTGACAAGGCCGCAGGCGCCGTTCTGGCTTCCGACGCGTTCTTCCCATTCCCGGACGGTCCTGAGGCTGCCGCAGAAGCAGGAGTTGTCGCGATGATCCAGCCAGGCGGTTCCAAGAAAGACGCCGATTCGATCGAAGTGGCCGATAACTATAACGTGGCCATGGTATTGACCGGCCATCGTCATTTCCGTCACTAATACACAAAACCAGTAGTCTGTCTGTGTAAAAAAAGCGGCCTTCGAAGCAATATTGCTCCGAAGGCCGCTTTTTTCATGAAAATAATTTACTCACCAATTTAATATTGGTTAACAATGTGGAAAAATTAAAGAGAGAGTGGCATCTTTTGTGCTGCTTAATTGTATAATCTAGCAGACGAGCGCTCGCAATTGATACCACAGGCCCGAGGCAGACAGAGAGCGACTTTTGACGCACACATGGATGGAATAATCATGTTTTTTAATCGCAAATCCATTGCAAACGCCTTAAATGTACCAACACACTGTCTGGCATGCGGTCAGATGGTGACCGGCCTTGATCTGTGTCCGCAGTGCCATAGCTTCTACGAACTGGGTCTTGAGAAGATTTATTTAGACGCCAACCCGGACGACCGCAATCATGCCCATGAGACCGCATATAACGAACGGCTCAACATGTGGGTCGCGCACCAGCGCGCTATGGGCAAATTGCCGAGCGCAGCGCAGATCGTCGCTGCGGAACAGGATACGGTGTACGGCGTCCTCAAGAATGGACGAATGAAGAAGTTCAAGTCGGGAAAATAATGTCGTTTCGCAGTTCTATATACCGCGAAATTTGAGATGCGCAAGGACGAAAGGCGAGCAACGCCGTTCTGTATGTCGCGTGAAAGCAGCGCAGCTGGATCAATCCAGCTGCGCTGCTTTTGCATTCACAAGCAGGCTCAACTTGAGAAACAGTTCAAGGCGCGTTTGCAGGCTCTAGAAGCTAAAATTCAGATCTCCCGCCGCATTGATTATACATAATATACATTATCGGAACCAAAATATGGCCGATTCTGACACCGAAATCCATTATCCCCAGTGTCCTCTGTGCTCCTTAAGTGTGCTCTAACATCGCACGATCTCTCAAACGATATTGTCCCAACTTCCACACTAAAATCGGTTTGAGCTAAGATGTCACAAAATCAAAATGATCAATCACAAAACAATAAATAATAATTGAGAATCTTATGACACTTGTTTGAGATTCATTTGATATATGGGGATTATGATTTCTGTGGATGCAGTCAAGCATTACTGCGACGGTGCGAACAATTCGGGTTAATTTGATTCTTGCTCACGTTGCAATAGAACCAATTGTACGCGCTATGGTACCAATTCGACCGAAATAACTGAATATTTAATCCTCGCTTAACACGCCGCCGGACAAACCTGTGCCAGAATATATTCGTCGCCGGCATCAAGCGCAAAGATGCATGCAGCCGTGCAGTTGCCATATAATTGACAGCCTGTATATGTAGTCAAACGCATCATGGCCGTAAGCGTTTGCGATTGATGCATTTAGGACTAATGTTTAGGACTAATGTTGGAGATGTCCGCATGCTCCCTTGTATCGGTGATTTCGCTCATACATCGAAAGGAAACACAATGATCCGCACCTCTAACCGTTCAAACGGATTTACTCTTATTGAACTACTCGTCGTGATAGCCATCATAGCGATTCTCGCCGCTATTCTTTTCCCCGTCTTCGCCAAGGTCCGCGAAAAGGCCCGTCAGACCTCCTGTGCCAGCAACCTGCGCCAAATCGGCCTTGCTGAAATGCAGTACAACCAGGACAACGAAGAGCAGTTCCCCTCATCATGGGCAAAAGAGTTTGTCGGCGACCCGAACTTCTTCGTACAGCCCTACATGAAGAACACCGACATTCTTGTCTGCCCGTCCCGCAAAACGTCAATGGCTTCTCTGCAAGCGCCTTGCGCATCAAGCGCGATTGGTAACTGGCACCTTGAGCCGGGCGGCATCGACAATCCCACTTCACAGCCGTACGTATGGGGTTATGGGTTCAATCAGGGAATCACCTGGTCGGACGGCACAGGCCTTATGGATAATGGGTCGACGACAAACCCAGCCTATCCTGGCTTCATTCCTGTAACCATCGGCGGCGTAACCATCCAGGCAGAGATCCGACAGCATCCCAAAGTTGGAAAAGCTCTGGCCGCAATCGCGTCGCCGTCCAATACGTTCATGGAAGCTGATACAACGGAACTGCCGCTGTCCAGCATGACTCTGCAGGCTCTTATGCCGAATGTGGAGAATCCGGGCGATGCCTGTGAGACCGCGCTACGAAGCTCAGCCAAGCGTCACACGGACGGTGGAAACTTCCTTTACGTCGACGGTCACGTAAAGTATCAGAAGTACACAGGACAGAAGACGAACTACGGATACCCGGGCTCCGTGGCGAACCTCTGCCAGTATTACAGCGACTACGACGGCAGCAACAACCCCGGAAACTGCCAGACCAACGGCTTCTAAGCTATAAGCTCCAGGTTAGAAAACGAATAGGGCGGCGAGGATCTCCTCGTCGCCCTATTCTGTTTTAGCTTCCATTTGCCGGCGCAAATCATGCATGGTCATGCGAAGTCTATGCGCCGGGCAATATCGTATTTTCGCTCATTGCCTTGAAGAGAGGCATTAACCGAAAACTGCGCACATATGAAAATGCATGCGCGGCATAATGTCTGCGAAGGAAAGCGCCCCGGTACAAATTGCACCGAGGCGCTTTTCACGAACTGCCTCACCGTCTGTGTGTGGGCAGTCTGAAGGAGATAAGAATACACTTCCCCTTCAGCATTTATGCGGCCTCAAGTCTAATCGCGATCTATGTCTTTAACGTACCACTCCAGGCGCGCCTCGTATCCCAGACAGAGGATGGCCATACTTGCTCCCGTGACGCCTCCACCAACGATCGTCGTCAGCGCGCTGACGATCGGACTGCCTGCCAAGTCCAGCATATCAAGCACCTGATCCAATCCCCAATCCGCCAAGCTTGTTCCTATACCGATTTCCGTACTATAGTCGCCTAAAGGACTTTCATTGTATTTGTTCATGAAGTCGCCCCACTCATTTTCCACATCCGCGGAGTCCTTCGTCATATAGACATCATTCAATATCTTTATGAAGGCTTTGTAGGCAAAGTACTGGTTAACCAGCTGAACGGCGCTAATCAGCGTCGACAATATTCCAATGGGATTCTCACCGGTTGCGTCTGCCGAGTTTATGGGATTTGAGCCCGCATATTCATACCAGTTAAAGCCATACCGCTTGGAATCCTCGCTGACAAACCTGCCTATTGCCGGATCGTAATAGCGCGCCCGCATGTAGACCAATCCAGTCTCAGAATCGGTCACATGGCCCAAAGAACCTACAAAGCCCTGCCGTGTCGAACTCGTTCCCGCAGTTGCGCGAGCGGCTCCATAAACATCATATTTCGTGCTCGCTGTCGTGTTTCCAAGAGGATCTACCTCAGCGACGACGCTCCCCATTCCATCGTAAACATACCATTTTGTGGGGCCGCGCTGGATGGCTGTTCCGCCGGTATAGCCTGTCTCAGTGTTAGCCGTCTCGTCGATGCGGCATTCGGGTCCACGTGGCCCTCCAAAATACGTGGAGTACGTGCTGCTGCTTCGACGCTCCTGCACGAGCATCTCACAATCTAATACGTAAGCCGTCGTTACAACCGGACCGGTGGCCGGTGTAACGGTTGAGGATCGTCGCAGTCCGTCGGCCCCATAGGTAAACGTGCTGGTTGTGCCCGACTTCGCGCAGGAAACGAGCCGATTCTCACTGTCCCATGTATTGACGCGTCCCCCACCCGTCAGCGTATTTCCGTTCGCGTCATTTGTATATGCGGCACCGTCGACACTCGTCAGGCGATTGGCATTGTCGAACACATAATTATGCGTCGTCGTGCCGTTGCCGCTGGACGCCCCGCTGATCGTATCTGTCATCTGCTTGCGATTACCAGCAGCATCGAATGTGTAAGTCTGCGTTTCGGCAGCCCCCGCATCGGCATTCGCATCGCCGCCATAGTCGACCGTCGATAGACGGTTCAGCTTGTCGTAGGTATAAAGCTCCGTATGCGATTGCATAACTGGGTTGCCACTGCCGTCTACAAGTCCATAACCGTTGGAGTCGAGGGTCTGTACGCTGACCGTATTCGACAGACGCATGCCGGAGTTGGCAAAGGTGTATTTGTTTTCCGAAAGAATCTTATGGTGCGTTCCGTGCGTGTCCGTCCAATGGAACGTCGTGCGGGTCTGATTCAACCAACCATGCGTCTCCGAATTGTAGAGCGTGTAAGGAGCGGTGTCGACGGCATACTGGGTGGTGCAGTAGCTGACGATCCCTCCTCCGCTATTGTAAGTAACGTTCGTGGTCGCTTCCTGAATCTGGCCGTTCATGAAGATATTGTAGTAAACAGATCGTCCCTGAGAATCCGTGATCTTCGAAAGTGCCGGAGCCACGCTGTTAAGGTCGTCTTTGGGCATTACGGATAGGTTTGTAAATGCCTCATCGGAGATGCTGTCTGCCGGATCGGAAGAATTTGTGTACGGATTCAGCGTCCCCTCAGGATTATACGTGGGATAAGCGGCCTTATAGTAGTAATTCCACTGCCGTCCATCCGGAAGCGTCACGGAAGTACGGACACCCGTCAAGCCATACTTATATGAGATTGTGCCGGTAACGGGGTCAGTCGCCGACGATATACGGTCACTGCCAGTTTCATAGGCGAGCGTCGTCGTGCCACGATTATCGGAGACCGTCCCTGTGCGGCCGGCGGTGTCGTATGTGTAAGTGATCGTCTCCTTCAGAGTAATACCGGCGTCGCTGTAGCTCTTAAGTGTCAGTGGCTGGCCAAGCTTGTTGAATGTCGTCGCCGTACGTTGCCCCTTGGGATCAGTTCGCTGAACGACGTGCCCCATAATGTCGTAGTGCATCGTCGTGATCCGATTGACGTGCGGACTGCTTCCAGGATCCTGCACTTCGGCGATCAGTGAGCCGAGAGGGTCGGAAGCAGTGGATTCCAGGTCGTACGAGCTTCCGTCGCCTTTGTAGTAGTAATTCGTAACGATCCCGTTCGTGCTCGTCCCGGTTATCTTCTGGCCATATTGATTGTAAGTGTACGTGTACTGCTTATGATAGGTGGGAGCGGCAGGATCGTTGTATCCTGCGTCCTGAACCTGTAAGATATTCCCCCGGTCTCCAATATTCGGATCGGCGTCTCCCACCTTTCCGGCGGAATTCGTGCCGATCCCGAGGAATGTCGTGTTGCCGTCAAAATCCGTATCGCTTTGTTTGTGGAAGTACTGACTTGCGTTGTAATACGCCGAGATGCTTCCAGATCCTGCGAATCCCTGTACAGTGTCCGTCAACTGATTTCCATGCTGACCATATGTGATGGTGTCGAACCTGCAGTTCTGCGGACCATGGCCCGCATTTGACGCATGCAGAGGCCATGGAAAGGTTCGAACCGTCGCAATAACATTGTTCGAACTATCATAAGTATTCGAGAATCTGGGCGTCTGGCCGTCGTTGGCGCCCCAATCGCCGTTATCCCAGGGATCGATATTAACGCCCGTGTATCTTAAACTCGTATCCGTACCTGCGACGAAGTCGACATCGGCCGCAGGCCAGGAATTCTGAGGGTAGTAGGACGGCGAGAACACCTCCGTGCTGTACGTCTGCACGCCCGCAGGCTGCGACGCAGTTGTACCGATCGTCCATGTGATCGTACGCGCATTGTTCGATGTATCGACCCCGGCCGGCTCTGTAATCGTGGTCACCCAGATGGTGCCCGTAGGATCGATAAAATACGGACTGATTCCCTCTGCGATGAGGATCGCATTAAATGGGCTATTTGTAGAATATTGATAGGAAATCGTATGTCCCAACGGATCGATAATGCTTGCAAGCAATCCATTTTCGGTCGTTGTTTGCTGGCTGCCGCTGGAATTGATATATGTTCCTGAGCAGCTCGTGTATGTATATGTTGTGACACGATTGAGGCCGTCCGGATCCAGATGGACAGCTTTTAAGTTATACAGATCGTTTGCGGCATTCGGTTCCGCCGTGTCGGTGTAGTAATCGTAGGTCACGCGGTAGGCATAAGCGCCCGTGCCCGGATCCGTGGGCGCATCGATCTCCGTAATACGATACGCAGGCTGCGCGGCGCTTCCAAGGTTGGTCCAGTGGAATATTAGCGATCTGCCCGCCTCATCCGTCACCTGCGTCAGCACCTTGCGTGTGCCGGTCGAGCTATCGCTGCGCGTGTAATTATACGAAAGGCCATAAGTAAGAGCCGTCGTATTTCCGAACCGGTCCTGAATGTAATCGCAAGCCCGTTCCGTTGTGCCGTCTGCATTCGTGTCCACCGTGGCATAGTGCTTGACCGTGCCGTCCATGCCTGTTTCGGTATCGGTGATAACTGATGCCGGATGGCCGATCAGAAATTGGTTATAGTCGCTGGAGAGTTCGTCGTACATGTACGGCGGCGGCGAATAAAGGCCGTCAGCATCGCGATGATAGGTATGCTTGCCGCCGAAGAAATCCGTGCGGGGAACATCGTTGACTTTCGTATCGACGGAACCATTGCCGGAATCCGCGGCAACATCGGTCGCCTCCTGGATACGAATGTCATAAGCGTGTGTCCAGCCCACTCCAAAAGGCCCCGGAGTCGCGTCATTGCTGTTGTAGGTGCGCTGCAGCACCAAGCCGGTTCCTCTCGCGGGGCCTACCTGAATATCGGTAAAAGATTTAAAGAGATTGCCGGTGGACAGGTTCACATCATGGAAGCTTCGCTGCCATGGAAGCGTTCCGTTGAAGTAGGGATTGCGAAGCGGTCCACGGCCCATCGCCCTGGACATTTCCGTCGCGGAAAGCGCGCGAACATCCGGGATCGCGCGCTTTGCCGCCTCTCTGGCGGCCCGCTGCTTTGCCGCAATCTTCTTCAGCAGGGCTGCATCAGGTGTCTGCGTCAGTCCTTCCGGAAGCCCGGTTGCGCGCTGAGCCTGGTGAGACCGTTCAACGGCAAGCTCGCAATTGAGCCTGTTCAGCTGAACGGAACTTGCGTATGCCGGCGCTTCCTCAAGCCAGATCAGGCTTATCATGAGAAACGCCGCTATAACCTTCATCAGCCTTTGGCTGCATAGTCTCCGCATTTGACATGTCCTTTACAAATTGGCCGCGCAATATGCCGGCGGATCAAAACGATTACAGGCGGCTAATCACTCTTTGCAGTTAGAATCGCACTTCCGGAATTAACGGCAAGCGCGACGTTCCCCCACTCTCGCTGCCAGGCAGAAATAGGAACGTCTCGTGAAGCACCTTTGCCGGCGCCGTCGGCATCCGGATCCCAGATCGTCACCTTTTGAGGCGTTACGGCGTCAACAAGCACATAGTGGCCCGCTGAGAGGAGCGCCACAACCGGCAGCGTTTGCTCAGTCAGCCCCTTTTGAGTAAGCCCAACTCCCCTGAAAGACAGGCCGTGACTATTCGCCGCTCTGGCCATTGCGGCCATACTCGTGCCCTGATCGCTCGTTCCCATCTCGTCTGCCAACTTATGCGCGTCTGCTGCCCTGCCCTGCCGCCGTAACAGTTCCACGAGGCATTCCGGACCACAGAGAGTAGCTTCGCGCTGCGCCGCCTTTTCATGCTCACGCGCGACCTGCTTCGCGTTGTTCCAAACTGCAACTTCCGCAGATGTCGCATCGCCCCCATGCATCTTCTGCAAACGCTTGAGCGCCGCATAGATCAGCGGGCTATCAGGATACTGCTTCATGAAGTTCACGTACTCGGTTTCGGCAGCGCGAGTATCCCCCAACGCCGACGTGCACACGGCATGCTGAAAAGCTCCTTCAGCCTCCAGGGTCGGCTCGCTCTCGCCGACCTCACCTTTCTGTTTGCCTTTGTCGGGCAGCTTTGCGGCTTCATTGCGCAGCACGGCAAATTGCTCACGCGCAGACTTCAGATCGTGTTGACGCGCCGCCGAGTAAGCGAGGAGTTGGCGGGCAAAGGCCGCATTCTCATGGGCGGTAACGCTTTTAGATCCTGCAGCCCTGGCGATCACCAGCTTCGCTTCCGACGCGGCCTCCTGATAATGTCCGCGGTTATATGCGGCTCGCACCGGATCTACGGGGTCCGTGTATTGTGTAACCGGCTGTGGAGGCGCAGGAGGAGTTGACGGAACTGCCGGCACAGCGACCATACCGCCATAGCCCTGCGACGAATAGACCAGCTTCATAGAACGATGTGGATTTTGGCGGCTATGCCATGCCAGCCAGCTGCCGAAGCCCACGATTGCGACTGCGCCGCCCGCCAGTAATAGAACCGTATTCTTATTTCTTGTCATGAGATTCATTCCTGCGATTGCGCGCGGACCTTTGAAGGTCCGCGCGCAATGCGCCGACACCCTTTCGAACTGACCGCCGGAGTTACGGGTTCACCGTCATCGTGACGGTCTTCGTGACAGTGCCCAGCGTTGCCGTGATCGTTACTGCGGTCGAGGCCGATGGTTTGGTTACGTTCATGGTGAACGTCGTATTAAGTCCTGTCACCGTCATCGACTGCGACTGTGTTCCTGTAGCCTGGAACGTCACCAGCGGACTGCTGCTTGAAAGGGACACTACCGCGCTTCCCTGAAGGCCAATCCCGTTCACCGAGACCTGGCCCGTAGCGGATGTTGAAGCCGCTCCGCTCAGCGTCACCGGAGAAGGTACCGTCAGCTTTACCAGCGTCGGGATGCTCCACAAGTTGGTGACGTTGGGGCCGAGCGTCGGATCGTACTCATTCTTGGCGAAGTATGCCCAGCCGTATGTGCCCTCATTCATACTCGCCCACTGTACGGACATCTTGTTCGTGCCGTCATGAGCGGCGTCGGCGATACCCAGGATCGCATCGAAGATATCCGTGTCCAGTTTCCAAGAATACCACTGATAGGCAGGCGGGTTGCTCGCCGGATTGTAGTTCACCGTTACCGTCTGCGTTGCAGCCGTGTTAAGAGCCATCGGCGCGTTGCTCCAGTTGAGCGTCAATGCATCCCATATGTTGTAGCCCGCAATCGTAATGGGAAGGGCCTGGCAGCCGATCGATAGGTTGCTCACCGCGCCGCCATCCGAGTAACCGGAGATGAGAGCGGCATTCACCTTGCCTGTGCGGTACACGCCGCCCGTGGGAGTCGGGTTTAACGTAAACTGGGCGAAGCTTCTTCCCACCCTGGATGGGTCATTCGCAAATCCGGCAAACAGTCCCCCTTTATAGGCCGATGTCCCGAAATTGTGATTGAGCAGGGTCACCGCCGAGTAGCGCGGGTCTAGCCGGCTGTCCACGGCCTGGTCCTGGGTCGCCGCCATCATATACGGCACTGCCTGCTCGGATGAGAGCAGCGTCATCGGGTTGGTGCTGTTATCGTAGATGTCGTACTTGTACGTCTGGCCGCTGTTCCAGTTGAAGATATCCGTGCAAGCCCGCGTCGTATTCGGAAGCGGCCCCGCGACGGTCACTCCATCACGCATCAGGTAGTACTGTCCCGTCGCCGGCACGGCCCAGTTCAGGATGATCGCCTTCGGCAAAACGATATCCACGGCACGCAGGCTCACCAGAGTGAGGTTGATATTGGCTGTTACGGTTTCGGCCGGATAGGCATGGTTCGTCGCGGTGATGTTAAGTGTCAACGGAGAGAGCACGGTCGTCGTCGCCACCTGGAACGTCGTCGACGTCGACCCTGCGGGGATTGTAATCAACGTCGACGGCAGGAAGTTCTGTCCGTTGGATACGGAGCTTGAAAGATCTACCGAAACGCCGCCTGTGGGAGCTTTACCGTTTAGAGAGATCGTGCCGGTCGTCGTATTGCCGCCTGGCAGCGAGTTCGGAGAGAAGCTTAAGCTGCTCAGAGAAGGACGGTCCACCGTAACCGTCGCCGTTCGCGTCGTGCTATTGTAAGCCGCCGTGATCGTTGAGTTTGCCGTCGTCGCAGTCGAGATCGTCGTTACGGTGAAGCTGGCTGTCGACGAACCGGAGGAAACTGTTACGGAGACTGGAACTGTGGCAACGGCTGTATTGCTGCTGGTCAGCGTCACCACCGCCCCTCCCACCGGAGCGATGTTGGTCAGCGTAACCGTTTCCGTGACATTATTGCCTCCAACCACTTCACTGGACGCAGGCGCCAGCGAGAGCACTGTGGGCATGGGATAGACATTGAGCGTCGCCGTCCGGGTAACGCCTCCATAAGAGACCGAGATCGTTACCGGAGTCAATGTCGTCACGGCGGTGGACGTGACCGTAAATGTCTTGCTGAAGGAACCGCTTGTTACCGCGACCGGTGAGGTTACGGATGCTACGGTGGGGTTGCTGCTGGTGATCGTGAGAGAGATGCCCGCAGGAGCCGAGACGTTGAACGAGATCGTTCCGGTGGAAGAATCGCCGCCTACGATATTCGATGGGCTCAAGCTCAGCGTGTTCAACAAGGGCGTAACTGTGAGCGATGCCGTCTTCGTCACCCCATTGTATGTCGCCGAGATCGTCGTGGTTGCGCTCGCGATGACCGCCGAACCGGCTATCGAGAATGTGCCGCTGGTTGCGCCGGACGCGATTGTCAACACGCCGCCTGTCACATTGCCGCCGTCGGGGATCGTCGCTGCCGACATGTTGCTGCTGCTGAGCGTTACCGAGATTCCGCCCGCAGGCGCAGGTCCTGTCAGGGTTACCGTACCTGTGCCGGTTCCGCTGCCTAACAGCGGGTTCGGGCTGACCGAGATCGAGGAGAGCAGCGGGATGACAGTCAATGTCTGGGATAGTGTCTGCATCACCGCGCCGCTGGTGAATGCGGCCGAAATGGTCGATGCGCTGTTGGCGCTTACTGCTGTGGTATTGATCGTAAACGTGCCGCTGGTCGCGCCGGACGCAATCGTCAACACGCCGCCGCTGACACTGCCTGAGTTCAGGATCGTCGCCACCGCGGTGTTGCCGCTGGTGAGCGCGATTGAAATCCCGCCTGCCGGCGCGGCCGCCGTGAGCGTTACCGTTCCTGTTGCGTTCCCTCCTCCATAGACTGAGGAGGGATTTATCGAGAGCGACTGCAGCACCGGCTGAATACTCAGTCCTGTCGTCGCGGTCGCTCCGGCATTGCCGGCAGTAATTGTGGCCGACGTGAAGTTGGCGACTACGGTTGTCGATACCGTGAAGGTCGCCGTCTTGCTGCCGGCGGGCACTGTGACACTGCTCAGGACTGTGGCCGCCGCGTTGCTGCTGGAGAGCGTCACAGGAGTGCCGCCCGTGGGAGCGAAGTCGTTCAGAGTTACGGTGCCGGTTGAGCTGTTACCGCCCACCACTGTGCTTGGGCTGAGAGACACGCTCAGCAGCATCGGTTTCAGCGTCAATCCGGCCGAAGAAGACAGGCCTCCGAACGATGCCGTGATTGTGGCTGAGGTTATGGTAGTAACGGTCTGGGTTGTGATCGTGAATGTCGTAGTGGTCGTGCCTGCCGGAACTGTTACTGTGCTGGATGGCGCCGGCGCTTTTGCGCTGCTGCTGCTCAGGCTAACCGTCAGTCCGCCTGCCGGGGCCGCCGCATTGAGCGTAATTGTGCCAGTCACCGTTCCCCCGCCAACCAGGCTAGTGGGATTGAGAGCGAGCGTCACCTGGATAGGATTGATGGTGAACTGCTGAGACACAGTCACCCCGCCGTATGAGGCGGAGATATTGGGGTGGGTTACAGCCGAAACGGAAGCGGTGCTGATCGTGAACGTACCCGAGTTGGCTCCGGCAGCAATGGGCAGAGTGGACGGCACGGTTGCTGCCGCATTATCGCTTGCAAGCGAGATTGTCACGCCGCCTGCCGGCGCATTTCCATTCAGGTGCACTGTGCCCGTGACTGAGGTTCCCCCCGTAACAGTTGTAGGAGAGAGGCTCAGCGACTGCAGCAGAGGCTGCAAGGTCAGTCCCTGTGTAAGAGTGAGCCCGCTGTAAGATGCGGTGATACTCACGCCGCTGGTCAGGATCACGGGAGAGGTATTGATCGTAAACGTCGCCGTTGTCGCACCGGCCGCAATCGTGAGCACCCCGCTTGCAACCTCAGGGCCGTCCGGGATAGTTGCTGCAGCCGTATTGCTGCTGGCCAGATTCACTGCAATACCACCCACCGGAGCTCCCTGGTTCAGAGTGATCGTTCCTGTCGTCGAACTCCCGCCAACCAGGGTCGTGGGTGAAATTGCAAGGGTCTTCAGCCATGGGTTGACGGTAAGCGTCGCGGAAACCTTGCTGCTGCCGTATGTTGCCGTAATGGTAATGGTTTGCGTTGACGTCACATTGAATGTCGTGGCGGAGAATGTGGTCGCCGCGGAACCTGCAGGAACGGTAAGCGTCGCCGGCACGGATACCACGCTTGGGTTGCTGCTCGCCAACGCCATCACGATGCCACCCACCGGGGCGGGGCCTGTGAGCGCAACAGTTCCGGTGGAATTCGTCCCATTTGTCTGGGCTCCGATTACCGTCGTAGGGCTGAGGGTAATCGCCTTGAGTCCGGCAGGAGGCGAAAGATTGACAGTCACGCTTGCCGTCTTGGTCACCCCGGAGTAAGTCGCGGAGACTGTCGCCGTTGTGGCGGCGCTGACTGCAAACGTGCTGACGGTGAAGTTTGCTGTCGTGCTTCCCTGCAGCACCGTTACCGTGGCAGGAACGCTTACGGCGGCGGTATTTGTGCTTGACAGTGCCACCGCGATGCCGCCGAAGGGGGCGGGAGAGCTGATCGTAACCGTGCCGGTGGTGGAGAGACCGCCGGGAACCACTGCGGGTGAGATCACCAGAGATGTAAGTGAGATCGCGCTTAGCGGAGCAACGGTCATTGTGGCCGAAGCCGTTGCGTTATAGCTGGCCGTTACAGTAACCGATGTGCTGGTGGCTACCGCAGTGCTGGTTGCATTGAATGTGGCGCTTGTCTGCCCTGCAAGCACCGTAACACTGGCCGGCACAGTGACTACCGACGTGTTGCTGCTGGTCAGGGTGACTACAGCGCCTCCCGCCGGAGCCGACGTGCCGAGAGTAACCGTGCCGGTGCTGGCATTCGTTCCGGTGACGATCGGCGGATTGAGCGAAACAGAAACAACGGCCAGCGGAGCGCTTGTTGGCGTAACGGCAAGCTGCTGATACATTGTCGCGCCGTTGAAGATGGCTCCGATGTTAGTATTTACCGTGGAGGCCACTATCGGTGTCGTGATATTGAATGTCTGAGAGGTGCTGCCGGCCGCCACCGTGACGGAGGATGGTACCGTGCCGGCGGCAGTGTTGCTGTTGGACAGCGTGATGAGAGTGCCGCCGTAGGGGGCAGGGCCGTCGACCAGGACGGTCCCTGTCGCGCTCGTGCCCCCACGCACGGACGATGGGACCACGGAGAAACTGGAAAGATTGATCGGCTGAGCCGGGACGACATCGAAATATCCGGCATTCTTACTCGCTGTATCCACGCCGTTGGGGATACCCACGACGGCCAGATAGCCGGTAGCTGGCTGTATGCTCGCCGGAGCGGTGAGCGCAATATCGCCAATCTCGATCAACAGTGTATCCGGATCCTGATAGAGAGAAATCTGCGCGGTCCATCCGTTTGCGCCCGGGGTACCCGTTCCCTGACCCGCGACCAGAGTGCCGCTCGGATCGTAGACGGCCCAGGTAGCCGGCGTGGTCTGAGAGAATGTGGGAACGATATTTCCGCCGGACGGGTTGCCCGCCTGGACTGCCGGATTGCGGGAGGCGGCAACGGTAGGGTTATCAACTAGCAAAGCCGTCTTCGTAACTCCGGCGGAGACGGCCGAGATCGTCGCTCGACTCGATGCATAGACGGCTGAAGTGCTGATGGTGAAGGTTGCTGTCGTGCTGCCCGATGAAACCACAACACTTGGAGGAGTGGTCGCTGTCGCCGTATTGGAACTCGACAGCGTTACCGTCGTTCCTCCGGCGGGAGCGGATGCGCTCAAAGTCACGGTACCGGTTGCTGAGGCCGGTCCAATGACCGAGGTCGGAGAAATGCTTAAGCTGGAAAGAGATTGTGCCCGGCATGTTTGTCCGGCTAATGTGAATAACAGAACAGATGTCGCAACCAGCCATATCCAGGCCGGTCGCAGCGAAGCGCTAAAACGCGCCTTAAAAGGAACGTTCGAATCGACGGGAGGCATATCCGGCTCCTACTACGCTGGCGTCCGGGCCGGCCGACGGCAAAGCTGCGCATGCCGATTTGCGCGACCCCGGAAACTTATTATCTATTACAGTTAAAATGACTGTAATAGATAATACCATAGTGAGTTTAATTGGAAATGTACCGAAATTACAAGTGCTTAAATTCTTGCATTCACGGCACAACCGGCGGATTATACCAGACAAACATGCGGGAAGAATGTTAATAAAATATTAAATTATTGTCCATAAAATATTGTTTTACAGAAAGATAAATCACATAAATTAATTCGCATGTAATTATATAATATCGTAATCGATTCGTTCAGCTTCTGTAAGCCGTCAGCGGTTATAGAACTCCTTCGCACAGGTAATACGCAGCCTCAAAACGACGAACAGGGCGGCGAGGATATCCTCGCCGCCCTGTTCGTCGTTTCAACTACAATAGGCCGGCAGTCACGACTGCCGGCCCTCAAAATATCATTATGCGCTTGGGTGAACCTTATTCAGTTCCTGCTGCATCTGCTGCATGCGCTGCTCACACGAATCCAGGATATCCTGGACATTCGTCAGCGCCTCGCGCGTCGCATGGCTGCGCGTCAACCAGAATGCGTACGATGCCGCAGCGATCGATGCCGCAGCGCATACGATACTGATCCCAATGTAGAACGCGCGGTTATGAAAAATGTCGCCGGCGCGATGGCCGGGCTTTGACTCCTGCGAATCCTCGTGCGTATCGTATTCCACCGACACATCCTCCACCGCAGACTTCGCGGGAATCTCGTGTCCGGCGCTGTCTACCAAAGTAAGCCTAGATTGTGTACCGTTTCTCATCGTGTTGACTGTCCTGCATCGCGAAGATCCGTTTTACGAAGGCAATCAGCTCCATGGGGTTGAAGGGCTTTGTCAGATATGTCTCCACACCGGACTGCCATCCCCGCAGCACATCCGCGTCCTGCGCTCTGGCTGTGAGCATTATGACCGGAATATTCTCGGTCGTCGGATCAGCTTTGAGCTTCTCAAGAACCTCGAAGCCGGTCATCTCCGGCATCATCACATCAAGTATGATCAGGTCAGGCGTCTCCGCCTTCACTGCCTCAAGGCATTCAGCGCCATTGTAGGCCGCGATAACCTCGTAACCCGACCTCTCCAGGTTTACCTGAATCAGCCGAACGATGTGCTTCTCGTCATCGCATGTCAAGATTTTTCGCGCCATGTCTGTCAATCTCCCCGCCGGCCGGAGTACTCCTCACCGTCTTGCAAAGTATAGCACAGAGAAGTATCGGTGTCAATCATAAACGAACATCCGTACTGTTTAGCTGTTCCTGACGGATCTCTGTAACCTCTAACCATTCACTTACTTGCATCGCCGCGGCGAATGTTCCCTTCAGCTCAACAGTAAATTGCCGCACGTCCGCAACATGCGCGAGAGGCAAAGACATCTGCTGCAGAATGACGCCGTCCAGCCGCCTTTGAGCCGCCCCCATCAATTTCTGCTGTGTCCGTTCGTCCACGATATCGCATCGCGCGGCTCCGGCAAAGCAATCCACGGAACGCCTTGCAGCAATATGATCCTCTGCCCCAAGCGCAGCAGGAACCCCTGCCCTTCCGTAGGCTTCGACCAGCGCGCCTGCAATCAGCCGGTACGACGGCATTACCCCGCGCTCCGAACCGGGAAGCCAATCTTCCCGCACAACAACGGATATCGTCAGGTCATCCCCGTGCGACACAGCCCGTCCGCCCGTTGGCCGCCTGACAAGAAGACGTCCTGGAAACGCCGCCGCAACGGCGTCCCAGGACTGTAATCTACCGACTGTTACCGCCGGTCGATCCCAGCGGTAAAGCCGCACAATGGGTATTGTGCGGGCTCCGCTAATGAGATCGTCCAGAAGCCGCTCGTCCATGGCCATATTGGCATGTGGATCGTTCGGGGTGAGTTCGTCAGCCCACTGCCACAACATCGCAGGCCTCGTCTTCATCTGGCGCAACCCAGCACAGACATGGCTGCCGCGCTGCCGTCGCTTCGTCGAGCTTGCGAACGACCGTATTGTGCGGCGCGCTCTTTATGATCTCCGGATCTTCCTCGGCCTCACGGGCAATCTGCCGCATGGCCTCGATGAAGGCGTCGATCGTCTCATGGCTCTCCGTTTCCGTCGGCTCGATCATCAGCGCCTCAGGCACGATCAACGGGAAGTAGATCGTGGGCGGATGATAACCGAAGTCCATCAGGCGCTTCGCGATATCCAGAGCGCGGACGCCATGCTCCTTCTGCTGGCGCTTGGCCGAGAACACCGCCTCATGCATGCAGACGCCCTCGTAAGCCGAATCGAAGACATCCTGCAGCTTCACGCGGATGTAATTGGCGTTGAGCACGGCATTGCCTGAGATCTCAGCAAGCGCCTCATGTCCATAATACATGATATAGACATACGACCGCAGGATCGCCATGAACGAACCGTAGCAGCCATGGATTTTGCCGATACTCTTCGGACGGTCATGATCCATGCGGAACACGCCGTCGACCTTTATAACCTGCGGAGCGGGTAGATAGGGTTCCAGGATAGTCTTCACGCTGACCGGACCCGATCCTGGGCCACCACCACCATGCGGCGACGAGAACGTCTTGTGCAGGTTGAAGTGCATGACGTCGAAGCCCATATCGCCGGGACGGGCGCGACCGACGAGCGCATTCATGTTCGCGCCGTCGCAATAGACCAGACCGCCATGCTCGTGAACGATATCGCAAAGGGCCTTGACATCATCCTCGAACAATCCGATCGTGTTGGGATTGGTAAGCATGAGGCCGGCGACATCATCCGTGATAACCTTGCGCAGATGCTCGATATCCACGCGGCCGCGATGGTCCGTTTTAATAGAGGCTGTCTTGTAGCCGCAGCGCGCCGCGGATGCCGGGTTGGTTCCATGGGCGGAGTCCGGAACAATGATCAGGTTACGATGACTGCCTCCGTTATCCTCATGATAAGCGCGAATGAGCATAAGGCCCAGCAGCTCTCCATGGGCGCCTGCTGCGGGCTGCAGCGACGTGGCATCCATTCCCGCGATTTCTGAAAGAATGTCCTGCATCTCATACATGACTTCCAGAGCGCCCTGCGCGCATTCGTCCGGCAGCAGCGGGTGAAGACGGCCAAAGCCTGCCAGACGCGCAACCTCTTCATTGATCTTGGGGTTGTACTTCATCGTGCAGGAGCCCAGCGGATAAAACCCGCTGTCTACCGAATAATTGACTTCCGAGAGATGCGTGAAGTGGCGAATGACTTCCGGCTCGGAAAGTTCAGGGAGCGGAAGCTCGGATCGAAGCTTCGCGCCCGGCATGAGATCTTCCAGCGAGCTTACCGGAACATCGCACTTAGGCAACTGCACTCCGCAGCGGCCCGGCCTGCTGATCTCGAACAACAGGGGCTCAAGGACTAAAGGATTCTGTTTCATGGTCTTTCGTGCATTCTATAACTAAGGACTCATTCAACAATAAACGCTTCGCAAAAGCATGGCAGTCAGGCAAAATGCACCCTTGTTGCCATGAAAGCGTATTGAGTAGGAAATCCGCTCTCGAAAAGAAGCGATAAATGCCGCGAGCGGCCTAAATCGAAAAGACGACGCAGCGTATCACGCGCCGTAAGGTTACAACTGCATGAGCAAGGGCAACGCGGCAAGCGCTTTAAACCTCGCAGCGGCAGTTAAACGGCAAATGCGCGGAGTTCTTCCACGAGCTGATCGATCTCTTCGCGGGTCCGCTGCTCTGTGACTGTGATCAGCATCCCGTTCTTCAAATCTTCGGAGACGGATGTAAGCGGAAGGCCGCCCACAATTCCCTTTGCCAGCAATGCCGCGTTGATCTTTGCAGGATCTTCCGGACACTGAACTACGAACTCCTTGAAGAACGAAGTCTCCGGGAATGCGAGACTGAAGCCGGGAATACCTGCGATCTCTTTCGCCGCATAATGAGCCTTATGGACGCAAAGCTCAGCCACTTCACGCAGGCCCCTCTTGCCGACTGTAGCCAGATACACGGTCGCAGCCAGGGCGTAGAGCGCGACGTTCGTGCAGATGTTACTGGTGGCGCGCTCACGGCGGATATCCTGTTCGCGCGTCCGGAGCGTCATGACAAACGCCCGCTTGCCGTCGCCGTCCGTTGCCTGTCCGACAAGACGGCCGGGAATGCGCCGGAGGAACTTCTGCTTGCAGCCGAAAAGACCAAGCAGCGGTCCCCCGTAACCCATTGGGCATCCGAGGGACTGTCCCTCAGCGACCGCAATGTCGGCATCGTATTCGCCGGGAGGAGTGAGAATGCCCAGAGAGATAGGATCATAAGAAACCACGAAGAGCGCGCCTGCAGCGTGAGCTGCTTCTCCCAGCGCGGCGACATCTTCGAGATTGCCGTAAAAGTTCGGATGCTGCACGAGCAGCGCAGCCGTGTCGTCATCCAGAACGGCCGCCACATCTGCCGCTGCGCCTGCGCCCTCCGGAGTATCAAGTACATGGAGGGTCAGCTTCATGTGCCGCAGGTAAGTGGAAACGACATCCCGATAGGCCGGATTGACTGATCCGAGCACCACAATCTTGGAGCGTCCCGTCAGCTCGCCGGCCATGATAGCGGCTTCGGCCAGCGCCGTCGCGCAGTCATACATGGAGGCGTTCGCAACATCCATGCCGCTCAGGTTACAGATTAGGGTCTGAAACTCAAAAATGCTCTGCAGGACACCCTGGCTGAGCTCGGGCTGGTATGGCGTATACGATGTGTAAAACTCCGACCGGCCTGTTATCGCAGCGACGGTAGGCGGAACATAGTGATCGTAAACGCCGGCGCCCAGGAATGTGGGAAGCTTGTGCGCATCCTGATTCTTAGCCGCCAGTTTCTCCATGCGACGGCTCAGAGAAATCTGATCCATGCGCCCCGGAATGTTGAGATCGCCTTTCAGGCGAAGTTCTGCGGGAATGGTCTCGAAAAGTTCATCGATGCTGGCGACGCCAATCGCCTCCAGCATCCGCTCCTGATCTTCTTGGGTGTTCGGAATATACGCCAACTACAACTCCCCTAAGTACTGCTCGTATGCATCCGCATCGAGCAAAGTGTCGACCTCAGAAAGGTCGGCAACCTGAATGCGTATTAACCAGCCGTCGCCGTAGGGATCGTCATTGACGGTCTCCGGCGCGTCCAGCAAAGCCTCGTTAATTTCAAGCACACGTCCTGCCAGGGGGGAATACAGGTCCGAAACCGCCTTGATGCTCTCTACCTCGCCAAACTTCTCTCCTGCCTGAAGCATACGGCCGACTTCCGGCAGGAGCACGAGGGCAACATCCCCCAGCTCTTCCTGTGCGTGATCGCTAATGCCGATTGTCGCCGTATCATGATCCAATCGTGCCCATTCATGCGATTTTGCAAATCGCGGTGCCGCTGTCTCGTCCATCAACCCAACTCCTCTCAGTATCTGCGTGTGCTACTATTCCCCGAGGTAAGCCTTCTTTACCTCATCGTTCCTCAAAAGTTCCGAAGAAGAGTCTGTAAGAATGACTTCTCCGGTCTCCAAGACGTATCCGCGATGCGCAATTCCGAGCGCCATGTGCGCATTTTGCTCCACAAGCATCACCGTCGTTCCCTGATTATTCAGATCGCGAACGATCGCAAAAATATCCCGTACCAGGAACGGCGCGAGACCAAGGGACGGCTCATCCAGAAGGAGAAGCTTTGGCCTTCCCATCAGCGCTCGCCCCATTGCAAGCATTTGCTGTTCGCCGCCCGATAGTGTTCCTGCGGATTGACCTATTCGCTCTTTCAGCCGCGGAAACAATGAAAGGATTCGGTCCATGTCGCTGCGGATCCCGGCTCGGTCCTGCCTTGTGTAGGCTCCCAGCTCAAGATTTTCCCGGACCGACATATCGGCAAAGACACGCCGTCCTTCAGGAGAGTGGCCGATGCCGCGCTTTACGATGTCTGCGGGCGCCATACGGGTGATATCTTCGCCGTTAAATCGTATCGCGCCGCCGCTTCCGCGAACCAGGCCCGATATCGTCCGCAAGGTCGTGCTCTTGCCGGCGCCGTTCGCGCCGATCAAAGTCACAATCTCGCCCTGATCGACACGCAGCGAAATGCCATGCAGAGCGCGAACGGCGCCGTAGTGAACCTGGAGGTTGTCGATTTCAAGCAAAGTCATAGTGGTGGTTTACGGATGGAAACAAAAATGCTGGCGAATTGCTCCCGACAACGCCCAGAGGGCACCCGGTTGTCGGGAAGTATAACGCGTTTGATTGAAGATCTTAAGGCGCGTGATCCGCAGCGTCTGCTTCGCCCAGATATGCCTCAATGACCTTCGGGTTCGTACGGATCTCCGCAGGCGTGCCGCGAGCGATTACCTGACCGTAGTCAAGCACCACGATCCTCTCGCAGACGCCCATAACAACCTTCATGTCGTGTTCGATCAACAGGATTGTGACACCGAAGTCCTCGCGAAGGTCTCGGATCTGCTTCATGAGATCCTGTTTTTCCTGCGGGTTCATGCCGGCGGCAGGCTCATCCAGCAGCAGCAGCTTCGGCTGGGTAGCGAGAGCCCGTGCGATCTCAAGGCGCCGCTGCTCGCCGTAAGCGAGGTTCTTGGCGTAGAAATCTTCGTATTTGAGCAAATCGAACCGCTCAAGAAGCTGGCGCGCGCGCTCCGTGCTTTCGCTTTCCGCTTGAGTGAACGCCTTGCCGCGCACGATGGCGCTGGCGAGGCCCGGCCGATAGTTCAGGCGCGTCGCCGTGCGGATATTGTCCAGCACGGTCATTGTAGAAAAGAGACGGATGTTTTGGAAAGTTCGGGCGATGCCGCATGCGGCGATCTGGTGAGGCTTGCGGCCCGCAATGCTCTTCCCCTGGAAGAGGATATCTCCGGAAGTTGGCGCATAGACGCCTGTCAGGAGATTGAATGCGGTGGTCTTTCCGGCGCCGTTGGGGCCGATCAGGCCCACGACTTCGCCGGTCTCAATTTGCAGTGTAAATTGATTGACTGCCGTGAGGCCACCGAACTGTTTGGTGCACTCTTGGACGTCGAGGACGGGCATGGCATATCATACCTGATTTAGGCTCTCAAGCTCAACCGCCGGGCAGCCTCATCATTTTTCTATCCTTGCCCGCTGTATAGCAAATTTGATAAAATGGAAGAAATTGACGGTAAATGCGGGTTCAGAGATGGAGACGATTGCTCTTCTTGACAAGCATTAATATAGGTCGCTATAATGCATCAACTTCTCCGGGGACCTGTCCATGACGTTCGCTTCGCAGGAAGCCGCTAAAACCACGCCATCCTCTGCGATCCCCCATGACAGCCAGGCTAATCTTGAGTGGACCGTCCACCTTATCAAGGAGCGCCCTGCCGCTGTAGCGCGCATTGCCGCGTGCTTCGTGGCCACAATATTCTGTGGGTTGTTTCTGTTCCATAGTCTTCTGCTGGCGATGCTGCCGGCCATAGCGCTGCTTTTGTCCGTATCTGAATATTGGCTGCCCGTTCGATATACCCTGACGGCCAAAGGCGCGACGGCGCGCTGGGGGCTCGTTTTGTTGGAAATTGCCTGGGCCGATGTTCGACATGCATACCTCACCGCCGACGGGGTCAAGCTGAGCCCGCTGGAGCGTTCCGGGTCACGCATGGAATCTTTGCGTGGGATCTTCCTTCGCTTTTCGGACAATCGCGACGAGGTAATCGCGGCAGTCAGAACTCTGCGTGAAAGGAAGGATGCCGATGCCTGAAAATACGAGCGCTCTTGACTTCGACTGGCATACGGAAGTTTCTGCCGATGAGCGCGAGCGGATATTCGGCGGCATTCTTAAGATCGTAGAAAAATGGCGTCTGCACCTTCCCGTCATTTTGGTATTGGAAACAGCCAGACCGATGGGACATCTTGCCGGACAATCGCTCATCTTTTTCTGTCCACTGCTCGCGACGTTCCTTCCTGATGGGATCAGAGATGTTCAGCGCCTCGTGAAGCTGATGGAAGATTCGGATAACGTCCGGCTGTTGATAGATCGAATCGCCGAATCGGAGGCACATGGAACACGCAAGCGATAACTGGTATGTCGGCGCCCTCTCCATCTTGTTGGCCTTGCTGATCGTTGCCGTGATTATGTTCGCGCAGCATCGGCGACCGCCCACGATCCGTAAGATCGCCGGTTTAAATGCCGTTGATGAAGCGGTGGGACGTGCGACGGAAATGGGACGACCTGTCCTGATGGTTCCAGGTCTCGACGGCCTGGCCATCTCGACGCTTCAAGCCCTCTCCATCTTTAGCCACATCGGACGCAACGTCGCAAAGTTCGGCAACCGATCGATCGTCGCCACAAACGACCCATTGGTTACGGGCATTGCGGAAGAGACGATCCGCGATGCCTACGCCGAATCGGGACGCCCGGAACTCTTCGACACGAACGACATTCGCTATCTCTCCTCGCAGCAGTTTGCATTTGCAACCGGCGTTGCGGGCATTTTGATACGCGATAACGTTGCAGCGTCCTTCCTCTTCGGCGGCTTCTATGCAGAATCTCTGATCTTTGCGGAAGTCGGAAATCAGGTTGGCGCCGTGCAGGTCGCAGGAACCACGCAGGTTACTCAAATTCCGTTCCTGATTGCGGCGTGCGACTATGTCATTATCGGCGACGAGTTTTACGCGGCGAGCGCCTACCTGTCGCGTAACCCTACCCTTCTGGGCTCGCTCGTCGCGCAGGACTATTGCAAGTTGATTTTGATGATCATCGTGTGGCTGGGCTGCATCGGAGTCTCGATCCTGGCTGCGCATCCCGGCGATCATCCCACCGGCTGGCTGCACTTCGTCGATAAAGCCGTCAAACTCTTCAAGCCCGGTTAAGCCGGTTAAGGTCACCATTGATGCATTCGTTTTTTGCTGCCATACCCCATCACGGTCCCGAGTACTTCGGCAAGCTTATTATAGGCCTGCTGATTGTGCTCGCGATCCTCGGGTTGCTGCATGCCGCGCCGAAGCAATCTCGGCGGGCCATAATCGCCGTGTTTACGTTCCTGGGCGGTCTATTCTACTTCCTGGAGTTCTTCCTTCCGGTAGATCCGAAGACGAATAAGAACTTCCTCACAGGCCAGCAGGAGTTTGTGGCACAACTTTCGGCTGTGATCGGCGCATATGCGATTGGCTTGGGAGTGGTATCGCTCGGACAATATCACGCAAAGATAATATCGCGTAAACGTGAGGGCTGGGGCAACAGCGTTGTCTTGGTAATTGCCGCGTTGATTATGTTTACGTTTAGTATATTGAATGAGTACCACGCAAAGACCGTACTATTCACCGACCCTTTTCAACACCATACACAGGATATTCACGGCGTCTTCTTGGTTTTATTTGAAGGCGGTCTCGCTAAACTCGATGCCGCAACGTTTGCGTTGATCGCGTTTTTCATCGCTTCCGCCTCCTATCGAGCCTTCCGGATCCGTTCCGTTGAATCGTCCCTTCTTATGATTGCGGCATTGATCGTTATGCTGGCATCGACGACGATCGGCACTGCGCTAACGAATTGGCTTCCAACAGAAGGGCCACAAGCAAACTTCCGAATTGAACACATATCCGAATGGCTCCTGACGCGCTTGAACTCGCCGGCACAGCGCGGCATTGTATTCGGTCTTGAAGTGGGCGCCCTGGCGACATCGCTGCGGCTATGGCTTAGTCTTGAGCGCGGCGCCTATTTCGACGCAGAGGTTTAGCAACATGACGACATCAGAAAAGGGTTCGGTATGGGCGCGCATGCAGCGGGTAGACCGCCGGGTGATTTACGTCCTGCTGTTGCTTTCGATCATCATTCCCATGCTGCTGCCCCAGGTGGAGTTCCCTATTCTTCCCAGCCAGCAGTCGAAGGACTTCTATACCGGCATTGAGAATGTCGCCGAGAAGACGCCCGCTAAAATTGTAATTGTGGATGGGTTCTGGGCTTCGGGAACGCGCGGCGAGCAGCAGTGGCAGACTCAGGCGATCTTTACGCACTTGATGAAGCGGCACTTGAAGTTCGCCATGCTCTCATTTGACACACAGAACAAGACACTTATGCCGGCGATAGCCGACAAACTGGCGCCGCAATTCGGATACGAATATGGCCGCGATTACATCAACTTCGGGTATCGACCTAATTCCGTGTTCCAGCAAACTGTGAAGGGAATGGTCAATGACATTCCCGGAACGATCAAGAAGGATGCGAGAGCTCAGCCGATAGCCTCCTATCCAATAATGAATGGAATCAAGGACAGCAAGGATGTCGGAGCGGTTATTGACATAACGCCGGTCTCAAGCGTTGGCGTTTGGATTGGCCTGTTCCAGGGCGCTAGCCAGACACCTTTGTTCTATGCCCCCACAGCCGTTATGGCGCCGGAAGGCTATCCCTATCTCGACTCCGGACAGATCAGCGGAATTCTCACAGGGGTAAAGGGCGCAGGAGACTATGAGCAGCTTTTGAAGACCAAATCGTTTGGAACTCAAGCCACGTCTGCCCTCTCGTTTGTTTACGCTTTGATCATATTGCTGGTAATCGTCGGCAATATCGGCTACTTCATTGAGCGTTCGAATACGAGGAAAGTTAACGCATGAACCAATTCTCGTATCTGTTCAATCCTATCACCCTATTCGGCGCGGTGTGCACTCTCGCCATCTTCTCCTTGATTTTCAAAGAGAACCGAATTTACCGTGTCTTCGAGCACATGTTCATCGGTCTGGCCGTCGGATACGACGTAGCCACGACGTGGACTCAGGTCCTGAAGCCGCAGTGGTGGGATCCCATGGTCGTTGACGGACAGTGGGCATGGATCATGACCGTGCCTGTGGGATTGATGTTCTACGGGATCTATACGAAGAAATTTGCGTGGATGAGCCGCTTACTCTACGGCATATTCTTCGGACTTACGGCCACAACGATCTTCCAGGATTTCTGCCAGGGATTTATGCCCCAGGTCGTCAAATCCTATAAGCCGCTTGTTCCGCCGCCGGCAGTTCCCAACGATCCATGGGCAAGTCTTCACGCATTCTCATTCGTTGTAAACAACTTGCTGTTTATGATCATCCTGACATGCGTGTTGATCTACTTCTTCTTCGCATTCGAACAGAAAAGCAAGTTTGTTCAGATAACCGCAAAAACCGGACGTCTGATATTAATGGGGGCGTTCGGAGCCATCTTCGGTTCAACCATCATGACGCGTATGGCCCTTCTGATCGACCGAGTATATTTCTTACTTCACGACTGGCTGCGTTGGGTGCACTAGCCGATGCGCCGGATCAAATGTTAGGAGGCGCTTAGTGTGCGCCTCCTAAGCCTTCAAACTCCGAGCTCGTTGTGCGGATACGCTTGTGAGCGGATACCGTGACGAAGCGAGCGCTCCTGCGCATGACTTGCGCGAACGCCGGCCCACCATTCTTTAATCCTCAGTGACCAGTTGCTCATCCTGCCTGTTTTGACAGGAACGCCGAATTCACCCACCGTAAACGTCTTCGTTGACGCCACATGTGCCATTTGGACGATCTCAAACTGTTCGTATAATCTCAGCCAGGCAAGGTGCACTATATGACTATCGCGGTCAAATGCGCCTCGCCAGCCACATGTGCAGCATTCAATATTTTTCTTGTGGTTAAGTGTTCCACATAGCGCACAGAGCTTTACATCGTCTTCAGTGACAAGCGACTGTGCGTCGCAGCCCTTCCTTGTGACGCTCATTATTCACATCCCCTCTCGATACGATGCGTCTCGTTTTACGGACGCCCTCACCTGTCTATACCCCCTTTATACAATGATATAGCGCCCAGGCAGTAAACGTACGGTAAATTTATCGTTCCATATTTTTACAGGCTTATGCATTCGTGATATTGAAGGCGCTTTGCCAACATCGCAATTGCTTGTAGATGTCTCGCCTTGACATGCGTTGGAGTAATCGTGTATACTTCCGGGAGTTTCTGAGAGGTACGAATTTCCACGCCGTTCGTGGGAACCAATGTTTGAAAGTCTCGCCGATAAACTTCAGGGCGTATTTCATCGCCTGCGCAGCAAAGGCTCGCTGAACGAGCAGGACGTTAACGACGCACTTCGTGAAGTGCGTCTTGTCTTGCTTGAGGCGGACGTCAACCTACGAGTCGTTAAAGATTTCATATCGAGGGTTCGAGAACGGTCAATCGGGGAAAAAATCCTTGACGGACTGAATCCTGCCCAGCAAGTCGTGAAGATCGTTAACGAGGAAATGACGGCTCTGCTCGGTGGCGAGCAGGCGCCTCTGACCTTTGCGCCGCGTCCGCCTACCGTGATCATGCTCTGCGGCCTGCAGGGCGCCGGCAAAACGACACATGCGGGGAAGCTCGCGCAGCACCTTCGCAAGCAAGGGCGCAATCCTCTGCTCGTGGCCGCGGACATCTACCGCCCCGCTGCGATCAAGCAGCTGCAGGTCGTCGGCGAACAGGTCAAAGTGCCCGTGTTTACGCTGGGCAACCAGGTAGACCCGGCAGAGATTGCCAAACAGGCTGTGGCGACCGCCCTGACTTCCGGTCAAGATATCGTAATCCTGGATACTGCGGGACGCCTGCAGATCGATCAGGCATTGATGGATGAACTGCGGCGTGTCAAGGCGGCGGTCAATCCGCATGAGACGCTTCTTGTTGTCGATGCAATGACCGGACAGGAAGCGGTCAATGTCGCACAGGGATTTAGCGACGCGATCGGCGTAGACGGCTTCATTTTAACGAAGCTCGACGGCGATGCTCGCGGCGGCGCGGCCTTATCGATTAAGTCCGTCGCCGGAAAACCGATCAAGTTCGTGGGCGTCGGCGAAAAGATGGATGCCCTTGAGGTGTTCTATCCAGACAGGATGGCCTCCCGAATTCTCGGGATGGGCGATGTCCTTACGCTGATCGAGAAAGCCGAAGCGGCGCTTGATCAGAAGAAGGCGATGGAGCTTGAAAAGAAGCTCCGCGCGAACAAATTTGACTTTGAAGACTATCTGGATCAAATGCGGCAGATGCGTAAGCTCGGGCCGCTCGACCAGATTCTGAGCATGCTTCCAGGAATGGGAGCTAACGCCAGTAAGCTTCAAGGCCTCGACATCAATGAAAAACAGTTGGCGCATGTCGAGGCCATTATCTGCTCGATGACTCTTGCCGAACGGCGGGAGCCCGGGATCATCAACGGAAGCCGGCGGCGGCGAATTGCCGCCGGCAGTGGGACGTCCATCCAGGACGTCAATAAGTTGCTGTCCCAATTCGAGCAAATGAAGACAATGATGCGCACACTGTCGGGACATGATCCCGGTTCAATACCGGGCTTGCCCGGAATGCCCGGACGAGGCGGCAAACATGCGGGCAGCAACAAGAAGAACAAGCGGAAACCGCCGCCTGCATTCAAGTTTCCGTTCGGGCGCCGCTAAGCCCATCGCTATAGCTAAACACATTTATAGCTAAGCCAATCGTTATAATTGCTTAAAGGAGCATCAGCAGCATGGCCGTGAAAATCCGTCTCCGCCGTATGGGAGCGAAGAAGCGGCCGTTCTATCGTGTGGTGGTGGCCGACAGCCGCGCCCCGCGAGACGGACGGTTCATTGAGACACTTGGTTACTACAATCCGTGTGTGGATCCGGCAGAGGTGAAGATCGACAGCGATCGCGCCAAGTACTGGATCGGCAACGGAGCGCAGCCCACAGATACAGCCCAGGCGCTGCTTAAGAAGCAGGGCATCATCGGCGCTGCGAAGGTAGCTGAAACCGCTGCCTGATAAATACAATCAACCGGCACCGACATTGTTGAACGGGAGCGCGACCTCGAGTCGGTGCTGGCGCGTAGGGAGTTAGTAGTACGTGAAATCGATGATTGAGTACCTTGTAAAAGAGCTCGTGGACGAACCCGAGCACGTCGTTGTGAGCGAAGTTCCTGGTGACGAGGCCACAACGTACGAGGTACGTGTAGCGCCGGCAGACCTCGGCAAGGTTATCGGCAAGCAGGGGCGAATCGCAAATGCTCTACGTACCGTTGCCAAGGCTGTCGCAATGAAAGACAAAAAGAAAGTCTACGTCGAGATCGTCGCATAAGTCTCCCCCTATGCCAGGTTACGCCCGTTCGGCTCTGCCGGGCGGGCATTGTTTCGTGCGGACACCGATTGTGTCCGAAGTATAAGATTTGCAGAACAATTTAGAAATAGTAGAAGAGACGGAAGCGCAAGCTGAATCGAAGGCTCAGGTTATCCCCGAAGTAGAGACGTCTCCCATAGACCCGGCCGACTTCAACGTATACGTCGCGGAGATCGTCGGCGCACACGGTGTCGGCGGGAATTCCAGGGTGCGCCTCATTGGCACGCCTGAAGTGGCCCTGCGCGCCTTGCAGACGGCATCACAGGTTCTGGCAAAGCTGCCGGACGGCAGCGCGATACGCGTCCTGAAAATTCGATCGCTGCGCAGGCAGCCCGGCCCGAAAGGCGCCTGGGTCGCCCGCTTCTCCGAAGTCAAAGACAGACTTCAGGCTGAAGCCCTCTACAGCGCGCAACTTTTTGTAAAAGACGCCGAGCGTCCCGTATTGCCCGAAGGCGAGTACTATGTGGACGACATCATCGGCTGCGAAGTGGTAACGGATAAGGCGCGGCCGCTTGGCAAACTCACGGATGTGCTTTCAACGCCGGCTAACGATGTATATGTTACGGACATGGGAGCGATGATTCCGGCCGTGGCGTCATTCCTCGTTGACGTGGACGTGCCAAACCGGCGCATAGTCGTTACCGACGTTCCCGGCCTTATCGATGATCCGAGCGTGAAAGAGGAGTGAGGATCGACGTCGTTACGATCTTCCCGGACATCATTCGGGCGGGCATCGATTTCAGCATCATGAAGCGCGCTCGCGCTGCCGGCGCTGTCGATGTGCATGTTCATGACCTGCGTGACTACACGACAGACCGTCACCGCAGCACGGACGACACGCCATACGGCGGCGGCGCAGGAATGGTTATGCGCCCCGCCCCGATCTTTTCGGCAGTCGAGGCGATGGAACTTGGCCCGGAAGATCGTGTCGTGATGCTCACGCCTCAGGGAGCGCCTTACGATCAGGCAAAAGCGCGGGAACTTTCCAATGCGCCACGCCTCGTATTGCTATGTGGTCACTACGAAGGATTCGATGAGCGGGTGCGACAGCATCTTGCAACCGATGAGATATCGATCGGCGACTATGTGCTTACCGGCGGCGAGCTGCCGGCGCTGGTCCTTATAGACAGCGTGGCCCGGCTTGTGCCCGGAGCGCTTGGATCGGACGAGTCGGCTGCCGACGACACGTTTTCAGATGGGTTGCTTGAATACCCGCACTACACGCGTCCGCCGGACTTCCGGGGATGGCGCATACCCGATGTTCTGCTCTCCGGCAACCATGCCGAGATCGCGAAATGGCGACGCAAGGAGCAGTTCCGCCGAACGCAACAGCGCCGGCCCGACCTCTGGAAGGCATTTGTGCCGTCTAAGTCAGACCTGAAGCTGCTAAAGCAGCTTTCAGAGGAAGCCCCCTCTCCGGACGCCGGAGAGATCAGTGAGGAGACTGAATAGACAATGCATCCGCTCATCCAGGAAATTGAAAAGACCCAACTTAAAGCGTCTGTGCCGGACTTCGGCGCGGGCGACACCGTACGTGTGCACGTAAAGGTCATCGAAGGCGGCAAGGAGCGCATCCAGGTCTTCGAAGGCACCGTTATCAGCCGCAAAGAAGGCGGCTCACGCGCCTCGTTCCTGGTCCGCAAGATCAGCAACGGGTTCGGTGTCGAGAGGTCGTTCCTACTGCATTCGCCACGTGTCGATAAGATCGAAGTGACCCGCCGCGGACTTGTTCGCCGCGCCAAGCTTTACTATCTGCGTGGTAAGGTCGGTAAGGCCGCTCGCATCAAAGAGAAGCGGACGTTCTAAACGCGTCTTCAGGCTGCCGGCGCAATGCGACGGCAGCCGTTTTCCTACAGGGCGCCCCTCCCTTGAACTCCCACAACATTACCGAAACCCTCGCAAACCTCAGCATAAACATCATCGTATGCTTCGTCATTGCCGCCACGCTGCTGCGGATAGGCTTGATTAAGATCAAGAATGTCGCCGCGCGATCGACAGCGGAATTGCTGGAGTCTGCGCTGATCGCCATCGTTCTCGTATTTCTCGTTATCCGGCCGTTTGTCGTACAGGCTTACTTTATCCCCTCCCCGTCTATGGAGCCGACCCTGCTCGGTAAGAACGGCGCAGGAGACCGTATCCTGGTAAACAAACTGGTCTATCGCATGATAGCGCCGAAGCATGACGACGTCGTCGTGTTCATTCCGCCGCCGAATGCGATGGATGGCGGCACGGATGATCCAAGCGGCAACCCCGTCAATTTCATCAAACGGTTGATCGGCCTGCCGGGCGACGTCATCGAAACTCATGCCGGCAAAGTCATCATAAATAACCAGGCATTCAGCCATAACACAATTCGCCAGTCCTTGCAAGCAGCAGGAGAGTTCGGCGCAGCCGGCCTTGCCGAAACCGATATCCAGGCTGATCACCATGTCAAGTTTATCGACGGCGCCATTCTGGTGGACAACAAGCGTTACTCACTGACCAGGCTTGCGCAGATCCTGACAAGCGATGCCAACGCAAAGATTACGGTTGTGCCGGGATATACCATGCGCAACGGAAAAAAGCTGGATGAGCCCTTTACGGCGGAGGATCCCGATTACGATCTGCGCCTGTTCGACGGCAAGCCGTTAAAATACGACCAATCCCAGGGATGCAAACTAAACGGCGATCTGATAACGCCGCGCGAATACGATATCGATATGGCGGCTCCTCCCGGACGCGTTCCCGCAGGCACGTTTTTTATGATGGGTGACAACCGTAACGACAGCAAAGACAGCACAGAGTGGGGCCCACTCAATAAGACGAGCGTCGTAGGAAAAGCCGAATACATTTTCTGGCCCATGAAACGCGGCGGCAAGATCAGATAGAACGCCCCGAAACGCAATGCTATGACCGATGCCGAATTGATCCTGGTCTCAAGCGATGAGCCGTTCCCCCACGCAACCTCAAGGTCGCGACGGGCAAAGCCGAAGGCTGCCGCCGTAGATTTATGGCTCTATGAGACGATGGGGCGAAGCCGGGGACATCGTGTCATTGCGGGCGTTGATGAAGCCGGCCGCGGGCCGCTTGCCGGCCCCGTCGTTGCAGGCTGCGTCGTACTGCCGGACACATTCGACCTTAAAGGCGTGAACGATTCTAAAAAGCTCTCGGAAAAACAGCGTGAAGAGGCATATGCCAGAATACTTGAAGGAGCTGTCTCGGTCGGCGTAGGCGTTGCAGACCACGCTGAGATCGACGCCGTCAACATACTCCAGGCTTCATGGATCGCCATGCGCCGCGCCGTTGCAGCCTTAAATCCTCAGTGTGTGCCGGATCTGCTGCTCGTAGACGGCCTTCCCGTTCCCAATCTACCCTGCGCGGCGACCCTCCCGATTGTTGGCGGCGACGGCGCAAGCGCCAGCATTGCAGCAGCTTCCATCGTGGCAAAGGTCGTCCGAGACCGAATGATGCGGGACTTTGACACTGTATATCCGGGATATGGATTTGCCGGACATAAGGGATACGGCTCCTCAGCGCATCGGGAGGCGCTAGTTCGGCTTGGGCCCTGTCCGATCCATCGTAGGTCGTTTGCGCCCGTGGCCGCCTGTCTGAGCAGCCTGTTCGATGAGCCTTAGATCGAAAGCGCTGGGCGATACGGGAGAGCAGCTGGCCGCCCAGTATCTGGAATTGCACGGCTACTGCATCGTCGATACTAATGTGCGGCCCGTTGGCGGGCGCGCTCGCGGAGAGATCGATCTGATCGCCTGGGACGGCGAATACCTCGTATTCATCGAGGTCAAAAGCCGGCGCTCAACCAACCGGCTGCAAATTGCGCCTATCCTTGCCGTTGATTACCGAAAGCGCCAGCAGATCGTGTGGCTGACGGATTTCTACCTTGCAAAACACAGATTGGACGACATCCCAATCCGTTTCGATATTGTCGAGATCTTAAAGAAAGACCCGCACGATCCCATAATCACACTGCATCGCGGCGCTTTTGATCGAACAGACTGCGAGTAAAGGAACTTTCGTAGACGGTAGCTTGCGTATTGCAAGTGCAGCGGTTAACCGATTCACGCTTAAAAGCTTCGCTATCATGATTAAAGAATCTGACGCGCCGGCTGTGGGCGTAACATAAGAGCGGCACGCCGCATAGAGGATACAACCATTGAACTCTCCCAATCTTACGGAAACTCTGGCTAATCTGAGCGTGGATGTGATCGTCGGCTTTGTTGTATTGGCCACGATTCTGCGCATCAGCCTGCTCAAGATCCAAAACACCACCACGAGATCGGCCGCTGAAATTCTGGAATCCGGACTTATCGCCGTAGTGCTGGTGTTTCTGGTAATCAGGCCTTTTGTTCTTCAGGCATACTTTATCCCCTCGCCTTCCATGGAGCCTACTTTGCTGGGCAAAAACGGCAACGGCGACCGTATCCTGGTAAACAAGCTGATCTACCGCAAGCAGGCGCCGCAGCATGATGATGTCGTGGTCTTTATCCCGCCGCCGGCGGCGACGGATAATACCTCCGAAGAATCCGGCGGCAGCCCCGTCAATTTCATCAAACGCTTGATCGGCAAGCCGGGAGATGTGATCGAAGCGCATGCCGGCAAAGTCATCATCGGCGACACAGTATTTGATCATCAACGGCTTGAGAAAATCCTCACCGATGCTGGGGTCATACAACCCGACGATTTCGCGGCAAGCGACAGTGAAGTAAAGCCTGACCACCGGATCAAGCTCGTCGACGGGGCAATCCTTGTTGACGACAAGTCCTATGCGCCGACAGAACTCGCTAAGATCATCCACATCGATGGAAGCACGAAAATCACAATCGTTCCTGGCTATACAACCATTAACGGTAAAAAGCTTGATGAGCCGTTTACAGCAGAAGATCCCGATTACGACCTGCAACTGTTCCACGGCAAGCCGCTGAAACGTCTGGGACCGAGTTATGACGAGGCAACCAGATATCGCCTGGACCACACTCCAATCAGTATGCAGGAATACGAGGCTGATGCCAAGTCCGCTCCGGAAGCCGTTCCGAAAGATACGTTCTTCATGATGGGCGACAACCGCAACAATAGCACCGATTCCACGGAATGGGGTCCCCTGGAGAAGAGTCGCGTTGTCGGCAGAGCCGAGTTCGTATTCTGGCCACTAGGCCGAATGGGCCGGATTCCTACAAAATAACAAAAACGCGCCGTCCGTTTCCTTCTCACGCAGGGTGAGAAGGAAGCGGATCTGTGCTACAATCGGCCATGGCAACGTGGCAATATCCCTCTACTATCACGCTCTCGCTTCCCGCATGTCCCGTTCAGGCCTCCATACATGTGCCTGGATCCAAAAGCATCACCAACCGGGCGCTGCTCCTGGCAGCGCTTGCAGATGGTGAAAGCCGCTTATTGGGACCGCTTCACTCAGAAGATACATTGTATATGACCGAAGCCCTGCGGCACCTCGGCGTTACTATTGCTAAGGAAAGCAATGGCGACCTTGTCGTGCAGGGTGTGAACGGCGCGTTCTCCTACCCCTCCGGTCCCCTCTTTATCGGCAATTCAGGAACGACAGTTCGCTTCCTCACAGCCGCGGCGGCTCTTGCTCCCGAAGGCGCAACCGTCGAACTCGACGGCGTAGAGCGTATGCGCGAACGGCCGATCGCTGATCTCCTCGATGCGCTGATGCAGCTTGGCGTGTATGCAAAGGCCGTATCGGGCACAGGATGTCCGCCTGTCCACATCCATGGTGGCGGGATACCCGGAGGCCGATGCGGCCTTCGAGGCAATGTGAGCAGTCAGTATCTCAGTGCGCTTCTTCAAGCCGCGCCATATGCCGAGTCCGATGTCGATATCCTCATCATTGGCGACCTTATTTCAAAGCCGTACGTCGATATTACTCAATCCGTCATGCGAAGCTTTGGTGTCGAGATGGAGAACGAGAACTACGAAACTCTAAGGGTGCGCGCAGGGCAGCAATATACTGCCCGCGAATATGCAATCGAGGCCGATGCTTCCAATGCGACATACTTCCTGGCCGCTGCCGCCATTACGGGCGGAACTGTGACTCTCGAAAATTTGGGAGCCGGAAGCATCCAGGGCGATGTGAAGTTTGCGGAGGTCTTGCGCTCCATGGGCTGCGGGGTGGAAATGGGCGATAAGATTACCGTTCAGGGACCTAAATCGCTCACCGCTGTCGATGTCGATATGACAGCGATCCCCGATACGGCTCAGACACTTGCGGTACTCTGCGCATTTGCCGACGGTCAATCACGGATTACAGGAATATCAAGCCTGCGCGTCAAGGAGACGGATCGAGTTGCAGCTATTGCGACGGAACTGCGCAAGCTTGGAGCAACCGTCGTTGAAGGCACAGACACATGGATGATTACTCCTCCCACCGGAGAGATCCCAGCCGTGTCGATCGACACCTATGACGATCACCGGATGGCTATGTCCTTTGCGGTTGCAACACTTAAGTCCGACCGGATCACAATCAACAATCCAGGCTGCGTCGCAAAGACGTTTCCGGACTTTTGGGATAAATGGACTGCAGCATTCAATCAGAGCGCCGGCGCCTAGCCACTTCTTAAACCGCGTCAAAGAACATTAAACGTTTTAGATCATCCGTGGTTTAGACTTTGACGGTATGGGATATATAAATTATGTCCTGAAGATTTTGCATGTGTGCGGTCGTTGGGATACTAGTTTCTCCTACTTTTGGGGCCGGCATTGAGAAAATGCCCGGCCCCATTTCTTTTGCATGTGTGAATGCTGGTTTGGGTACATTGTGCTTGCACGAACAGAAATTTGAAGTCGTCCAGAACGCGATCTTTAGAAGGACCAGGAAAAGCCCCATGACAACCAATTCGATGACGACGGATGAGAGCGCCGATATGCGACGCGCCTGCGAATCGGCGCTCGATGAATTGACGGCCTCGCTTACGCAGGTTATGAAGGCCGTGAATAAAGTCCATCGAACTGTTAAGAAGCTAAACGATCATATCGAAAGCCGCAATAGACTCGAAGCCTTTGCGGAAACCCGAGATTAGCCGTCAGCCATTTGCCCAGGCGGCTAAAGCCACGGCTAGAGAGTACACATGTCCGCCTTCGCGGACTAGGATTTATGGGCTAAAAGCCATTCTGTGTGCCCGTAGGGGCACTGTTGTACTCTCTAGGCGCGGTTTTAACCGCCTGCCTCTTGGGAGCACCCGTTTGTGGGGCGTTTAACCGCCTGCCTCTTGGAAGGCTTGTGTATCGCTTAACCGCCTGCCTCTCGCTCCTTATTCCCCCTCTTTACGCCCCACCTCCGATTGACATTGAGTCCGGCTGTGTGATACTATTTTGCCGGAAGCGCCCCGATGCGCCCCATCCTCTTATGAACCCAAAAGATCCGGCTATGCTACAGGCCGAGATCTCCATTCCACGAAACTTTTAGGTCGCCTAAAGAAACCGCGCCTGGGCGCAATTGCGCCTGAAAACAGCGCATACTCGGAATAACCAAATGAAACATGTAGACATGGTCGTCATCGGCAGCGGCCCTGCCGGTCAGAAGGCTGCTATTCAGGCCGCAAAACTTGGAAAAAGCGTTGCGCTGCTCGAACGAAACAATATCATCGGAGGCGCCTGTATTCATACAGGCACGATCCCCAGCAAAGCTCTGCGAGAGTCGGTAATCCATCTTACCGGGCTTGCAATGCGCGGGTACGGCGCAAACGCCGAACCTCAGCGCCGCGACATCACCATTGACGAGCTCATCTATAAATGCCGTCAGGTCATCGCCACGGAGATCGAAGTAATTCGGGAACACATGTCCCGCAATCAGGTGGAAATGATCTGGGGCGCGGCGCATTTCGAGGATCCGCACACAATCAATGTCGTACGGCCGCATACTACCGAAACTCTCCGGGCTGAGCACATTGTGATCGCTACAGGCACTGTGCCTGCAAAGCCGTCAAATGTCCCCTTTGACGACTGCAAAGTTCTCGACAGCGACAGCTTCCTCCGTGTGGGAGCATTGCCGAAGAGTATCATAATCGTTGGCGGTGGTGTAATCGGCACCGAGTACGCATGTATGCTGGCCGCTCTCGGCGTGCGCGTCATCCTTACGGAAGCGCGAAACATGCTGCTGGAATTCGCCGACAGCGAGATTATCGAAGCGCTCCAGTATCGAATGCGCACAATGGGCGTCACATTGCGGTTAGGCGAGCGGGTCGACCACATCGAGATCACTGCAGATGGTCTGGTGCAGGCGACCCTGCACAGCGGAAAACACCTGAGGGCGGAGGCGCTTCTCTATTGCATAGGCAGACAGGGCGCAACGAGCGATCTTGGCCTAGAAAAAGTCGGTCTACAGCCGGACAACCGTGGACGCCTAAAAGTGAACGAGCACTATCAGACGGACATCTCCCACATCTATGCCGTTGGCGATGTAATCGGCTTTCCGGCCCTTGCGAGCACATCGATGGAACAGGGACGGCTGGCTAGCTGCCACGCATACGGAGAGCCCACACTCTCCATTCCCGAACTCTTCCCCGTGGGCATCTACGCCATTCCGGAGATCTCCATGTGCGGCAAAACGGAAGCTGCCCTGACCGAGGAAGGCATTCCTTACGAGGCAGGCGTGGCCCAATACCGGGAAATTGCGCGCGGTCAGCTTCTGGGCGACGAGTACGGCATGTTGAAGCTTCTGATCCACGAGGAGACACGCCAGATCCTTGGCGTGCATGCCATAGGGACGGGCGCAACGGAGTTGATTCACATCGGCCAGGCAGTTATGACCTTCAAGGGAACAGTCGACTACTTTATCAACAACGTTTTCAACTACCCCACCCTCGCTGAATGCTACAAAGTAGCGGCCCTCAACGGCAGCAACAAGCTGCGCCTCCTCGGCGTTCCGGTAAACCCTTCCAGGCAGCTCGTGGCGTAAGCCGCAACCTGCCTCACAATGCAAAACGGGATCAGTCTCCATGGAAACTGATCCCGTTTTGTTCGATCTATCTAATTCCGCAGAAACGAATTAAGCAAGGAAGGATGATTTGCTGGCCTTGCCGGAGCGCAGCATAAATACCGCGCCGCCAAGAAGCATCAGACCAAAGGCAACGATCGTGCCGGCCTCGGGCGTCGCCGTCACGGACACGTTGTCGATCGCCGCGCCGGTATGTCCCGGAATTGTGCTCGCAAACGACAGAACCGTCGACGTGCTTGATGCTGTGAATGTGTAGCTCTTGGTGATCCAGCCAAGGTCGCTGGTCGTATGGCCCGTTGTGTCGAAGGTCAGCGACTTGGACAGGTCGCTGCCGGCGGTAACCGTCAATCCCTTGATTGACGGATCCGGCGCATTGACGACGGGATTTCCTGCCAGCGAGAAGCTGAGCGTGTACTGCTGCCCGACAACTGTCGCCAGTGTTTGAGAGACAGAACCAGGCGCGGCGCCATTCAAGTCGAGGGACTGAGCGCCGGATGCCGATGTCCAGTAGGTGCCGATGAGGTCGACACTGTCGCCGCCGACTGCCCAACCGCTGAAGTTGGCGCCACCGTTGAACTCCGTAAAGGAGCCGGCGGGCGTCGTTTCGAAGTCGCCGTCCGTAACAAGATTGCCTGCCGCCGATGCCGACGCTATAGCTCCGAAAGCAAGAACGCCGGAAAACGCAGCAGCCATTCCCGCTTTTGCGAGAAGCCGTTTGCTAATAGAAATCATGTAACCCTTCCGTGTGTTCAGACAGAAAACCGTTCGCGGGGAGTTCAAACGCAGCGTTATCGGCTAAACGCGCACGTTTCTCGAACGGAGCACGCGTGGGCACAAATAATCGTCCCCGCGTATTTTACCGATTATTTCAATTGGCAACAGGTGACGTGAAAATACCGCCAACAAGCAAACTGCCGTATTGAGTATACCTTACCTATCAAACATCACTGCCAAAGGGAACAACGAACTGGATATTATATTAGTGGTCGGAAGCATTATCGGGTAAAACCGCAGCATTATCGGGGGCATGCTTGCTGCTGCGGCTGCTGAGGTAAATAGCGCCGGAAACCATCAAAGTTCCGAAAGCCAATCCCAGGAGATCCGTCATCGTGGTGAAGTGCATCTCGACGGCATGCTGAAAGAACTCGATCACAAGGATAAGGATCACGACCTTCGCCAGACGGTCCTTCAGATCGTCCAGGCTTCGAATCAAGAGGACACGAGCGGCGACATCGGATTGCTCTGCCGCCTCGATTTTGCCAATGAACAACTCATACAACCCAAGTGCAAATATAATGAGGATCGACGTAAGCAAATAGCCGTCTACGGATCGAACCATCATCGTCAGAATGCGCTCACTCATCCCTGGATCAGCATGGCCCATAGCCCTCACGAACGATCCTACAGCAGTCAACATGTGGATGACTTCGGCTGTGGCCATGATAAGAGCTGCGATAGCGGAAACGATGCTGGCAATCACGGCGACGAGGATAATCAAACGGCTGCGCCACAGTAACAGCTCGAAGATCTGAATGATGCGATTTAACATTGCCAATCAGTTCAACGGATGAAAGCTGCGTTCCTCCGCTGACTGCGTATTCAATATGTAATCTTGCGAGGCATAGTGATGGCGGACACGTAAACTGCGGGCTTAAGCAAAATTCCCGGGATGATATGGATGGTCCATATCACCCCGTGGCGGTCAGGGCGTTACTTGCCTTGGAGTTTGATCAAGCGAATGTTATAAGTAGAGAAGCAGAGGAGTTCGCCGGTCTTTTTTCTGAGATTCACCCAAGGGTTGTCGTATGCTTCCAGCACGCCGACGTCTGTATAACGATCATGACCTTCCATGGATATGATCTCGACCTGGTGGCCGATGAACTCGGACAGTGGCCCGTGCGTTCCTGCTGTGGAATTGGATCCCGAAACCTGTACGCTCATGTATCGTCCCTCCATTTGTTTCAGACTGTGAGCATTATTCCATGTTTGGCGTATCCTTAACTATTTTGAATCACAAAAGAGCTCATTGCCACATTATAAAGGGTGTTGATCTGCATCGTATTGTGCTGACGGCCTTGTTCGTCTTGCTCACCAGTTTCCCGGCGGTAGCAGCTCCGATGAATGGACGACGCAATGGCCCGCCGCGGAGATTAAGGCGCCGTCGTTTGCGCTCTGTGAAGATCCGCCCATTCAGATAATTGTCATTAAGGCTGCTCGTTAATGAACCAAACAAGCACAATACTGTACAAAATTTTAATTAATCCACGTACAATACGTTAATTAAAATTTAATAATGTACGCCATGATTCTTCTTGACTCTTTTGAACCAGTCGTCTATATTAGTATTGTACAAAGGCGTAACGAGCTTTAATTAGCCTCCGGCATTGCTGCGGAGAGGCTGATTGTCGTGTGCGCCCGTCAAACTAAGCCAACCTGAAGCACGATGGGAGAAGTATGAAACGGATCACACAAGGAATTCTCAGCCTGCTGTTTGCGGTTCTGCCACTGAGCGTCCAGGCGGCCGGAAACAATTGGATGAGTGGGCTGGACGGCACAAAGACTGTATCGCAATTCTCAATACCGGGCACTCACGATTCCGGAGCGCGATTTGAGCCTGTATCGGGAACTGCCAAGTGCCAGAACCTGACTATCGCCGATCAGTTGACCGCCGGTGTTCGGTTTCTGGATATCCGGTGCCGTCACATCAACGATGCCTTCGCGATACACCATGGGCAGGTCTACCAGAACCAGAACTTTGATGACGTTTTGAATGCTACAATTGCATTCTTAAACAGCAACCCAACGGAAACCGTCATCATGAGTGTCAAGGAAGAGTACAACGCATCCGGAGATACACGATCGTTTGAGGCGACGTTTGATTCTTACGTGGCCAAGAATCCCGGCAAATGGTACCTGGGTTCATCCATCCCAACTCTGGATCAGGTTCGTGGCAAGATTGTTTTGTTCAGGCGTTTTGGAGCCAGCTCAACTCCCAAGGGGATCGATGCTTCCAACTGGCCCGACAATACCTCATTCAGCACCGACGCCACCCTCAGAGTGCAGGACAACTACAACGTCTCCAATAACGATACCAAGTGGGCGCAGATCTCGCAGATCCTGGGAGAGGCGCGCTACGGCCCGCCCAACACGCTGTATGTCAACTTCGCCAGCGGTGTGGCGAGCATCATCGGCATTCCCAATATCCCGAATGTCTCGAACAACATCAATCCGCGGCTGACAACCTTCTTCACAAATAACAAGAGCGGACACTTCGGCGTGACCCTGATGGATTTCGTGGATGCAGCAAAGTGTACGATGATCTACAACACGAGCTACCCAACCGACGGCCCCGTTTCCACTCCCCCACTCTTCATGATTGTGAACAAGAACAGCGGAATGGCTCTCGATTTGATCAGCGGTTTTACCTACAACGGCGCTCGCATTAACCAGTGGACCTACGATTACGGCGGTCCGAACCAGCGATGGTCATTCGCGCCAACCGAGAACTCCAACCACTTCCGGATCACGTCCTATGTCAGCGGCAAGTGCGCCTGCATCGACATGGACTCGACTTCTCCGGGAGCGCAGCTCCACTCATTCGACTACACCGGCAACAATCCCGGTCAGCAGTTCGACCTCGTCGATGCCGGCAATGGATGGTTCAAGATCAAGAACGTCAAGAGTGGCCTGATCCTCGAAGTGGCCAACTCCAGCACTGCAAACGACGGCGTGGTACAGCAGAATACCGACAACGGCGGCGCCAATCAGCAGTGGAGGCTCCAGCCCTGGGGCGACTACTTCGCGCGCACATCGGCAAGCAAGTATGTCTGCATTCAAAATATGGGCAGCTCCAACGGCAACCCGATCATCCAGTACCAGTGGGAGAATAATTCCTGGTTCATGTGGAGATTTGAGAATGTGGGCGGCGCTGACCTCAAAGTATCCAGCCTGAACGCCCTATCCCGCGTACTCTGCGTGGCAGGCGGTTCCACTGCCGATGCAGCGAACTGCCAGCTGTACGATTATAACGTCAACAACGCCGGCGACCAGAAGGTGCGCATTGTGCCGCAGACGGACGGCAAAGACAAGTTCTACTTCGTCCACGACGGCATGAGCTGGGACATCCCTGGCGGTCAAACCGGCAACAATGTCCCGCTGCAGCAGTACCCGAACAATAGTAACGCCCAGCAAGAGTTCCTCCTGGAGCGCGTTGGCCCATAGCCACAACGTCCTCTCCACCAACGACTGATGCCGGGTGCATTATGCGCCCGGCATCAGTCATGTCTTCCAGTGCCTGCGACTAGTTTCCCTTGCAGTTGATTGTGATATGCTGTACAATTTTTACAGGCATTTCTGTTGAGATTTAGGATGAATAGTTATCAACAGCGGCCTGGAAGTCTTCTATGGTCGCTGTTTTTGTCTCGCTGCTTGGAAAATATAAGCAGGAACGGTGGAAAGCCGATTGCAAACGGCTTCGAAGAATCATGTGCCTGTCATCTAAAGCTCGGCCGGAGATAAGCCGGTTGCTTCCAGGTGTTACGACAACTATAATGGTCCCATAAATTTAGACAGCAAAATGAGCTATCTTAAGGTGGATAGCCATGCAAAGAAAACAATATTCAGCGGCCTTAAAGGCCAAGATCGTCCTTGAGGCGCTACGGGAGACCAA